>Ga0209455_1000230_pt1 | contig 70630 bp, 68 predicted proteins | sample AraplaCol_mCL_r2_FD_184275 | JGI IMG/M metagenome (GOLD analysis project Ga0209455, IMG submission 184275) | Arabidopsis root microbial communities from North Carolina, USA - plate scrape CL_Col_mCL_r2 (SPAdes) (version 2) | ecosystem: Host-associated > Plants > Roots > Endosphere | place: USA... | reverse complement strand
TCGGAAGGCCCCTCAAACTGCCGAGCCCCTATTGCATCACGATTCCGGAACGCAGCCGCCACAGAGCGGTGGTCCTGGCATTCAATACTTGGTTTGTAGAAGAATGCCTGCAGTGCGTTCAATCAAGCGCTCTGCCTCGCTTTTGGGAATCACGTTCATAAGAAATTGGCGACTCTTCGTCTTTGAACGTTGATAATTTGTCACCTGCCGAGCGCGCTGGGCGGCGACCACTTTCCGTTAGCGATAATTGGTTTTGTATCCTAGATTTCTCTGGTGACCAAGGTCGGAACGTCGATATAGGCCAGTACTTTTCTGATGCGGAGCTCTGGCCTCCAGGCTGAAAAACGAGTTGCTCGTCTTGTCACTATAACGAGATCGGCGCACGCCGCGGCCTTCTTCAGAACCGTACCAGATAAACGAGCAACAACTTCCACGGTATCGTCGTGGCGCGAAGCCCGCAGCTGGTCGAGGTAGCGTGTCGCCGCATCGACGGCATGTATCGATCGCGCGGCATTCCCTTCAACCAGAATCTGGATCTTTTCTGCCTGATGCATTAAAGGTGCCAAGGGGAGCAGCGATGTGGTCTGGATCATTCCACGGTCCCAAAGAATGATGATCTCCGGAAAAGAGGACGCCACCGACCCCCGGCCGGGGAGCAGAAGAAGTTGGCGGCGCTCATCAAGACAGTAGTCAAGAACCTCCTCGGCTTCGTTGGAGCTCGAAGGGTCGAGTACGATGATATCAGTTCGTTTTGACAGTGCCGGAATTGCGACAGACGGATGATCAACCACCCCGCGGGCACCAAAGGTCGCATCCAGGGGCTGCTTAGGCTTGGAAACGACGATGCAGTTGGCATAGGCAATCTGCCGTTGAAATGCATCTCGGCTAAACCGTTCACATGTCACGCTGGCAGAATAGATTTCTGCGACACTGAGAGCCGTAGCTTTGACGACAGCGTCGCCGGTCACGCCGAAGCATAGAGCTGTCACGGATCCGATCACAGAATCCTGCATGGAGCGAGATAGTTGGCAGCCATCGAACCCATCGGGACGCCTTGGTTCCAAATTAAGTTAGGGAATGAACGCCAAATGTTAGCAATAAGCGCGTGAGATTTCCTGCGTTTGAGGTATTACAGACGCAGATTTTCTGCGCCGTCGGGAAAATTTCGCCAAATTTCCGCAAATTATCTCCTTATGATGGCAAAGAAGGGCGGGCCTTCGGCTTACTTTATCAAGCCCGCCCGCGTGCTTGGGGTTAACCTCTTGCTTCCGGAGACAGCACTGCATGACGCAACCCGTTGTCCAGATTGTCCGCCGCGCTCCGCGCCTTGCTGAGCGTGCAATGAAGTTCCGGATCGGCTTTATTATCCTGGCGACGGACCATACCGCAGAGATCGACATCAGGCGCTTGTTGTCGAGCGACCAAATCGGAACCTACGTCACGCGAATTCCTTACGCCAATCCGACGACCCCGGAGAACTTGCGCGCGATGCAACCATCCGTGACCGCGGCTGCCGAACTTATTTTGCCAGGTGACGAGCTAGACATCGTCGTTTTCTCCTGCACCTCCGCGTCGGCAATCATCGGTAATGACGAGATCGAACGGGCAATCAAAAAGGCAAAGCCAAGCGCCGTGGTCGTGACACCAACGACCGCCGCCGTTCAGGCTTTCCAGGCCTTGGGAGCGGAGCGCATATCGATATTGGCGCCATACACGGTCGAAACTACCCAAGCGATGACTCCTTATTTTGCGAGTCAAAAGGTCTTGGTCGACCGACTAACCTGTCTAAACATAGCTGACGACCGCGAGATGGCGCGCGTGGAACCGCATGACCTCATCGCGTTTGCCGAAGAGGCGACTGCGCCGGAGTCAGATGCATTGTTCATTTCCTGCACGTCGGTGAGGTCTGTCGGTATTGCTGCCCAGATCGAAGACGTAATCAGTAGACCTGTCATCACCAGCAATCTCGCGACTGCTTGGGCGTGCCTCCGCCTATGCGGAGAGCCGTCACGAGAACGCGGCAATAGCCGCTTGTTTCAGGTGGACGCCGTAGTTGAATGACCGCCACGACAAATCTGCTGGCTTCAGCCGGAATGGAAGTAGGGAAGAATGATCAAATTACCGTTTGGTAGGGAAGAATACGCGCGGCGGCTCAAGAGGATCCGCGCGGAGATGGAAAAGCGCGGCTTGAGTCTTCTCGCTATCAGCGACGTTGCCAATCAGCACTACATCACCGGATACGACGGATGGTCCTTCTACACTCCGCAAATGGTGCTAATACCGATCGAGGATGAGGAGCCCGTATGGATCGGTCGGGCCATGGATGCTGCGGGTGGATTGCTGACAGCATGGATGAAGCCGGAAAATGTCATCGGCTTTCCGGAGGCATATGTGCAGCAGACCGACCGCCATCCGATGGACTGGATCGCGGAATGGATCATCAAGAAGGGCTGGGGTAATCGCCGCATCGGCATCGAACTTGAGGCATACTATTATTCGCCGAAAGCTCATGCGAGATTGACGGCGGGCTTGCCGAACGCGACGTTCGTTGATGCCGATTTATTGGTAAATTGGATTCGCGCGGTTAAGTCTGAACTCGAGATCGACTATCTACGCAAAGCGGCACTCCTTGCCGAAAAAGCGGTGGCGACTGCTTATGAGGTCATTGCGCCTGGAGTTCGGGAGTGCGATGCAATCGCCGCCATCCAGGCCGCGCAGGTAGCAGGAAGCCCAGCATTTGCCGGCGACATCACGGCCCTGCCGCCGACTATCCTCGGCGGCGAAAATGCGTCGGCGCCCCACATCATGTGGACAGACCGCAAATTCGGCCAGAACGAGACAGTTGCCCTCGAATTGGCGGGCGTTTGCCGGCGCTACGCGGCCGGCTTGGCGCGAACTCTTCAGCTGGGAAAAGCGCCGTCGAAGGTGACCGATACGGGGAAGGCGGTCATCGAAGGTATGGACGCGGTCTTGCACGCTATCAAGCCAGGCGTTACGGCCGAAGCGGTGGAATCGGCCTGGCGTGCCGTCATTGCCCGTTATGGTCTGAAGAAAGAATCGCGCATCGGCTATTCGATCGGCGTCGCCTATCCACCGGATTGGGGTGAGCATACGATCAGTCTACGCCAAGGTGACAAGTCGGTGTTGGCACCCGGTAACGTCCTTCACTCCATACTTGGGATGTGGATGGACGGGTGGGGGATCGAAGTCAGCGAGACGATTCTCGTCACCGAGACGGGTAACGAGACGTTGACGCGATTCCCGAGAGAAATACACATAAAGCATTAGAGTGAACACCGTCGCGCTTCCCAAGGGCAATAGCCATAGCCAAACATTCCCTCCACGATAACCATCTGAGGCACAACATGACTACTGGATCCAAGCCCCATGCCACCATGACGATACCGGTGGAGGGGACAGGAAAGCGATATGGCCATATCGTCCTTCCCTGGTCGCGCAACGAGTCTGGGTGGGGAAGTTTGAAGGTCCCGGTAGCCATCATCTCAGGAAGCGACGGGCCGACTGTTCTTCTAACCGGGGGCAATCATGGCGACGAATATGAGGGGCCGATAGCACTCAACGCCTTCGTCCGGACGGCGGATGTCAGGGATGTTCGCGGCAGGATCATCGTGCTTCCGGCGCTGAATTATCCCGCGCTCAAAGCCGGAACAAGGCTCTCACCGATCGACGGTGGAAACATGAACCGTGCGTTCCGCCGCCGCCGTGATGGCACGATCACGGAGCAGATTGCTCATTTCGTGGAAGAGGAGCTGGTCTCACGGGCTGATGCCGTCTTGGACATGCATGCAGGCGGCAAGACGATGATGTTTCATCCGCTCGCGGTCTCGCACAAACTGCCGGACGACACGCAAACTCAGCGGGCAAAAGCGGCTCTTTTGGCCTTCGGCGCGCCGGTGGGGCTGGTGATCGAGGAGCTTGACAGCGAGGGAATGTTGGATACCGCCGTCGAGCGGAGTGGCAAACTGTTCGTATCTACCGAGATCGGCGGCGGGGGATCCACCGATCCGACGACAATGGAAATCGCAAGGCGCGGGTTGCAAAATTTCCTCATCCATGTCGGCGCGTTCAGAGGGGAGATCGAATCACCTCAGGAAAAGACTCGCCTAATGACGAATGATTCCAGCGGATATGTAACCTGTGCCCGCCCAGGGTTGATCGAGTTCACACGCCATCTGGGTGAAACCGTCAAAAAGGGCGAGTGCCTCGCCCGGACATACGACGTCGATTATCTGGACGAACCGGCGCGACAAATTGTGGCCCCGGTTGACGGCATCCTTCTTGGCCGCCTCCACGGTGGTCAAGCACAGATCGGCGATTTCATTGCTCTTATCGCCCAGGATCTATGAGGCAGGGGAGAGCGGGGGCGCCTCCTAACCGAAGTCTGCAAGAGGTGCCGAAGGTCCGATGACAGAAGGCCGTTGTGCATGTTTAGCTCTTTCGCGGTGGGCCTGTGCACTAAGTCTTCATCACCTATCGTTCTTGCGCCGATCTCGCTTATGATGCGGTATTGGAAAGCCGCTATCGAGTAGCGTAGGAGCTTCGAATATGGAGATTGATCGAATTGATGCGCGAATTCTCTCGGCTCTGCAGGTCAGCAACCGCCTGACTTCTGAGCAGATCGCGGAGAAAGCGGGATTGTCGCCGACAGCTTGCCAACGGCGCATAAAGCAGCTTCGTAGTGAAGGGGTCATCGAGGGCGACGTCTCGATCATCTCACCGAAAGCTGTGGGCCGACATATTGCGATGCTGGTGTTAGTGACGCTGGAGCGAGAACGGACAGACATTATCGATCGTTTCAAGCAAGCCATACGGGCGACGCCTGAGGTAATGCACGGTTACTATGTTACCGGAGATGCCGACTTTGCCCTCGTCGTTACGGCCAAAGACATGGAAGACTACGAGCGCTTCACACGTAAATTTTTCTATGACAACCCCGATATCAAAGGCTTCAAGACGATGGTCATAATGGACCGTGTCAAAGCGGGGTTCGTGATCCCGATCGAGGCTACCGGACTGTCTCATGATTAACGAGAATCAGTCGCCGCGGTCTGGATTGCCCCAACCAAGGAGGCGCCCCGCTCGTGCTCCCATGAATTCGGGAGGACCATTGTGAAACGCTTATCTAGGCCGATCGCAGCCGCTTCACCGGGGCTGCTGGCGGCGAGACGGGGTCAGCCTGAATGGAGCCGACCGCACGAATGGCGTCAACGAGATTTCCTGCAATTCTGCCTAATGGCACAAGCAGCGGTTGGTTTACGCCGACTTCTCGGTTCAGTTCTTCTTCGAGCTGCTTTGTTTCGACCTTTGTTGCCGCATTGAGGATACCGATATTATCCCAGCTGGGAGTATATAGGCCCGGCAAGCGCACATAGTGACCGCCTGTGCTGGCTTGGTCGGTGATTGTCTTCGCGGTCAATTGAAGTGCTGAATTCGCCGACAAGGCCGCGACATAGATTTCACGCAGATTCCTTCGATGCGTCACCAGAAGGCGCGCAATGATTTTTACGTTCTGAACGCGAGCCCTTGCGTATAGCGCGACGCTCATCTCCATGAGATGCGAAAATGCGTAGCTTGCAAGATCAGCTCGTCGATTTCGCCGCTCTACGTCCGTGAATGGGATGCCGAGATCTCTCAAATAGCTCAAGCGACTTTGTAAGGTCTCCCAAGGTCCATAGAGTTGGGTAAGTATCGAACATGACTGCCGAAATGAGAGTGAAACGCCGAAGATATCGATCGTCATCTTGTAGCTCCGCTATATCTTAGGTCACCGCTTCGGCAAAATGGCATGGACTGCGTCGATCGTCGCTTTGACGACGGTGTCGGCCTCATCCTTCGCCAGGCAGAGCGGCGGCGCGAAGCCGAGGATGTCACCCTGCGGCATGGCGCGGCCGAGCACGCCGCGCTCCGCCAAGGCAGCCGCAATCTGGATACCGACCTTCTGCGAAGCATCGAAAAACACCCGGTCATCCTTGTCGGCGACGAATTCCACCGCCGCCAGCAGCCCGTCGCCGCGCACTTCACCGACATGACGGTGCCCCGCCAACGCCTCGTTGAGCTGGCCGCGGAAATAAGCGCCGACCTCGCCGGCATTCTTGACGAGGCCCATCTCATCGATCAGCTCGAGATTGGCGATGCCCCCGGCAACGCAGATCGGATGCGCGGCATAGGTCCAGCCATGACCGAGCGAACCAAGCTTGTCAGAGCCCTCGACCAGGACGCCCCAGACCTTCTCAGAAACAATGACACCGGAAAGCGGCGCATAGGCCGAGGTGAGGCCCTTGGCGATGGTGATGAAATCCGGTTTGATGCCGTAATGGTCGGATCCGAACATGGTGCCGAGACGGCCGAAGCCGGTCACAACCTCATCGGCAACCAGCAGGATGTCGTATTTCTTGAGGATTTCCTGGATCTTCTGCCAGTAGCCGGCCGGCGGCGGCACGATGCCACCGGTACCGAGGATGGGCTCGCCGATGAAGGCGGCAATCGTCTCCGGGCCTTCGGCGAGAATCAACTCCTCGAGCTTGTCGGCGCAATATTGCGAGAACTGTTCCTCGCTCTGCGAGCGGTCGGGGCGACGGAAGTAATACGGCGCCTCGGTGTGCAAAATCGGCGCACGTGGCAGATCAAAGGCGTTGTGGAAGAGGGCGAGGCCGGTCAGTGATCCCGTCATCACGCCGGAGCCATGATAGCCGCGCCAGCGCGAAATGATCTTCTTCTTCTCCGGCCGCCCGAGGACATTGTTGTAATACCAGATCAGCTTGATATTAGTCTCGTTGGCGTCGGAACCGGAAAGGCCGAAATAGACGCGGGACATTCCTTTCGGCGCCCGATCGATAATCATCTTGGCAAGCGTGATCGAAGCTTCTGTGCCATGCCCGACATAAGCGTGATAGTACGCGAGATTCTTCGCCTGTTCGGCGATGGCATCGGCGATCTTCTGCCGGCCGTAGCCGACATTGACGCAATAGAGGCCGGCGAAGGCATCGAGGCTGCGACGGCCATTGGTGTCGGTGATATAAACACCCTCGCCGCCAGCGATCACCCTGGTCGGAGTCTCTCCGCGTGCATGGCTGCCCATATGGGTCGAAGGATGGAAGAAGTGATCGCGATCCCAGGCGATGAGCTTGTTTGATTGAGCGGGCATAATCGGACTCCAGCGATGGATTTTAGGCGACGTTGAGGCAGATATATTTGAGCTCTGTGAAGGCTTCTATGCCGTGACGCGAGCCTTCTCGGCCGAGACCGGATTGCTTGACGCCGCCGAAGGGTATCGGCGCGCCGGTGATTTTCACTCGGTTGACGGCGACCATGCCGTAGTCGAGCGCCCGGGCCATGCGCAGCTGGCGGGCGCCTTTTTCGGTCACCACATAGGCAACGAGCCCGTATTCAGTGTCGTTGGCTCGGGCGATCACTTCGGCCTCACTGTCGAAAGCCGCCACTGCGGCGACCGGGCCGAATGTCTCCGCGCGCATGATCAGTGCCGTATCCGGTACGTCGATGAGCAGAGTCGGCCGGAAAAAGAGGGAGCCAGGCTCGTTGCGGTGACCACCGACTACCAGCCGTGCGCCATGCTCGACCGCATCTGCGACCTGGGCCTCGATCTTGGCGACCGCCCGCTCATGCATCAGCGGGCCGATCTCGGCAGCGGGATCGAGGCCGTCGCCAAGCTTCAACCGGGCGACGCGCGCACCAAAGGCGACACAAAAGCGATCATAGATCGCCCGCTGCACATAGATCCGGTTCGCCGCCAGGCAGTCCTGGCCCGAGGTGGCGAACTTCGCGTCGAGGGCGATAGCGACGGCGCGCTCGATATCGGTATCGTCGAAGATGATTAGCGGCGCGTGGCCACCCAGCTCCATCACCAGCCGCTTAATATTGGGCGCGCATCGCGCGGCGATCAACCGTCCGATCTCGGTCGAGCCGGTGAAGCTCAGCGCGCGGACGCGGGCATCCTGACAGAAGTGCCCGACAATCGTCGCCGCGTCGCCCGGCACGATATTGAAGACGCCGGCCGGCAGGCCAGCCCGCTCGCCTAGCTCCGCCAGCGCCAAGGCCGAGAGCGGCGTCTCCGCCGAAGGATGGGCGACGACCGTACAGCCTGCCGCCAAAGCAGCGGCAGCCTTGCGGGTCAACATGGCTGAAGGAAAGTTCCAAGGGGTCACCACAGCAACGACACCTAGCGGCTCGCGCCGAATCACCGTCTCCGCATTCGGCAGATGGCTGATGACGCTTTCAACATTGAGCCGCTTGCTCTCTTCCGCGTACCACTCGAGGAAAGAGGCGGCATAATCGATCTCGCCCCGCGATTCCGCCAGCGGCTTGCCTTGCTCCAACGTCATCAGCAGCGCAAGATCCTCCTTAGCAGAGAGGATCAGCTCGAACCAATTGTGCAGGATGCGGGCACGCTCTTGTGGCAGTAGAGACCGCCATGCTGGAAAGGAGCGCGCTGCTCCGTCTATTGCGTCCTTCGCTCCATTTTCACTTACGTCCGCTACTTCGGCTAGAACAGCACCTGTAGAGGGATTCGTAACATCAAATCGAGTGTCACTCCCGCAACTCGTCCATTTGCCATCTATGTACCCTTCCTTCCGCAGCAGCATCGGGTCAGATAATTCGCCAAGCGCTTTCTGGCTATGTGCTGGAAGGAGCCCGATCGGCACAGAAAATCCTTTCCCATATGTGCTGTCGCTTGAAATCGCGCTCACCACGGAGCGCGATTGCTTTACGATTACACAGCAGGAAGCGCGGATTTCGGCGTAGTCGGCCGCTTTCGAGCCGAAATCTGGCTCATAATCGTAAATTGCGCTGTAAATAGGCGCGAGATAACCAAACTCTGAACATCCAATCCAGAGTGCCGAAATATAGCTAACCCGACGGATGCGCGTCGGAGGCGTCATTCCGCATCGAGTGAAATGGCGATTGTATTCTGGTGAGACTGGTACGCTGACCGCTAGGTTTCAGCGCAACACTAGTTCGTCGGCGCCCTCGTGCTCCGTATGCCAACCCCAAATACGGCCGGCGAGAGCTTCGGGATTACGGTCGGGCCGAGGCCCAACGATAAGGAAAATTACTGTGATCTGTTGGCATGAGAGAGCCAATTGTCGCGCGCCAGTAGCCCGCGTACACAAGTGACACCCGCTTACCTCGCGGCCATCGAGGGTCAAGCTAAAGGCTGGTCGACGGAACACGCTCCGACGGTGGCTGGCGTCCAAGCAGGGGGAGGATGGTCAGTGCGATACTTCCACGCAACAGGGTTAGGCCGCCATCTACGAACCGAAGTGATCAAGCAGCCGACGCTTTTCGCTCTTCCAGCATAGCTTTGGTGGCCCGATCATATGCTGCGGTCTCGCGGAGCGCATTTGCGACGACCATCGCGCCAATGATAGTCGACAGCAGTTCTGTTGCGTTGGCCTTCGACAAGCCCTGTGTGATCATTTTGCTCTGGCACATGGCGAAGAAGCTTTTCACCTCGGCGGCAACCTGCTCCGGCAGATCATGGGACGAGGCGCCGAGCACAGTGCAGGGGCACATATGGGGTTCGGCGATTGCGGTTCCACGAAAAGCCTTGGTCCATACTCGGACAGCATCGCCATCTTTTTCGAATTCCCGGTCAATCTGTGAAGCCGTGTTTTCGGACCAGCGCCGGATAACAGCTGCAGCTAGATCTTCCTTGGTTGGGAAATGGTAATGGACGCTGGAGCTCTTGATTCCAACGTCATCCGCAATTTCTCGGAAGCTAAAACCACTAAATCCGCCAGCCTGCATCCGACGCTCGGCGGCGTCCATGATCGCAGCTTTCATTTCACTCATGGATGCCTTGGGTCTGCTCATGATTTTCTCCGAGGAAACTATCACCTGATAGATAGTGCATATCCTGGCGTGAGACAAGGGGCATTAACCTACTGCTGCAAAGGGGTATTTCATCGAACACGGCCATTTGCGCCAGGATTGGCTGAGCCAAATCGGCTCAGAGCTGGCAAACGGCTCCCGCCTGCGCACTTGAGGACAGAGAGCGGGCGACCCCTCAACCTCGTTCGGGCAACTCAGTTTCGCCGACCAATGGGCGAAGATGGCTGCTTGCAAATGACTTCGCTCCTCGCATCCAGCGCCAGCCGTCCGCGGTATGGAAATTCACACTAGATAGAGAGCCGTCTATCTGTTGATAGATCATGCCGCCCATTACATTGAGCCGTGATAAGCTGCCTGCTGGGATGACCAAAATTCAAGAATGTGGGCCAAAAAGCCGTTCGGATGTCCAGATGACGTCCGCGAAACCCCCTTTGAACTCGCCGAAGGTGGTGCCAGAAATTGTCTATCGATAGATAGGCTATTGACACTTGCAAGGGCACCGGCTATCTAGCACCTCGTAAACCTATCGGTAGATAGTTTAACCGAGAAAAGCGCAGATCAATAGTTAACGGGGGTAAAATGCCGGACCTACTCATCTCTGACGACCCAGGCCCAGTCGCTGATCGACATCTGGGGGAAGCCACGGGCAATACCTCGGCTGCGGATCTAAGCTTCTTTGCGACTGGCAAACCCGGCGCCTTGCGCAACCCAAAATCAATGAAATTCGGCTCGCACCAGCATTTGGACCCGGTGACACCATGAAACTCTCTCATTTTTTTATTGAGCACCCGCGATTTGCGGTTGTCATCAATGTCTTCATTACCCTGTTCGGGCTTGCTGCTGTGGCATTTCTGCCGGTGGCGCAGTATCCGAGCATCGTACCCCCCACGATCCAGGTGGTGACCAGTTACCCAGGTGCCTCGGCCGAGGTAATCGCGCGAACAGTCGCGACGCCGCTCGAGCAGGCGATCAACGGCGTCGAGGGCATGGACTATATAAGCAGTCAGTCAACGGGCAACGGCCAGCTCGCCTTGACGGTTATCTTCAAGATCGGCACAGATCCCAACACTGATTTGCTGCTCACACAGACCCGGGTCCAGAATACGCTCTCTCGGCTGCCGGTTGAGGTTCAGGCGCAGGGCGTTCAAGTCAAGAAGACTATCCAGGCATTGTTGCTTGGCGTTCACGTCTTCTCACCAGATGGCTCGCGCAGCCCGGAATATATTTCCAATTACATGCTGAAGATCCGCGATATCATCGCTCGCCTGCCGGGCGTTCAGGACTTCCAGCTTTTTGGGGCTCGTGACTATGCCATGCGGATCTGGATCGATCCGGATAAGGCAGCGGCAGATGGGATCACCCCAAGCGACATTATGAGCGCGCTCAGAGCGCAAAACGCTCAGGTGTCTGCTGGCACGTTGAACGCGCCGCCAGTTAAGACGAACCAGGCCTACCAGATCAACGTCGAGGCCCTTGGTCGCCTCACAACGCCTGACCAGTTCGCCGACATCATTGTCAAATCCGACAATCAGGGTCGTATCACCCGGATCCGTGATATCGGTCGGGTTGAACTCGGCTCGGTGGATTATGGTTCGATCGCCTATGCGGACAAGTATCCCTCGGCGCCTTGGTTCCCGATCGCAACTCCGGGGTCGAACGTGGTCCAGGTCGAAAATGCGATCTGGGACAAGATGGCGGAGCTCAAGAAGTCGTTTCCGACGGGTCTGGATTACATCCGGATCTATGACCCGACGACCTTCGTAAGTCAGTCTATTCAAGAAGTCATCGAGACGATCTTCATTGCGATCGTTCTTGTTGTCGGCGTGGTCTTCCTGTTCCTCCAAACCTGGCGCGCAACGATCATCCCGGTCGTCGCTATTCCGATCTCCTTGGTCGGCACGTTCACAATCCTCTCAATCCTTCACATCTCGATCAATAACCTGTCTTTGTTCGGCTTGATCCTGGCTGTGGGCATTGTCGTCGACGACGCAATCGTTGTGGTCGAAAACGTCGAGCGGAATATGGCCCTGGGCATGTCGCCGCGGGAAGCTGCGCACAAAACGATGGATGAGGTCTCTTCGGCTCTTATCGCCATCGCTTTAACGCTGTGCGCCGTATTCGTTCCGTCGGCTTTTATCAGTGGCATTTCTGGCCTATTCTTCACCCAGTTCGCGGTGACCATCTCGGCGTCGACCCTCATCTCGGTCATTGTATCCCTGACACTGAGCCCGGCCCTCTGCGCGGTCATCTTGAAGCCGCACCACGGCCACGCCAAGCCGCGCGGTTTGAAAGGGATTGTCCAGCGTCTGTTCGGCGGCTTCAATATCGGCTTCGAATGGATGTCGTCGAAGTATTCACGGCTTACTGGCCGCCTGATCCGGGCGAGTTTCATTGTCGGCGTGATTTACGTAGCACTTATCGGGCTGACGGGCTTCCAGATGACTCGGATGCCGACCGGGTTCATCCCCGACCAGGACATTGGATACCAGGCGGTCATCGTCTTCCTGCCGCCGGGATCGACTTTGGAGCGCACTGATGCCGTTGTCCGTGAAGTCAATGACATCGTCCTGAAAACGGTTCCGGGCCCGACCCATACCTCGCCGGTGGCCGGGTTGGACGTGACTACATCGACCATCGCGCCCAACGTCGGCACGATCTTCTACGGCCTACCATCGCTTTATGGTAAGCACGTCCCAGGTGTGACGGCTGCAACGATGCTGCCAAAGGTCCGCGCGGCGCTTGCTGGCATCAAGGACGCTGTCGTTATTGTCATCAATCCGCCGCCCGTCCAGGGCCTTGGCTCCGCCGGCGGCTTCAAATTGATGGTTGAAGATCATGGTGATCACACGCCTCAAGAATTGGCTGCGGCAACAAACACGCTGGTCGCGGCCGCGAACAAAGATCCGAGCTTCGGAGGTGTCTTTACTCTTTATAACTCGGGTGCGCCCTCACTCTTTGCCGACATTGACCGCGAAAAGGCTGAGAAGCTCGGCCTTACCCCGACCGATGTGTTTTCCGCCCTCCAACTGTATCTGGGTTCTCAATATGTGAACGACTTCAACTTCCTCGGCCGTACCTATCAGGTGCTTGCCCAGGCGGATGAGCAGTTCCGTAAGACACCGGAGGATATCGGCCGGCTCAAGGTCCGCAATGCGAGCGGAGAGATGGTGCCGATTAGTTCGGTGGCGACATTCAGGAACGAAACCTCGCCCTATCGCCAGCCTCGGTACAACTTATACCCCGCGGCGGACGTGTTGGGTGCCGCGGCTCCTGGCGTCTCTTCGGGAACCGCCATGGCCCGTATGGAAGAGATCGCAAAGGAGGTGTTGCCTCCCGGCTTCGAGATCGAATGGACGGAGTTGTCACACCAGCAGGAGCAGCAGGGCATTCCGACAGTGGCGATCTTCGCAGCCTCGGCACTCTTCGTTTTCCTCGTGCTGGCCGCCCAGTATGAGAGCTGGAAGTTGCCGCTGGCTATCGTCCTGATCGTGCCAATGTGCTTGTTGGCCTCGTCAACCGGCCTCAGCTTCCGTGGAATGCCGATCGATATTCTTGCGCAGATCGGCTTCGTGGTCCTGGTCGGACTGGCGGCAAAGAACGCGATCTTGATCGTGGAGTTTGCGAAGCAACGTCAAGACGATCATGGCGACGCTCCAGAAGCTGCTGCTGAAGCCGCTGCCAGGGTTCGCCTTCGTCCGATCTTGATGACGTCGTTTGCCTTTATCCTCGGTGTCTTCCCGCTCGCTGTCGCGACAGGGGCGGGATCGGAGATGCGGCAATCCCTCGGTACGGCGGTGTTCGCCGGAATGCTCGGCGTGACGGTCTTCGGACTGCTGTTTACACCAGCTTTCTACACCTTCACGCGCAAGATCGGCTTAAGAAGAAAACGCTGATTTCAACGACTGCGCTCTTGGCGGCTGGATCCTGGGTAGCTCTTTGCCCAGGATCCACCGTCGAGCGCGAGGTGCTCCTTGATTGGAGCGATCGCTCCCATCTTAGAAAATTTCCGGATACGAAAAAATTTCTAACAGATTTGCCGGTTGCCGGCTCTTTATCGACGGTGGCCGGCGCGAGGGCTCGGCGGGCGAGTGGCTGCCGACTATGGATCCGGCGACAAAATAAGAGACCTGTCGTCTAGCGATCGCGACCCAAAGCGACCATGATGTTGCTCTCTTGGCGGCCGATGCCGCGTTCAATGAATGGCGAGACATGCCAGCCTTCACTCGCCGGAATTCTTCGGCAGGCGGCGACGAATCTCCCTGAAGACAAGACGCCGCCAGAGGGGCTTACCGGTCAGCAAAGCAAGCCTTTGCTGGAGCCTAGGGGCCGAGTTCAATGTCCGCGATGCCTATTTCCTCGGCAAGGTCGTAGAAGCTGAAGCTCGCATGTCTGGCATTGCGGATATGTGCTTCGGCCAGGTTCATCAAACGTCGAGAAGTCTTGGACACGTCAAATCATTCTCTCTATCGATAGATAGACCTTGACGCACCAAAAAGCTGCCTCTATCTTACATAACGGTTCTATCGATAGATAGATAGATGATTAACGGTACCCCCACGCCAAGGTGGGGTGGTTTCTGTGATCCTTCGCCGCTCCCCAGCGCGCCGGAGGATTGACCCCTTTAGCCGACCAACGGAGGACGAAATGAGCGACAGGATTTTCCAGGAATATACGATTGATATGGGGTCCGTCGAACTTGCGGAGCTCGCTGCGGAAATCGAGACGAATGACGATCAAGAACAACAGTCGTTCAGCACGTCGGAAGCGGGTTGGGATCTGACATATTCGGGATGATAGGCCCAATCATAGCCACGGGTTGGCGATGCACAAGAGCCCCGACCTGCTGCGCTCCGGCACAACCATTTCCGTCGGCTACCATGTTTCTCTCAAGGGCTGCAGTTTTGGAGAATGTCCGCGATGAACTTAGTTTTCCAGGAAATTCAGACCCCGGTTGGCCGCCTGAAGATGGTCGCAAGCGATGTCGGGTTGAAGGCGATTTTATGGGAAAACGATAACCCTCGCCGGATTCCGCTTGAGGAGATGACGGAACACCGAGGCAATCACGCGCTCGAGATCGCTGAACATCAACTGACCGAGTATTTCCAGGGCCAGCGACAGCGCTTCGACGTCCCGCTCGATTTTGCAGGAACTGCCTTCCAGAAGAAGGTGTGGCAGGCATTCCTCAAGATTCCCTTCGGCGAAACCCGCACCTACGGTGAGATCGCTCGGGAGATCGGCAATTCCGGCGCCGTCAGGGCCGTGGGAATGGCTTGCGGGCGCAATCCCATCTCGATCATCGCGCCATGTCATCGTGTCGTCGGATCCGGAGGCTCGCTGGGCGGCTTTGCTGGCGGGCTCGATGTCAAACGGTACTTGCTTGAGCTTGAACGCGGTTTGCAAACGAAGCGCCTGATGTAGGGACGCGACATACCCGGCTGTTTATAGTCGACGACAGGAGAGATACCATGGCACGTACAATCGCCGAAAAGCGCAAGGCCTTCCGCGCTCTCCATCAGGAAGGCTGCTTTCTGCTCCCCAATCCCTGGGATATCGGCAGTGCCAGGCTCTTGGAACATCTTGGGTTCGAAGCACTGGCTTCGACGAGTTCCGGATACGCCTGGACCCAAGGCAACGCCGATTATGGCCTCGATCGGGACAAGGTGCTGGCGCACCTCAAATCCCTCGTCGAGGCGACCGATCTGCCGGTCAACGCCGATTACGAATCCGGATTCGCCCATGATCTCGAGGGCCTCTCCACCAGCGTCCGCCTAGCGGTTGAAGCAGGTGTTGCCGGGCTGTCTATCGAGGACACGAGGGCTGACGGCAAGCCGGGCCTTTACGATCGGCAGACCGCAGTCGAACGAATCCGGGTTGCGCGTGCGGCGATCGACAGGACCAAAGAGGACGTCATTCTCGTCGCCCGGACGGAAATACTGCTTAGTGACCCTTCTCGAGTGTCCGAGGCGATCGACAGCCTTGTGGCTTTCGCCGATGCCGGAGCGGACTGCCTCTATGCGCCTGGCGTCGCGGAAAAGGCCGATATCTTGGCGATGGTCCGCGCTGTTGCGCCCAAGCCCCTCAATTTCTTGGTGAGGCGCCCCGATCTGACGCATGCCGAGATCGCTGAGCTTGGCGTCGGTCGGATCAGTGTCGGCGGCGGGCTTGCCCGGGCCGCTTGGGGTGGCGTCATCCGAATGGCCGAAGCGATGAAGAGAGGATCTTTTGAGGGGCTGGCCTCTGGTATCACGAATGCGCAACTTAATGACATTTTTTCCTGAAGTTGTTGTGGGCGGCTGGAGTGATCGAGAGGCGTCGCTGAAATGAGAAAGTCTGACGCCGAGACGGTCGAAACGCGAAAGCGGATTATTGAGCTTGCTGCGCGGGAATTTCAGCGAAAAGGGATCAGTGCAACGCGCGTCGACGACGTGATGGAAGCTGCAGGGCTGACGCGAGGTGGCTTTTACCGTCATTTTGAGAGCAAGGAAGATCTTTTCTCGCAATCTTTTGACTTGGCGATGTCCAGATACACGGATCTTATTCGCGAGAAGGGTAAATCATCGGACGGGGGAATCGACGCGATCGCAGCGTATTATCTTTCCACTTCGCATAGGGACGACCCAGCATCTGGATGTCCGATTGCAGCACTGGGCGGCGAGCTCAGGCATTTCGATCAGAATTTTCGTGCGCGGTTTTCGAAGGGCTTCGAAGATTTTGTCTCTGCACTTGCCGAACAGTTGGGTGAGCATGGAGATGAGCGCAGACGAGTTGCCCTCTCAGCCTTCTCAATGATGCTAGGAGCAATTACGTTGTCCCGGTTTGTGGGGGATGAGGCTATTTCCGAAGAAATTCTCGAGGCATGCAAAATTCATATGCGGTCCGGATTAGCTGTCTGAGCCGGTCAGCTGAAGGAATTCAGCACGGTTCGACCTAACCGCAGTTCTAGGAGGAGAACCATGAAGCGCGAGATTATCAGGGTTGAGCCTTTGTCGACCTATCTGGAACGTTGGAAGGCACCCACCTCCGTCGTCACCCGTCATGGAGATACGATATATGTCTCCGGTCTACCGCCCTTCGATCCGGAAACGGGGGAGGTGGTTCAGGCGCCAATCGAGCGGCAGACTGAACTCGTCATGGAGCAACTGAAGCTATGCCTCGAAACGGCCGGCTCCTCGCTCGAAAACGCGCTGAAATGCAACGTCTACTGCACGTCAGTCGAGAAATTCGCCGCGATCAATGCCGTCTACGCTCGCTACTTCCCGAAAGATCCGCCAGCCCGGATATTTGTTTGCGTCCCCGCATGGCCGGGGCATTTCGATATCGAAATCGACTGCATCGCCGCAGTGTAGGCGACGCCGAAGGACCCCTCTGACGTCGACTGTCCTCCGACGAGGTCAGAGGGGTACAGGGGACGCTGGTCGTGGAGACGAACGAGACAGCGATGAAGCTTTATGATAGGGGAGCTAACCGGTCAGGCTTCTTGATCCACCAGGGGAATTGTGAAACCGGTGTCGGGCGCCAGTGAAGCCTGGCTCTACCGAGAATCTCAGTCAGATTCTGTCCACCAGGAGGGCCAAGAATTCAATGCCGTCGGTGTCCTCTTAGCGCCTGCTTTTATGGAGACGCTAAGTGGCAGTTTTCGCTGAGCTAACTCAGGCGACGGCGCGTAAGTCCTGAGGATCGTGAACGGCGTGATTGAAGACCGCCGGTTCTCCCAGTGCAACGGATACGACCATCGCTCCGATCAGCGTCGAGTAGAATTCCGCGGCAGCGGCTTCCGACATACCTGCAGACCTAAGTTTGTCGAGCGACATCCGGAAAAAGCGCTTCACTTCGGTCGCGACCTTCTCGGGCAGGTCAAGCGATGCTGCAGCAAGCATCGTGCAGGGGCACATTTTGCCCTGGGAGATCCATTTCCCGCGAAAGGTTTCCGTCCAGACATGAACAGGATCTTTATCTTTCTGGAGCTCCTGGTCCATGCGATCGGAAACATCAGCGGTATAACGACGGATCACAGCCGCGGCCAAATCTTCCTTGGTCGGAAAATGATAATGCACACTGGAACTCTTTATGCCGACATCGGCTGCGATTTCTCGGAAGCTGAAGCCGCTGAAACCGCCAATGCGCATTCGTCGTTCGGCGGCGTCCATGATTGCAATCGTGATGTCACTCATGGCGCATCTCCTCTATCTACCAATGGATAGATAATTGTTTTTCCACAGATGCGCAAGGTATAAATCTATCAGTCGGTAGAAAAATGGCGTCTACTATCTTGATCGACGCCTCCGGCTTTCACGTCATTTTTTGCAGCTTTCAAGGTCAGCTAGGCCTTTTTCTTGTTTCGGATGAACCCTAAGCCATTATTTCAAAGCAATAAATAATCCAGCAGCGGCGGGTGCCAAAAAATGCTCTCTATCGGTAGATAGACGCTTGACGGAGCTGTTTGCTCGGTTTATATCTCTGTCACAGTAAATCTATCGATAGATAGAATTACCCAGCAAACGGGAGAATGACTATGGAAGACGGCAACACCTATAAAAATCTTGAAGCGACCGAGTATTCGAGCGCGCCGGAATGGACAGACGGCGCATCCGAAGGCAACCAAGTAACCGCTCAGCCGGTGAAAAAGGGCCGGATTAAGACTTTGCTTGGGTCTGTGGCGGTGCTCGCCATTGTTGCGGCTGGTGTCGCTACAGTGACATACCTCGGAACGCCGGCTATCCAGCAGGCTGCTGCGACCCCGACGCCGCCTTCCGTCGATGTGAGTGCGCCGCTCGCGCGCAAAATCGAACCGCGGCTCCAATTTCTGGGTCAGTTCTCGGCGGTCGATAAGGTAGAACTCCGCGCCCAGGTCGGCGGTACGTTGACACAGATCGGATTCAAGGACGGCGATATCGTCCATAAGGGTGATCTACTGTTTTCGATCGACCCGGTCCCCTACCAGATCGAAATGAGCCGCGCGCAAGCGCAGCTTGAAACTGCGCAAGCGAAGTTCGTCTTTGCCAACCAGGAACTGGCGCGCGCAAAGACCCTAAGCACGACCGGCGCCGGCACGATGCAGAAGGTTGATCTGCAGACCCAGGCTGTGCGGTCTGCCCAGGCTGACATTGACAGTGCTCAAGCCGCGATCCGCGACGCTAAGTTCGATCTCGACCATACCAATATCTACGCGCCCTTCACTGGCCGCATCGGCTCGCACCAGGTCTCAGTCGGTAATCTAATTGCCGGCAGCCGGGCGGCGACCACTCCGACGACTTTGCTGGCGACGATCGTTTCGCTCGATAACATCTATCTGAACATCGATATGAGCGAGGCCGATTACCAGAAGTTCCAGCGTGAACGCGCCAAGGAAAGTGGCCCGTTGGCTGACAAGGTGCAGATCTCTTTGAGTGACGACGAGGGATATACTCGTGAAGGGACATTAGACTTCGTTGATAACAGCCTCGACCGGTCGAGCGGCACCATTCATATCCGTGCGACAGTTCCCAACAAGGATCTGATGCTGACCCCCGGCGGCTTCGCTCGCGTCCGCCTGGCTCTGGCCGAGCCGGCGCCGGCTCTCCTGGTTCCCGATGCGTCGGTGCTGCCCGATCAGTCCGAGCATTTGGTCCTGACCGTTGGCAAGGATGGCGTCGTGACGCCGAAGAAGGTTGTGGTTGGCGACATCCGCGGTGGTCTGCGGGTTATCCAGTCCGGTCTGGAGCCGACCGATCAGGTCGTGATCGGTGGCATTCCGGCGGCCCATCCGGGCGCGAAGGTTTCGGCCAATGCCGGTTCGATTACGTACCAGTCGGCCGAGGATTGAGTTCCATGAATGCCTCGCGGAAGGTAAAAGCCACGATGGCGCTGAGCAGTTTGCTGCTGAGCGTCATCTTGGCGGGATGCGAAGTTGGCCCAGATTACACGCCGCCGAAGACGGAGTTGGCGCAATTTCATAACGTGAACGATGCCGGGGCGAAGGACGTCAAGTCGGCCGTGCAGCTCGAAACCTGGTGGACCGGCTTTAACGACCCATTGCTCGTGAAGCTGGTTGACCGCGCCCTCAAGCAAAATCTCGATATTTCGGCGGCCCTTGCCCGGGTGGACCAAGCCAGGGCCGGAGCGGAAAGTGCTGGGGCAGCGCTCTTGCCGACTGCCGATCTGAACGGTTCGGTTGGTTATTCTCATCAGAGCCTGAAAAGCGCCAACGGCTCGGTTTCCCATAATGCGTCGGGTTATCAGCGTGACGCTTGGGACAAAGCCGTTGGACCGGTTGCCAGCTGGGAAATCGATCTTTTCGGTGGCTTGCGGCGTGGTGCGGCGGCAGCCGCGAACAGTGCCGAGGCTGCCCAAGCCGAGGAAGCTGGCACAAGAGTCATCGTCGCCGCCGATACGGCCGACGCTTACATGCAGGTCCGCGGGTATCAAGCGAGAATCGCGGTTGCCGAAGCTCAGGTGAAGATCGACCAGCAACTGCTCGATCTTATCCATAATCGATATGACAGCGGCGAGGCCACGGAACTGGAAATCGCCCAGGCGGAAGCACTTCTGAAAGACGCGAAGGCATCCTTACCGCCATTGCGTCTTGCCCTCGAACGTCAGCTCAATCGCTTGGACGTCCTCCTCGGGGCTCAGCCGGGTACTTTTGCGCATGAACTCGGCCTAGTGAAGGACATCCCCGAGGTTCCGGCCTTTTCAGGAACCGAACAGGCAAGTGAAATTTTGCGTCGTCGCCCTGATATCATCGCTGCGGAGCGGCACCTGGCCGCATCCAACGAACGGATCGGCGAGGCGATTTCGGATTATTACCCGAAGATTTCCATCTCGGGTGCCCTCGGTTTAGACAGCATCAGCGCATCGCATTTCTTCTCGCCGGCGGCTTTTGGTGCGCTTGGAAGCGGCGCGCTACGGTGGCGAATTTTCGACTTCGGTAAGGTTGACTCGGAGGTCGCCCAAGCGAAGGGCGAGAATGCTGAGGCACTGGCCTCATATAAGCAGACCGTCTTGAAAGCTTGCGAGGATGTCGAGAATGCGCTGGCAGCAATGATACAAACGCAGCTTCACATTGCTGAACTGCAGGGCCAGGTCGAATCGCTGACCCGCGTGCAGGCTTTGTCCCAAACGGCCTATCAGGCTGGGTCGATCACGCTAACCGACGTGCTGGATGCTAACCGCCAGTTGCTCGCAGCCGAGGACGCACTCGACACGAACCGAGCCGACGCCGCAAGGGCTTCGGTGGCCGCCTTCCGAGCCTTCGGCGGCGGCTGGGATCCTGGCGTTCCTACGATCGCGTCAAAGTAATTGAAGGCTAAAACCCAGGGAGGAACCGAGATGTTGATATTGAAGCCGAATTGCGAATGTTGCGACAAGGACCTACCGCCGCACTCCCATGAAGCGATGATTTGCAGCTTCGAGTGCACATTCTGTGCCGATTGCACGGAATCAGTCCTCGGTGGCCGTTGCCCGAACTGCGGCGGCGAGCTTGTCGCGAGGCCTATCCGCCCCGCGGACAAGCTGGAAAAGTATCCGGCCTCGACGGAAAGAGTTCTCAAAGCAGGAGGCTGCGAAAAGTCAGTTGATCTTCCGGCATCGTAACTGCCGGCGGAACCGGTCTTCGAATTGTCCTCTTGCTGGTGGATGAAGACCGCGAAAAGCTTGCCCCATCTCCTCCCGGGATGGGGCAGGCCTTCCAAAAGAATATCGGTGACGAATTACCGAGAAATTCCAGCAAATAATCGGGCGGCAGTGGTCCGGCTATGGCTCGGCATCGGGTGAAGCCGAGGCGCGCGAATACCAGGAGAATGAGATGAATCAAGCACAAAAGGCTGAAGATTTCGCAAAGCTGCACGTCAAGGGTTCGCCCCTTCGGCTTTACAATGCCTGGGATGCCGGGTCAGCCAAGGCTGTGCTCGAGGCTGGAGCAAAGGCGATCGCAACTAGCAGCTGGGCTGTGGCGGAAGCGCATGGGTACCGCGACGGCGAGATCATTCCACTTGAGTTTGTCGAACAGATCGTCGGCCGGATAGCCGCGACGATCGATGCACCTGTGTCGGTGGATTTCGAAGGCGGATATAGCGAGGACGACAAAGTTCTCAGAAAGAGCGTCGCCCGCCTCATCGATCTTGGTGCCATTGGCGTCAACTTTGAAGACCGTGTAGTCCAAGGAAAAGGCCTCTACCCTGCCCAAACTCAGGCGCGCCGCATTGCCGCGATCCGCGAGGTTGCAGAGTCCAGAGGCATCAAATTCTTTATCAATGCGCGGTCTGATGTGTTTTTTTTAGGCGGCGATCCGGCCGAGTTTGTCGATGAAGCGCTGAAACGCAGCATTCAGTACACCTCCGCCGGTGCCTCGGGCATCTTCCTTCCAGGATTGAAGGAGGAGAAGATCATTGAGCGCATGTGCGAAGCTGTGTCACTGCCGGTCAATCTGTTGGCCGGCGATTCGGAGTCGATCAACAAGCGATTTGCTGAGTTGGGTGTCGCACGAATCAGTTGGGGTGCGGCACCTCACATTGAGGCCATGAGAAACATCAGGAAATCGGCATTAGAGATCCACGCCGGTTGACGAGCCATACAGCAAGCAACCACTTCATCGATTACCTCTTTTCTGGAGGATATAATGTCCGATGCATCCGATTACGTGGTGCCGAAGGTCTGGGCTTGGGAAAAGCCAGACGGTGGCATATTTGCAAGCGTCAACCGGCCGACGGCCGGCAAGAGACATGAAAAGGATCTTCCCGTCGGTCGTCATCCTCTGCAGCTGTACTCGATGGGGACGCCAAATGGCGTCAAGATCACGATTCTGCTTGAGGAGCTACTCGCCAGCGGGCATTCAGGGGCCGAATATGACGCCTGGTTTATCGATATTGGCGAAGGCGATCAGTTCGGCAGCGGATTTGTCGGGGTCAACCCGAATTCTAAGATTCCGGCACTCGTCGATCGAACCGGGCCGGACCCCATCTCTGTCTTTGAAACCGGATCGATCCTGGTCTATCTCGCTGACAAGTTCGGTGAATTCATTCCGAAGACTTTGGCGGGGCGCACGGCTGTCATGAATTGGCTTTTCTGGCAGGTTGGGAGCACCCCGTATCTCGGTGGCGGGTTCGGACATTTCTTCGCTTACGCGCCGGTCAAGATCGAATACGCGATCAATCGTTTCACAATGGAAGTGAAACGCCAATTAGATGTTCTCGATCGGCATCTGGCGGAAAACGAATATGTCGGCGGCCGAGAATACAGCATTGCCGACATGGCCATCCTCCCTTGGTATGGCGGCCTCGTTAAAAACTTCTCATACGAGAACGCCACTGAATTCGTCGCCGGACAGGAATATAAGAATGTCATACGGTGGGCCGAGACGGTGATGGCGCGGCCGGCTGTGATACGGGGGCGCCGTGTCAATCGGAAGGGCAACGGCTATCCAGGTGGCATCCGGGAACGTCACGACCCCAGCGATCTTGGCGAGCAGGCTTTGCCGACCATCTCATCGACTAAAGACGCAACCAGACCGGCCAAGCAGACAAGCCAGATGAAGATTCTCCACAGGCCGGCATTTTTTTAGGGGGCCGATAATGACGCGCTTCGACAAGGACGTTTATTTGGCGGCCGGGTTAAGGACACCCTTCGGGAGAGGCGGTGGTGCACTTGCAAACTATGACGCGCTCACGTTGTCAGTGCCAGTCGTGCAGGCAATGACAAGGCAACTGACCAATCAGCGGCCTGATCTAGTTCTATGGGGTACCGTCATCCCCAATCTGGGCTGGAGTAATTTGGCCCGAGAAATCTGGATGGATGCCAAGCTCGATCCGACGGTTCCGTCGTATTCGGTCGTACTTGCTTGTGCGACCAGTATCACCGCTGCCGCCACAGCGGCCGGCATGCTCGGTGGCGGGACCGAGGTGATTATGGTGGGAGGATCGGAGGTAATGAGCCGGGCGCCGGTTGGATTGGCGCCAGAGGCCAGCGACCGCCTGCGAACCTTATTTGCAAAAGATCCGGCCGAAGCGGCCGCAGCGCTTGGCAAGTTGACGCCGGCCGATTTCGTCTTACCGGCAAAAGGTTGGGCAAACAGGATCACGGGTCGCACGATGGGCGACCACATGGAAGAGACGGCCAAAGAGTGGAGAATCACCCGAGAAGCTCAGGACAAATGGGCGTATGAAAGCCACAAGCGTGCGGTCGCGGGTTGGGAACGAGGGTTCTTCAACGATCTCGTAATTCCTCTTCCCGAACTTGCCAAGGATGCGAACCCGCGACCGGATTCGACGCTCGAGAAGCTTGCGTCGCTGAAGCCCGCTTTCGATAAAAATAACGGCACTCTCACCGCCGGCAATTCTTCGCCGATCACGGACGGAGCTGCTGGACTGTGGGTCGTTTCGGCGAAAGGACGTTGGCAATTGCCTAGCGAAATTCCCGCGGTACGGCTCGTTGACTTCGAGATCGCCGCTGTAGATTTCCGGAAAGACGGGCTCTTGATGGCGACGTCATTCGCTATCCCGCGCCTTTTGGCCCGATATTCCCTGTCCTTCGAGGATATCGGGCTCTGGGAAATTCACGAGGCATTCGCGGCGCAACTCCTCGCCAACGTTGCCGCTTTGGAAAAGCCGGGTTGGATCGCCGAACGGACTGGCATCGCGCGGGACTTCGGTCGCTTCCCCTGGGAGCGCCTCAATCCTAACGGTGGTTCGGTGGCGATCGGGCATCCGTTCGGTGCCACGGGTGCGCGTGATCTCAGTCAGGCTGTGAAGGAGCTCGCGGCAATGCCGAAAGGTTCAAGAGCCGTCGTCAGCGTCTGCGCGGATGGAGGCGAGGGCGTGGTGGCTCTGCTAGAGAACAGTTAAAGAGGTCAATAGCGTCGGCCCAAATCGGCGACCGGTCTTTCTGTAACGGAGTAAATTCGATGCATTATCGTTTCGTCAACCAGTGTGCACAGACCCTGCGGAATATCGAGATCTGGCTCGACAAAGCCGAAGAGCATGCGACGAGTAAGGGGTTCGATGTAAACATCTTGATGTCGAGCAGACTGGCGCCCGACATGGGCACTTTCATGTACCAGGTCCAGAGTGCTTCGGACTACACCAAAGCCGCTGCGGCATTTCTGACGGGCCAAAATCCACCCAAGTTCGCAGATACCGAGAGAACGATCGACGAAGCACGCGCCCGTATCCAGAAGACCGTAGATTTCGTCGAAAGCAATCTTGAGGGCGCGTATGTGGGAGCGGGAGCGAGGGAATTTCCCTTCAGTTGGGCTCCAGGGCGGCTAATCACGGGAGACGATTACCTCGTGCAGGTAGCAGTCCCCAATGTCTATTTCCATGCCTGCATGGCCTACGCGATCCTACGGCACAATGGCGTAGATGTTGGCAAGATGGATTATGCCGGCCCGATCACTCTCGTCGCCGCTTGAATTGAAGCGCATATAAAGGCCGCACAGGTAGATCGGTCGTCTATCAATGTAGCCTCTACTCATCATCGATGAGGTGAACTTGCGTAAGGCAGCGTTGAAGATGGTAACAGACGTTTCGATTGACAGTTTACCAGTCCTTGTCGATGGCGCGTTCCGCAGTTTGATTAGCGGTAATCTCACTGAACTACACATGCCGTTGGACAGTCTACGTAAGGCTGCAGCGGCCGTCGACAGTGCAATGGCGGTATTGAAGCCAACATCGTTGTGCGTGTCTGTCGAGGCTGCGGAGTTCCAAGAGATACATGCAGTCGTTGCCATCAATAGGTCGGATGATCTGCCGGCCCACGGAGGCGCCTCATGACGCCAGAAGCAATACACCTTTTGCAATTCGCGACCGTTTGTGTTGTCGCCGTCGTTCTAAAGGTTATCATTCGGCAACTCTACCGAGGAACGCGAGAAGAAAGGCGGTTATCACGGTACATTGAGGGCGCAGCTAAAGGCGACAGTGCACCTGTGAGCGATCAATCCAGAGATTCAATAGGCGGCTGAATGAGCTCCTTAAAGAATTTGACCACGAGGCGAAAGCCGGTTTCATGAAGAAGAGCGCGCTTTCTGGCATCGCCGCGATCTGCGCTTGCCAATTCATGTGGTCCTTGCACTACGCCACGATGAAGTGGCTCTCAGGCAACTACTCCGTCTTCGAATTACTGTGTGTCCGTAGCGTCTTCATGGTGCTCGTCGTTGTTGCGGCGGGGCCGTCGGTGCTGAAAGCAACTCTTGCCAGCCAGCATAAAGGCGCAATCTTAGTCCGGGCGCTGTGCCAAATAGCAGCGACGTTCTGCTTTTTCTTGGCGGCGAAAGGCATGGGCCTGGGGGAGGTGACAACGCTGAATGCTACGGCGCCGTTGATTGTTGTTTTTGCCTCGATAACACTCTTTCGGGAACCGTCGAGCGGATTCAAATGGATCGCAGTATCGGTCGGCCTCATAGGGACCGCGATCGCGGCGGCACCGACCGGCGGTGTCATGCTGATGCCAACCCTGCTCGGCCTTGCTTCCGGCTTCCTCTGGGCGCTCACAGTTCTTTTAACGCGCAAGGACAGCACCCAGGAGAGCACGTCGGTTCAGCTGCTGATTACTGCCGTGGTTTTTGGGTTGGTCAGCGGAGTGTTCGCGCAATGGAAGGTGCCCGCCTCCTGGATCGACATCGGCCTCATGGCGATTCTCGGGCTGGAAGTGTACCTGGCGCAGCTTTTCTTCGTCGAAGCCTATCGGCGTGCCCCTGCGTCATTGATCGCACCCCTGGAATATTCGACGATTGTATGGTCGTCGTTGCTGGGTCTTATCTTTTTCCACGATACCCCGACTGCCCACGTTCTCGCTGGCGCGGTGTTGATCATGATGGCTGGTGTCGCGGTCGGGGTCGGCGAGCAGCTAGTAGCCCGCAAGCTCAAACTTCAATCCTCCCGGTTCTCCTAACGCATTAAAGGTGCGCAATGACATTACATGATCCAGAGTTAGCGTCGAAGGCCTTAGCGTTCGCGCTGGTATGCGTACTCCTCGTCATTCGGAGGAAGTTCATGCGACGACCGCAAGCGCAGATGCGTTACCAGATGAAAGGAGCACCTTCGGATAAGAAGCCGAATTTTCCGTCCAGCGCCTACTGAGCTGGTTGCGCGTTCGTGACTTACGATCCTGACATCCTGGCAGAAGGCCTCGATGTCGTTTTTTGCGGAATAAATCCCGCAACCACCGCGGTCGCAGCGGGGCACAGCTTCTCCGGCGACAGCAATCGGTTCTGGCGAGTTCTCCATCGGGCCGGCTTTACGGATCAGCAGCTTCGGCCGGAGGACGAGCGGCAGATCTTGTCATATGGATGCGGTATCACGGCAGCTGTTCCTCGCGCGACCAAACGTGGGGAGGATATTTCGGTTGCCGAATTTCAGCGAGCCCGCCCGGTTTTCGAGGCAAAAATGCGACGATATCACCCCCGGATGATCGCCTTTCTCGGGAAGCGCGCATTATCTGCAATGAGCGGCTTACAGAAGCTCGAATGGGGGAGCCAGCCAATGGCGTTCGCCGGTAGCGCTGCCTGGGTGCTTCCCAATCCAAGCGGGCGCAACCGCGGTTATTCGCTGGAGGACCTGGTCGAAGCATATGGAAGGCTTCATAATGCTCTGCATCAATCTCCTGTGACTTGAGAATTCAGGCGATAAAGATGCCGATCAGCTGGGGGGCCAGACTGGTAAGCGGACGGTCGAAGGATAGCTATGTTGGCGTTCGGTTTAGGCTGGCTATCCGTTTCTTGAACAAAAGTGAGACGATGCTCGGACCGTGACGCTGTCGCCCTGCGATCAGGACTTATGGTCACTTATGGTGGGCGCCGCTCGAAGTTTGGCCGCGAGATCCGGACAATAGGTTTCAAGGCGGCCAAATCGATTGCATGGCTACTTCACGATGAAAATCTCCGCAGGGCCGCGCTCGGCATTGGCCGATGACGCAGCATCCATCGATTTCATTCCCTGACCGATGGCCCAGTTGATCGTAAGCGTCCGGACGCTTACCCTTCCTATTACAGTGGCACTGTCACGGTTCACAAATGACCGGCAGCCGTCGGCGGGCGAATTAGGTATCGACTTGGGAGATGGCAAGAGTCCATATTCGGATATGCAATCCTAAACGACTGTTCTCAACACTCAATTTCTGGCAGAATGTCTCCGCGCGATCTTGGGGGATCAATCAATGCGGCCGATTGGGGCACTGCTTATTGCAGCGGTGTGCGTTCTGTTATTAGGTTGTGAAGTCAACGCCTGCGCTCTCAAGAAATATATAGCTGACGGCGGAAAATATCGGGTGAGTTTTGAGCTGTGAAGGCTTCAGTCTGGCTGCCAATCTTTTTGATACTAGGCATAATTCCTGTCCACGCTGCAACAATCGCCACTGGGCTGCAGCCGGAACTCGCGGCTCCGCCAACCGGTGGAACCACTTACGTCAACCATGCGTATCGCGCTGAAGTGGATAACATTGCCCTTGTCCCGCGCTGGGTTATGTACACGCTGAAAGGCGAAATAGTTATCGGCTGCAACAAGCGTCGCGACAACTTCCATGAGGAAGAACAAATTGCGGCGACGCATCGAGCATCACCGGGTGACTATGATCATTCCGGCTATGACAAGGGCCACATGGCGCCGGCCGAAGACTTCGCGCTAGACCCAGCCGAGATGAGCGAGAGCTTTTCCATGGCGAATATGGCGCCTCAGTTGCCCGGGCTTAATCGTGCCGAGTGGGAACACCTGGAAGAAACAGTAAGAGCGTGGGCTTTCGCACGCGGTGAACTGATTATCTTTGTCGGGCCGGTCATTCCCCAGCACCCACAGACCATTGGTGCTGATCATATCGCCGTGCCATCTGCCTTCTGGAAGGTCATTTGGGATCGTGACAAGGGTGAAGCGCTGACGTTCATGATGCCACAAAAGGCGATTGCGAAAGGTGATCTGAAGCCGTGGGAAACGACGATTGCCGAGGTCGAGAAAGCGGCGGGTGTGGAGTTGCCGGTAGAAAACGTAGATCCAACAGCCAAGCCGGCACTATGGCCTGCATCGATCGCCGGTTACCGCTTGGAACACAAGAGAGCGTGTAACTAAGTAAGCGTGCGCCAGTAACGTGAGCGTCCGGTCCTGGCTGACGTTTGCCTAGCTTAGACTGTAAGCGTCCGGACGCTTACCGCATCGGCCGCGAAAGACGAAGAGATGGCCGAGAATGGATCTTGGGCCAGAACCGACTGGGCCAGCATGGCGAGGCCGTCAAAGCCCTTGCGCATGTCGGTCTTGCCTTCTGCCAGCCAGACATGCGTATTGGCCGGAACCGGGAGTCGACACGGTGATCGAACGCGGCGCCCAAGCTCAAGCTTAGGGCTAACTCGTCTCGCGAGGGCGGTTAGTAACCGCGGGCAAACGGCAAGGCAATTATCGGAGATGCCTTGACTTGTAGGAATTTGTAGCCAGAAATAGTATTCACTGTTGCATTGTAGTTTGCGTCCGATCGACGGCTGCCGGCCACGCAGTGAAGCTTCTCGCCCTTATATACCCTGAGAAAGGATCGGACTCAGTTAATGCTTTGGAAGTGAAATGGAATCAGCTCGCACCATTTTTCTTGACGCCTTGCGACAGGAGAAACCTCTCATTTTGCTCCTCGGCCAAGCGGCCTACTCGGAGCCAGATGGCTCAGACATTGTCTTAAGCAAATCTCTTGATCGCCTAAAGCGAGCCGAACGGGTTGATCGCGGTTGGCCCGCCCTATTAGATGCGGTTTCAGTACCAGAGTCATTTTTCGATTGGTTGGCAGAGCGGTTTGAGCGGCGAGTGCCGCCAGCTCCGGTCGAAATCTTGCGGGAAGTCCCTTGGAGTGCGGTCTTTACGTCTGCACTTGATCCGACAATAGCAAAGCTCCTGGCTGGACAAGGGCGCCAACCCGAAGTTGTGCTTACAGCTAACGAGCTACCTCGAGCGCCTAGAAGCAAGGCGCGCCCTCCAATCTACTATCTTTTTAGCCGCGCGGGTATCAGTGACGCAGCGGCTTCGCCGCCAAAGAACAGAAGCGAGTTCAATACTCGTCGCATTAGCCATGCACTTCCTCTCCTCGGGCGATTAAAAGACACTGCCACAAGCTTAGGACTGATATTAGTCGATGGATTTAGCGCAGACCGTGATTGGCTGACGATACAAGATATTCTTGGGGCAATCGGTAATTTAGGTCTTCATCAGGTTATTTGGTGTGGAGGCGCACCTCGAGGCCTCCGACCAGATGATGCTGATGATTTCGATCGCGCCGTTGCTACTGGCCAAATTATCATCGAGCCGGAGCGCTTAGGCACGGTTGTCGCACAGTTACGTGTCCTTGATCACCTCCCCTCTTTATCGGCTATCGAATCTGAAGATGCTGGATTTGTAAGTTTAGGCAATGGAAAGCGGCTTGAGACAACTCCTGAGCAGCGCCTGAAAGTCGAAGCGGCCGCCTCTATCGTCGATGATGCTTGGACCGCCTTCTTGCCCCCGTTGGGACAAGACGCCGAGTACGTTGCTTTCAGGCGATTTCATGGAGACATGGGTGGCGCCAGGCTCCTTGTAGAAGGCGTTCGACGAAAATTCTCAATTGAGCGCAATTTCGAAATTGACCTACATAGATCTGTAGAGGCTGCTCTTGCCGATCATGCAAGTGTGAAAACACCTATAGTAGTGCACGGTCAGTCCGGAACAGGTAAATCAATTGCGATTGCACGTATCGTCGTTGCAGTGCGTGAAAGGAAAATTGCGCCTGTTCTCTATTCTATCGGCCGAGTTCCTCGATCTCAGGAAGTATCAGCGTTTTGTGAAGCGGCAGAGACCGCTGGCGCGGATGTGACACTTATAGTTTGTGACGCCAACAGAGAGATCGAAGTTTACCGAGAACTTCTACTGAGCCTGCGCAGTCGGGGACGCCGGGTCGTTGTCCTTGGCTCAACGTATCGAACAAGTGATGCCAAAGCTCCTGCTAACCGATGGCGTGTCGAAGCTCTTACAAAATTGATTGGAGCGGAGCAATCTCAATTAGCCGATCTACTGGAGCGTTTTGTCGGCGAACGGCCTGCGCCGCACACCTTCTCAGATACACATATTCTTGGCTTTTTGTATCGCTTCCTACCAGCGAGCCGACCACGCTTGAGTGAAGGCCTCAGCGCAGAAGCTCGAACCGCCGAGGCACAAATTCGAGTACGTGGACGACACAAACGCGCGCCATTGCCCGACACGGTACTGGCTAGAAAGCTACTGGAAGCCGGGGCCAATATAGATTATCGCGCCATATTCACAGACGACGAGAGCGACGCACTTGAAGCAAAAGAGCAAGATGCAGCGGGTCGCCTTATTGACTTAGTGATGGTCGCGGGAGCCATAAATTGCCCCGTTCCCGTTAACTTGCTCCTGCGCGCAGTGACTGACACAATTCCCGACATCGATTTTTCTGTTGTCGGTGAGATTTTTGGTGGCCTCGATCTTTTTCGATGGAAATGGGCAGACAAAGAGCAAAGTGAATTGCTGGTTTTGCCTCGAATTGCCCTCGAAGCGGATTTGATTTGCCGGCGCCGTCTTGCTGGTCCAACCAATGAAGCCGCTCGCCTTATCGATCTTATCAAGGCAACGCGAAGCGGGAGCATTGAAGGCGAACATTAGCGGCGCTTTCTCTTCACCCTTCTTCATCAGATCGGACCCGACGGACCTCGCGGTTCCCGGTATCAGTCCTCATATGTCGAAATCGGCCGAACTCTGACCAGCATCCGTCAGCGATTTGGCGTAGTGCATCCTGGATTGATGCTGCAGGAATCCGCGTTTCGACGGATTGCAGTTCGAGCTGAGACGATCAACGAAAATGATCAGCTACCGCTGCTGGAAGAGGCTCGGGAGTCCGTTCAAGCTGCACTGGATGGAATAGCAAATGGATCGATTAGGGCTGCAAAAGGTACTTTGCAAAACCTGATGGTCGAGCGCGCTTCTCTCTACGGATTTCTCGCCAACAACAGAATTCGTCAAAGCGCCACATCAGCGGAAATTTGGTCTTCTTATGAAGCGGCTCGAGAAGCGATCAAGCAGGCTGTTAGCATTACTGACACCTATTTTCCACTCGACGTTGGGCTCTGGACACCGGCCGATATCCTGCGGCAGGCGCCTCTAACTGAGACGCAGCGCGCAGAGCTCACCGCCGACATATACGCAACATTGGATCAAGTTGATCCTCAGACGCTTCCTGAAGATCAGAAGCTCAGATTTGAAGCGCGACGACAGGCGGTTGGACAACAGCTACGTAACCAAGCGCTTTCAGACAGTGCTTATCAAGCGCTAGAGGAAGCAGGATCTACTGCCGGCTACTTTCTAAGGGCCCGATCACTTGGCCCCGATCTCAGCAAGGCGTCGGTCACAAACACCGAAGGCGCGAGGGATGCGGCAGACTACTTGCAGGCGCGGCTCGCAAAGATCGGACACGACGAGCGTTGCCTTTCTCTCCTATTGGAGTACCGATGGATAGCCGAATTGGGAAGACGGCCATTGAGAGGCGAGCGCCAACCTTTACCCTACAGCGAATTATCCCGACGCGATATTCTTCAGATTGTTCGCGCGCTAAATCATTGCTCTGGATCGTCTGCACGACATGGAATTAAATATTTAGAAGCTGTCCTCGCATGGGTTCTCGGGGATGAGCAAGCGGCTCAGCAATTGTTTCGGCATCTCAGCAACGAAACAGAATATGAGGTTTCGGGACGCATCATTCGCCGCCATATAATTACTGATGCACATCGTCATCCTAGAAAGTTTAAAGGACGCATCGAAGGCGAGCGTTCGGAGGGGCACTGGCGTCTTAGAGTCGATGGCTTGAACCAGATGATCAGTGTTCTCAGCCGCGACTTTCCAAATGAAGACCTTGGGTATGGTCGATCCTTAGTAGATTTTGCCATCGCGTTCAATTTCATTGGACCGATAGCCGATCCCATCAGGGGTCGCGGATAATGTTTGCAGAGCTAAACGCCGCAGTGTCTGACTTCCGTAGCTCGCTCCGCGCTTTTTTCGGAGAGACCGCTCTTGAGGAATTAAATGTGCGTCCCCCGGCCGGCGATGACGACGAGGCGTCGTTCCTCAAACTTATATCATGGGCCTATGCGTTACTCTTTGAAGCGGGCCGAATTACGATTCCCTTTCTTCTTGAATTGCCGAGCAATGCCGTGGGTCTCGGCCGAGACACCAAGGAAGCAAGGAAGCTTGTTCATGCGCTCCGAACATGGAGTTCGCATAACTTGGGATTCGGCAACGAACGGGATGTAGACCTACAACGTCATGTTCAAAGATGGTTTATCGATACCTGTGGCGCCAATCCGCCTAACGACGAAGATTGCTGGCGTAAATGCTCCCATGAGCTATGTGCTGCGGTCCTAGCGGTTGTCCATCACTGTCAGGGCGCAGTGACCCTAGTCTTGGCTGGTCAGGATGATGGCGATGGCGTAATTAAAGACCTTCACAAGCGACTCACCCGAGCTTGGCCTGGACATGAATTCGATAAATTAGTCGGAGACGCTGCAACTCGCCTCGGAATGAGCATAGATCCTCGGAAATTTCGTGAATCTCGCTTAGTAAAATGGCGCAGCTTTCTCGAGTGTGTCGCTGAAGAGGATGACCCAGAGATACAAATGACCCGTCTGATTGAGCGCGATTTGTTGGACTATGCCGCGCAAGTCTTGCCAATTGATGGACGAGACGTCATGGAAATCTTAGGGATTGGGCCGGGCCCAGACGTTGCGAAGGCATTGTATCAGGCTAAAGAACTTTGCAGATCTGGTATCAATGATCGAGAAATATTAATTCAGGAGCTAATTAAGGCATGGGGCCGAAATGGTGAATATGCAAGGCAATGAGACCATCGCAAGTATGAAGCTTCTCATCCAGTTTTATGGAACGATCAGTGCTAATGCATGTCGCCACTTCGCCAGCATCCCAATCGTCGCCATGACTTACCGACGGCAAAATCAACCATGCGACGATTGCCAAGGCCCCACACCTCGCTAAACCCATCGCTTCCCCCAACATTGCTAGGTAACCGTCCGGTCCCGGCCGCCTTTTATTTCATACAGCCCGACCTAAACTAGCGGGTATTGGGCGGCCTTAGTGTCCGCCTATTTCCTTAATGGACGCTTAGATGGGCAGGACAACATCGGAATCTGTCCGGACGCGACGACGCTGGAGCGAAGACGAGAAACGCGCCATTGTCACCGAGGCCTCTGTGCCAGGCGCTTCGATATCTGCCGTTGCCAGGCGTTACGCTTTGAACACCAACCTGTTGCACGGCTGGCGACGACTATATGGCTCCCCGATCAAGGCCGCAGCAGAGCCCGCGCTTCTGCCAGTGGATATAACCAGGGCAGTTCCGGCCGAGCAATCGATTGACAGTGCGCCGAGGCGGGCGCCAAAGCCTGGTGGGCGTCAAGGTATCATCGAGATTGAGCTGCCGTGCGGCGCACGTCTGCGCTGCGATCAGCATGTCGGCCGGCAGGCCTTGGCGCTGGTCATCGATGTCCTGATGGCGCGCTCATGATCCCCGTTCCGGCCAATACGCATGTCTGGCTGGCGGCAGGCAAGACCGACATGCGCAAGGGCTTTGACGGTCTCTCCATGCTGGCCCAGTCGGTCTTGGCCCAAGACCCGTTCTCCGGCCATCTCTTCGTCTTTCGCGGCCGATGCGGTGATCTGATCAAAGTGCTGTGGTGGGATGGACAGGGTATGTGTCTGTTTGCCAAGCGGCTGGACCGTGGCAGCTTTGTCTGGCCTTCTCCGTCAGATGGCCGGATCGCGATTACGCAGGCCCAATTGGCGACGTTGCTGGAAGGGATTGATTGGCGGATGCCGCGCCGAACGTGGATGCCGCTGACCGCCGGATAATCGGTCTCTATCGCCTGCTTTTTGACATTGTGGATTCACGACGAACCGCTGCTGGAGTATGATTCGTGACGATGGTTGAGATCGTCACATCCTCCGCTCCGGACAGCGCTACCTTGCTTCAACTTCTCGCTCAGCGGGATGCGGAGATCCGTGCCAAGGATCTGCTGATCGAGAAGCTGAAGCTGCAACTTGCCAATCTTCGGCGGCATCGCTTTGGCTCGAAGTCTGAAGCGCTGGACCGCGTCATCGAGCAACTGGAGCTGATGCTCGATGGCATCGAGGTGTTGACCGTGGAAGCGCCTGAAGCAGCCAATATCGATGGTCCGACGGAATCCGCCAAGGCTCAGCCGAAGCGCAGGCCCTTGCCGGGTCATTTGCCACGGGAAGAAGTGGTTCTCAGCCCGGGCGAGACATGCCGCCAGTGCGGTGGTCGCCTCAGATCGGAGAAGATGTGTCCGAGACCCTGGAATACGTCCCGGCGCGATTCAAGGTCATCCGGACGGTGCGCCCGAAGCTCGCCTGTCGCCATTGCGATGGTGTTTTGCAGGTTCCCGCGCCAGTGCTTCCCATTGAACATGGGCGGCCGGGACCCGGCCTTCTGGCCCATATCCTGGTCTCCAAGTATGCGGATCATCTGCCCTTGTACCGGCAGTCTCAAATCTATGCGCGGGAAGGTGTCGAGCTGGAACGCTCCACCCTGGCCGACTGGGTTGGCAAATCGACGGCGCTGCTCTCGCCGCTGGTCGAAGCCATTGGCCGCCACGTGATGGACGGTGCCGCCATCCATGCCGACGACACGCCGGTCAATGTGCTGGCACCTGGAACCGGCAAGACCAAGACCGGACGGTTGTGGGTCTATCTCCGCGATGAGCGGGATTGGGGCAGCACATCGCCCCCGGCGGCCTGGTATCGCTTCACCGAGGATCGCAAGGGCAAATGGCCTCGAGAGCACCTCACGGATTTCGAAGGCTGGCTGCATGCAGACGGCTATGCCGGATTCGAGGAGCTTTATCGTGGCGGCCGGATCAAGGAGGTCGCATGCCTGGCGCATGTCAGGCGCAAATTCTTTGATATCCACTTGGCCCAGGGATCGGCCATCGCCAAGGAGGCCTTGGAGCGGATCGCCGAGCTCTACCGGGTCGAGGACGCCGTCAGGGGCAAGCCACCTGAAGAAAGGCAGCAGATCCGCCAAGGACGCGCAGCGCCGCAGCTTGATAGCTTGGATCACTGGTTGCGGAGCCAGCTCACCCGGATCTCCGGCAAGTCAGCCCTGGCCGATGCCATTCGCTATGGTCTCGCGAGGTTACAGCGATTGCGCCCCTATCTCGATGATGGTCGCCTGGCTATCGACAACAACGCTGCAGAACGGGGTATGCGGAGCATAGCCGTCGGACGAAAGAATTGGTTGTTCGCCGGATCGGAAGCTGGCGGCCGTATCGCAGCGGCTGCCTATACGCTGATCGAGACAGCCAAGCTCAACGAGATCGATCCGCAGGCTTGGCTCACCGATGTCCTCGGCTGCATTGCCGAGCATAAAATCAATCGCATCGACGAGTTGCTGCCCTGGCATTATGATCAGCAGGCCCAGTCCTGAAGACGCTGACAGCGCGCGGCGGAAGCACTGGCGCAAACGAGCTTTCTGATGATCGCAAGCTCAAAGAGGAGTTGCTTGAGTTCGGCATTGAGAAAAGTCGGTACCTTTGGGAGGAATATGCCCACGAAGGTAACGCGTTGAAATGGACGTGGATTGGCCCAAGGCAGGTTCTTCACACCATGTATGAACTGGCGAAGGTCTATCACGATGTCGATGTCACTGAAGACGAAGACAAAAAGTATCTTCGCTCTACATGCCTACTCGAAGACATGTTGGAGCTTGATCCAGGCGATATGCTTGGTGCCCAAGCGCTGATGGACAAGATTGATGCGGAGCGCGAAGAATATATGGCGTCTCCTCACTCAATGAATCTATCCGCTTAGTTCGACCCGATCCCGGTGATGCTTTTAAGGCCGAGGCGCGCCATCGGAACCAGACCGTCAGGGCTGAAATGTTGGGCGGCTGATACTTAATTATGCCGCCCTGAATACCGGGAGATGCAATCGATGTTCCGCGCTCAGGCGCTTCTCAGTGCATCAAAGACGTCTCGTAATTTGATTACGTCTAAAACGCGATTTATTTTAACTATTATATATAATAGAAATAGTGGCATCACATACATAACAGGCAGCTCTATTTCATGTCTGATGCCGCTGGGGAAATTGCCGACAATTCGAAGCCATATCGAGTTTTGAGCTTAGATGGCGGAGGCATGCGGGGCGTATATACCGCTGCATTTCTTGATCGTCTTGTGACTCATTATGCGGGCACCCGTGGTGTCGAGAACTTAGATCTTGGTAAGGGCTTCGACCTAATCGTGGGGACCAGTACCGGTGCGATTGTCGGCTGCGCCCTTGCTATCGGGCGCCCTATGCCCGAAGTCGTGAGTCTCTATCAGGATAAGGGAGCCGCCATATTTCCTCATCGGCTTCGTGGTAAAGCCAGCGCACTCTATCGGGTGACCCAGGGAAATAAGTTTGTCAAAGCTGGGGATGCAGCCCTCCGCACCGAACTCAAGAAAGTTCTCGGGGGCATCACGATGTTAGAGGTCTATCAGAAGCGCAACATATCTCTATCAATCCCGACCGTTTTGATGAGTAGTCACCGCGCGTGGGTATTTAAGAAAACGCCCAGCAGCGGCGTGCGAGACGACAAATATCCGCTTGTAGACGTTTGTTTAGCGTCAAGCGCAGCGCCAATCTTTCGTTCGTTGGCAGCCATCCCTGATCCAAATGGTAAGCACGGCCAGATTCAGGTGTTCTGCGACGGAGGCCTGTGGGCGAATAATCCGATCCTCGTTGGGCTGATAGATGCGCTCATGAACGCTGCGCCGGAACAGCCGATAGAAATTTTCTCTCTTGGAACCTGCCCGCGACCCGAGGGGGAACACCTCACCGAAGAGAAAGCTCATCGCTCGATGCTTGATTGGACTCTGGGTGCCGATGTCGCCCCTCTAGGGATTTCGGCTCAAGAATTCGCATACGACAACATGGCTCGCCTACTCTCCAACGTACTTTCAGGTCTAGGCAGGTCGGTAAAACGAGTTCGCTTTCCGAATAAAGCGATACCTGCAGACATGATGGATTACCTGAAGCTCGATGATACGAGGAAAGAAGCTACAGATCGCCTTATACAGCAAGCAAGCGAAGATGCTGATATGACGAAGAGCGCTTGCGATGATGCCAACAACCCAGACGGACAAATGATTCACCAGTTGATGCTTTCCTTACCCGATATGCCCAAAGACGGAATCCTTTGGAGGTAGACGTGAAGAATTGCTGTGAGCAGGTAAAAGGCTTCGAGAAAGAGGAAGTTCGTCTGAGTGAGGACGACCGAGCTGATATCTATGGAAAGGCCAAGACAAATCGTGGCCGACTGCGGAACGGTCTCGAAAAGAACGAAGATCCCAAGCCGATTGGCTTTCATACGCAGGGATCTTATTCGATGCGAACGATGATCCAGGATTCAACCGGCGACTATGATGTGGACGATGGGGTCTACTTCAAGCGGGTCGATCTGCAAGATGCAAACGGCGTAGACAAGAAAGCTGTAGATGCGCGCGAGATGGTCTGTAAAGCGTTACAGGACGAGCGCTTCAACAAAGCACCCGAGACGAAAAAGAACTGCGTGCGCGTCTATTATAACGAAGGATACCACGTCGACGTTCCGGTCTATCGCGAAATACAGACCAAGGATGATTCGACTGGCGCGATGGTGAAGTCTTATCAATTGGCTAGTTCCGATTGGAAAGCATCTGACCCGCAGCAGGTAACAAAGTGGTTCAAAAGCCGCAACGAAAAGCTCTGCACTGATTTCACGGCCAACGGGAATAACGGACAGTTTGTCCGCGCGGTTCGCTTGATGAAGGCGTTCGCCAGGAGTCGAAATAATTGGCGAGACAATGTCCCAAGCGGCATAGCAATCTCCCGTCTCGTCTCGGATCATTTTAAGGAATATGTAGACCGTGACGACGTCGCATTCCGAGAGCTTATGAAGGCACTAAGGGACCGAGCAGACGAGAGCGTCGACCATCCGATCCTCAATGAGAAAATTGAATCAGCGGACAACGGAAAGGTCGCCTATCTGAAGGCCCGTTTGAAAGAAAATATCCCACATCTCGATATCCTCGACAAAGCGGACTGCTCCCATGAGGACGCCATGACGGCATGGGATAAGGTTTTCAACACTGACTGGTTCTCACGCCAGCCGGACCCTGAAGATGAAGAAGATTTAGACAAAAAGACGAGCGGGCCAGCGGTCGTTAAGGGCGGAGAGCGTCGATACGCATAGGCTCTGTATTCTGAAATGCCGGATTTGCCCGCGATCTTAGCGGAAATAGATGCTTGGTTTAACGGCCTAGGAAAATCTTATCTAGGGCGATTACCTGATGGTGATCTTCGTCTACAGCCGCCTAAAGTCGCGGGATGGCGTATGTCGACGCTCGGGCGCACTCTACAGGTACACGTCGACAGATTTTTTCCCTTTTCTCGCCCAACTGTCACGGTTGAAGGCTACCAAGCAACACACCCGCTGCCCCATGTTGAGTATGGTGGCAAGCTTTGTCTCCGCAACGCGGAGACCCCAACTGATCCACTGAAATCGATCAGATCAGCAATTGCAGAAGCTAGAGATCTTCTAAGGGACATCAAAGAAGGCAAAGAAGATGCCGATTTCGAGGAGGATTTCACTCTTTATTGGAATCACTTCAACCAATCAAAAGACGATGACGACAAAGCTCAACTCTATTTTCCGGCCAATGCTGACGAAGGCTATGGCGCATATATCAAAGAGAAGTCTGGGATCCTCGCGTTCAGCTCGAAAGAGCTAGGCGAAAATTGGTGGGAAAATCGGACGCTTAAAAAACCTGAGAGCTTGAGACGGTGCGCCGTTATCCGACTGAGCACACTACCTCCACCCAATCGCTTCCCGAAGGATGGAGCAAGTCTGTGGGACTTGGTTTCACAGCGCTCCGTGAAAGGCGAGGAGATACTTGGTGGCCTGGTTGCCTATCGCCCACGGTCCCAACTTGTTGTGCTCATGGGTCAAGCCCCTTCAGGTCGCCACCACGCAGTTGCCGTTTCTCTGGCACTACGGAAGGGACGCGACAATCCTGCCTTACGCCGGGAAAGAAATGCGGGGCATAACCAGCCACTCCCTGCGTCAAGAGTATTACTAGAACAATATACTACGATGAGGATTCGGAGCATTGCGGTCGACGCTGCCATGACACGACTCCCGTACGCTGACCGCGACCATCTATCAAACAGAAAAGTTGGGATAGTGGGATGTGGGGCGCTAGGCTCTGGTGTAGCCAAGCTGCTCGCCAAGTCTGGAATCGGAAACCTCGTTCTAATCGATTCAGAAACGCTCGACTGGGAAAACATCCGAAGACACGAGCTTGGGTCTCGCCTCATTGGTAGCTCGAAAGCCCGCGCATTAGCAACGAGGATCAGGATGGACCTACCAGACATCTCCAGCGCCACTGGGTACAAAGGGCGCATTCAGTGGGTCATACAAGATCGGCCCGAACTATTGACTGGGCTGGATTTGATCATCTCCTGCACGGCCTCTTGGTCGGCAGAGTTAGCGCTCGATATGCATGTGAGATACGGCAGCCCAAATCCGACGCCAGTGCTTCATACCTGGATGGAGGCAAACGCGCTCGCTACACATGCCGTCTTGTTGACCGACGCCGCAATGTCTTATTCAGCCGGATTTGACGAAGCAGGAAGATTTGTATTCCCCGCGTCCAACGGGGGTAAACCACCACCTGCCGAGTGCGGTGGTGCAACGACGCCATTCGGTGCAATCGAGCTTGCCCAAGCACAATCGATGGTCGCTAACTTAGCTATGGAGTATCTGCGGGGAAGAGCAAGGGGCGGCATTTGGCGCACCTGCTTAGCGAACGAGAACACACTACAGGATGCCGAGGGAGCATGGATGGAGAACTGGACTAATCAAAGAGGGCAGCCACAAGAATTAGGCGGGCTATCTGAAGCTCGGTGGGACTTCAGATGACGGTCGCTGAACTGCGCTACGAGGTCCACGGCCTATCCGTTACATTTACAGGCGACGTGCTTGAGCATTTTGCCAAATACCGCCAACGGCGGTGTTATCACCGTGAAGCTGGCGGTCAGTTGTTTGCCAAGGTTCGTGACAAGAATTGGACAATCTCGGCTGTGACTGGGCCAAGACGCTCCGATCTGCGCTCGCGCTTCGGGTTTGTCCCAGACAAGCGGATCGAGCAAGACGAGATATATAGCTACCATGCAAAGGGCCTCGAATACGTCGGCGATTGGCACACGCATCCCCAAGATGTTCCTAGGCCCTCGCCCGATGACGTCGAGAGCATCGGAAATGTCGTTCGACTGTCGCAACACCACTTCCCTGGTTTTCTGCTGTGTATTGTTGGTCGGATAGATTTCCCTGAAGGTCTTTGGCTCTCATTCCACGACCGTCGAGGCCGAGCATATGACGCTCGTCGCTTGGACGTTCCCGCCCTGTAGGCGCTAACTGAGCGTCCGGTGCGGGCCGCCTTCCATTTCCCGCAGCCCAGCCTGAGACTGTCGCTATCCGATGTTCCGATCTTGCTAACGACTCAATTCCTTTGAGGGCAGCTCTTTCTGGGTTTGAGGAGGAGTATTCTCGCATTTTGGAAGAGGAGCGCGCGCTCGTGGAAAAGCATCTCGGTCGGCCGCAGCAAAGCTAGGGAGGGGAAGCGGCCTTGCGGCTCCGCCAGGATTAAACAGCGAGCCCCGGGCGACGTGAGCCTTCAGACGCCTGGGGTAAGCGAGCGGTGCTGGCCGTACGCTTACATTGCTAGTGCGCTGTAAGTGTCTTCAGGCCGCTACGCGGGCATGACAGTGCCAGGGCAGCAACTCGTCGATCCGGTTAATTTTATGCTCGGCAATGCGGCTGAGAATATCGGTGAGCCAAGCCTGCGGATCGATTTTGTTGAGCTTCGCGGTCTCGATCAGCGTGTGGGCTCCAGCAGCGGCACGGCCGCCAGCTTCGGACCCGGCGAAGAGCCAATTTTTACGACCTACCGCTATGCCCCGCATATCCCGTTCTGCAGTATTGTTGTCGATGCTCAGGCGGCCATCCTCGAGATAGGGGCGCAATCGCTGTAGCCTTGCGAGACCATATCGAATGGCGTCGGCGAGCGCTGACTTGCCGGAGATCCGGGTAAGCTGGGCTTGCAGCCAATGCTCCAGGCTGTTCAGCCGCGGTGTCGCGTGTTCTTGCCGGACCGCTGTCGCTCATGAGGCGGTTTGCCCCTGATGGTATCTTCTATCTGGTAGAGTTCGGCGATGCGTTCCAGAGCTTCTTTGGGGACGGCAGAGCCCTGCGCCAGATGAATGTCGAAAAACTTGCGCCGGTCATGCGCCAGGCAGGCGACCTCCTTGATCCGGCCACCGCAGTAGAGATCCTCGAACCCGGCATAGCCGTCGGCATGCTGCCAGCCCTTGAAGTCCCTGAGGTGCTCCCTGGGCCATTTGCCCTTGCGATCCTCGGTGAAGCGATACCAGGCCGCCGGGGGTGCGGTGTTGCCTCAATCGCGCTCATCGCGGAGAGCGGATCGCAATTACAGGAGAGTGCTACGTTTCTTTTGATCGAAAAGATATCCTGCTTTCGAGCAAATCATCGCCACTGGACCATTACGTGGGCTACCTCCGCGTAGTAAAGGCAAGCAACCCGAGGAATGCACCGCCAAGGCAGATCGCCCCCCAGCCACCTATCGACCACAGCATGCCTGAAAGAGCGGAGCCAATTGCGCCGCCTATGAAGAAGACGCCGACAAAGATGCCATTGATGCGGCCGCGAGCTTCCGGCTTCAATTGATTGATCATGTACCGGCCGACTGTTTGTTCTCCGAGTACACCCATATCTAACATGAGCGCGCTGATCCCAAGGCCAATCAGTATCACATAGATCGGAAGGGAAGCGGTGAGGCCGCTCACGGCCGCAATGCCAAAGCCAACCATCATGACGACGTGCGATATTGCCGTAACTCGCTTGCCTAGGCCCTTATCCGACCAGCGGCCAACGGCTGGTGTGATAAGGGCACCTCCGGCTCCGACGAGGGCGAAAGCTGCGATCCCGGTCTGACCAAGGTGGATTGGGGCGCTACCGAGAACGTAGGCAATGGTGGTCCAGAAGAAGTTAAAGGCAATCATCACAATTGCTGCGGAGATCGACCGCCGGCGCAGGACTGGTTCTGAAGCAAACAGGTGCCACAGAGAAGCAATCAAATGCCGATAGGTCGTATTCTGCACGGGATGCCGTTCAATGAGACGAAAAGCCAAGGTCACCGTGAGCAATCCCATTGCAGCGGCACTTGCAACGTAAAAGCCTTTCCACCCAAAGGAACCTGCGAGCAGGCTCGCCGCGGGGCGGGACAAGAGAATACCGACCATAAGACCGCTCATGATGTCACCAATCACCCGGCCACGATGCTCGGGCTCGGTCATGGCCGCGGCAATTGGCACAAGAACTTGGATGACAGAGCAGGCTGCGCCGAGAATGAAGAGAAGGGGGAGCAAGACTGCGGCATTAGGCGCGAAGATCACGCCAACAGCTGATAACGTGGCCGCCGTCAGCATTCGCAGGACTAACCGCCGATTTTCGACCAGATCCGCAAGCGGAACAAGGAAGAACAGGCCGGCCGCATAACCCAAGAATGGGATCATTGCGATCAAGCCGCTCATCGACGTCGTGACACCAGCAGACGCCGCCATTAGCCCAACCAACGTCTGAGGCGCGAAACTATTGGTGATGATTATCCCGGCGGCGAGTGCAAAGAGCGCCACTGGAGCGCGCATCCCGGCGGCGGGCGCCGTTTCTGTGGCCTTTAAGGCAGCTTCTTCAGCAACTGACATCTCGGATCTCCTCTTGATGCCGTATCTGCATCCCTCCTTTTTCGAGGAGACGCCGAGACAACGTCGCACTGACCCCGGATTGGCCACTCCCTGCCGCTCCGATGGCTAAGTTCTGGTGATGGGTGCATTGACGATCCAGTTGTGTACCAAGCTTGGCGGATCGCCCCGGGAGTTTGTAACCTTGATTTACCGTATAAAAGAGTTACATACGTCCTTGAACCTTTTCAAGATCCATTTTATAGGTTACATAAGGATTTCGGGCAAGAGGACGTGATAATGAATGGATTCAAAGGCTTGCCTGAGAGTATCCCTGGAATTCCACGCGCTTTCGCTGTTGGCGATCATGTTGGCTTGGATTTTCTGAACTCGAATGCGGCTCCCAGGGGGCAGCGGACCGAGTGGATAGGGAAAGGCGAGCACCTGCTTGACTGGCTCGACCTGATGGGCCTTTTGCCGAAGGTTGACGCTCTACGGCATTTCGGAGTTGAGGATTTCGACGAGGTGGCCGTCACCGCTCGCAAGCTACGTGAGGAAATCCGCGGAGCGCTATTCGAAAGGAAGGCGCACGGGGTTTCGTCGAAAGTGGCGGACCATCTCAAGCTTCTCAATGAGATCATGGCCACGGACAACCGCTTTGCAGAATTGTCGGTCCACGGCGATCATTTCGACACGTTACATCACCTTCGATGGATGCGTCCGGACGAGGCGCTTTTGCCAATTACCGATGCGATCGCCGACCTCTTCTGCGATAGCGATTTTTCGCTCATTCAAAAATGCGAGAATCCCAAATGCACGTTGTGGTTCTACGACCGTACCAAGAGCCATCGTCGCCGTTGGTGCACAACAGCCATTTGTGGGAATCAGGCCAAGGTCGCAGCGCATCGGGCCCGATTAAAAGCGAGCTCATCTGAGCTGAGTTGACCCCTGACTTTCTGATCGGGATAACCGCTATAGAGACGATCCATTTCGTCGAGGAGAGAATTTCCACGCGGTTGAATAAGCGACGGCCTAATACGCTGATAGCCGTACGGCTAACGTCTGGTCCTTGGGGCGCCGCTTTCTCTTGCCGAGATAGGATAAAAAAACTAGCTTGTCGGCCGGTAAGAAACTCGGCGCGCTTATCAAGCCCGCCAGCGACGCGAGACTTTGCCAAATACTTTGGGGGAAAAATGTCAGATATCATTTTGCGGCAGGGGCGCTCAGAGCAGCGGCTTTCTTTAGTCGCGCGCTGCGGAGCCTTGTTGTCGGCGTTGCTCATGGTTGCCGGATGCGTCACACATATTGCTGCGTCATCGACGCAAAATCCGCCGCCGACTGAGCCGCTTGCGCATTTTGATCATTTCGAGCTGCTGCCGATTGATGGTTCGGCAGAGGCAAAGAAAGAGGCGGCAGCCTATTCGCATATCGACAGCAATCTGCAGAGCGAGTTGAAAGCGGTAGTCGGCCCATGGGAAAAGAGCGGAACCGTCGGCCGAACGTTGCAGATAGCACCCTATGTGCAGGACCTGAAGTTCGTCGGCGGTGGGACACGGTTTTTCGCGGGGGCATTTGCGGGAAGCTCCGCCGTAGTGGTCAAGCTTCGCCTGACTGATGCGGAGAGCAAGGCGATCATCGCAGAACCGCAATTCTACCAGCGCGCGGCAGCGATGGGTGGTGCTTGGAGCATCGGTGCTACTGACAATGACATGTTAAAGCGCATAGCGACCATCGCCGCCGAATACATGCGCAACAATTACGACAAGGCGATTGGCGGTCCCACCGGCTATGACGGCGAATAGCAGAGCTTCTACCTATATGGACGGCGAAGTGTAATTCGGCGTTACATTCGGGCCCCTCGCTTTGTAACTGGGACAGGTGCTTGGGGCGCCGATCGGCGCCCAATCCCCGCGCCCCTTCGCAACAATTGCTCTATCGCCAGATCATCCGCGGTCTGCAGGATTGTGCAGGCCGACGGACCCAACCAGGTCTTCGCAGAATCGTGGAAAGCCGATCCGGAATTCGAAGCCGTCAGCGACTACTTCCAGGTCGAGGGCGAGAATGGCGAGCGTTACTGGATCTTCCGTGCTGGCGACGGCGAGGATGCGAAGCGCCGGAGTGAAATAAACGCAAACCACATAGCCGATGAGAAGCGCTGCGGCGACGCCCGACACCAGAAACTGATTGTACCCGTAGGATTTTAGAAGCAATAGAACAGCGATGCCTTCCACGCCGACAGCCAATTACCGTCGATGGACCAGGCCGAACCGACTGACTACCAGGGGTCCGGCTATGATCGGGGCCATCAGGCCCCCGCCGAGGATTTTGCGTGGTCTCCTGAAACGATGGTCGATAGTTTCTCGATGGCGAACATGGCGCCGCAATTGCCGGGGCTCAATCGGGCGGAATGGGAACACCTTGAGGAGACGGTCCGGGCGTGGGCACTCGCCCGTGGAGAGTTGATCATCTATGTCGGCCCGATTGTACCGCCGCATCCGAAGACAATCGGCGCCAATCATGTGGCAGTTCCAACTGCGTTTTGGAAGATTATCGTGGACCCCAATCAGGCCGAAGCGCTGGCATTTATGATGCCTCAACAAGACATCAAAAAAGGCGATCTTCGGCCTTGGCAAGTGAGTATCGACGCGGTCATCCAAGCAGCTCACATCAACTTGCCCTTACCCTCAGGCATCGATACGACCGCAATCCCAAAGCTTTGGCCGGCCAGCATTTCAGGTTGGCGGGCAGAGCACAAACGCAGCTGCGGGTCGATGTCACGCTGACTTAGAGGCGCCGTCACACCGCCAGTCCTCACCGATAAGAGCTGCACCGATGCTTCCGGGGCCCCGCGTGCTTTCGCACATGAATGGCGGGCGTGTGTGCACGGATAGTAGGCGCCCCTTCGCTCAGCGCACTTGCAGTTTATGTGCCTGGCTTCATGGAGGTCGTCGGCGATATTCAATCATACACGCCTACCCTTTACCCCTCGAAGACGCTGGCCCGCCAGGGCACGGGAAATCGCTCGAATTCGGTCGCGATTACATCAGTACAAATAAAATTAGCTCCGGGAGCCTGGGCGGTTACAGCTCAGGCAAAATTTTCTTGCTTCAAAACTCGAAATCAAGATGCAAGAGACCTGCAGCCCAAGAGAACACACGAAAATGCCCCGCCAACGGGGTCAATATTTTAGCTTAAGGTCTAGTCGTGGTATGGTTTCAACCTGGCATTTGGAGGGCGGCTTGATGACGAATGACGATGCCAAGGAATTGGAAGAATTCAGCAAGTAGCTTCGCAGTGAGCGTCCGGTGCGGGCCGCCTTCCAGCCACTAACCGCTCCAGCGACCCTGGCGATCCGCCACCAAGGAACCTTCCAACATGGAATGGTTATTAGCTCCTAAGTAGCAGGCCCTTCGGGTTTCGCTCTCCGTCCCGTGTCATTTTCGAAAGGAGGCCCATATGGACCGGAAGTCATCATTTGCTTCGCTATTTTGCCTCTTGACGATCTCGTTATCTGTCCCGGCATTCGCGGATGGGGCAATGCCCAACCAAGTTGCTGACGCGGCTGGTACCGCTGCGGACCAAGAACTGGACACTTCCATGTCGAAAATGCACCAAAACATGATGATGAAGCATTCAGGGAATGCCGATGTCGACTTTGTTAAGTCCATGCTTCCTCACCACCAAGGTGCCGTAGACATGGCCGAGATCGAGCTGAAATATGGCAAAGATCCCGAGATGAGGAAAATGGCTGAGGACATCATCAAAGCTCAGAAGGAAGAGATTTCAACAATGCAGGAGTGGCTGAAGAAGCATGGTGGGGCGATGCCCCAATAGACGCCCTACCACATGGAAGGTTGGCTTTTCAGATGCAAAGGTGAAGCGGATAGCTTGACGTAAATCATTGAGCCCTCCGGCTATGACCAGTACGGTTCAGATGTTGGTGGCCGATCAACGTAACGGTCGGCGACCCACCCTTGCGCAAACTGAGAGGTGCCGCCGTGAACCAGGAACATCACCACCATCATGGTCATGACTCCGGCACGCATGATGGCCATGATCATGTCAAGGTAAAAGACCCGGTTTGCGGCATGATGGTTGATCCGGAGACGACACCCCACTCACTGGTCCATATGGGGCAAACGGTTCACTTCTGCAGTGCCAAATGCAAAGAGAAACTCGCCGCCGATCCGCACGTCTATATGACGCCGAAGGGGCCAAAGTCCGCACCGAAGCCCGGTACGATCTACACCTGCCCCATGCACCCGCAGATCCGCCGGGATAAGCCAGGAAACTGCCCTATATGCGGCATGGCACTCGAACCGCTGGTGGCGGTCGGCGAAGAGAAGCCGAACCCCGAACTGATCGATATGACTCGGCGTTTCTGGATCAGCCTCGCCTTTACCCTGCCGGTACTGGTGCTGGAAATGGGTGGTCATATTCCTGGCGTGATGATCCACCAATGGATCGACCCCAAGATTGCGCTTTGGATTCAGTTCTGCCTTGCGACACCAGCGGTCCTTTGGGGAGGGTATCCGTTCTTCCAACGGGGTGTCCTATCGTTGGTTACGCGTCACCTCAACATGTTCACCCTGATCGGCTTGGGTACCGGCGCCGCTTACATTTACAGTCTGGCCGCCGTCTTGTTTCCCGACGTCTTCCCAAACGGCTTCAAAACCTCAGAAGGAACGGTCCCGGTATATTTCGAGGCAGCGGCCGTCATCACCGTGCTCGTGCTCTTGGGGCAGGTTCTGGAACTGCGTGCACGCGAACAGACCGGCGGGGCGATCCGGGCCTTGCTGGACTTGGCACCCAAGACCGCCCATCGCTTGACTCAGAACGGTGACGACGAGGTGATCCCGTTGGAAGCTGTTGCGATTGGCGACCGACTACGCATCCGACCCGGCGAAAGCGTTCCGGTAGACGGCATTGTTGAGGAAGGCAACAGCTCGGTCGACGAGTCGGTCGTGACGGGCGAGTCCATACCGGTCGAGAAGGGACCGGAATCGAAGGTGATCGGCGGGACCATCAACGGCGGTGGATCGCTGGTGATGCGGGCGGAGAAGGTGGGGGCCGATACCGTCCTCTCCCAGATCGTCGCCATGGTCGCCGAGGCACAGCGGAGTCGCGCGCCGATCCAGCGCCTCGCAGATACCGTTTCCGGCTGGTTCGTCCCGGCGGTGATCGCCATAGCCCTTGTCGCCTTCGTGGCCTGGGCTAAATTCGGGGCTGAACAGCCGCTGGCCCAGGGTCTGGTTGCCGCCGTCAGCGTCCTCATCATTGCCTGCCCCTGTGCCCTTGGTCTCGCCACACCGATGTCGATCATGGTCGGAGTCGGTAAGGGGGCCAAAGCGGGTGTCCTTATCAAAAACGCCGAAGCTCTGGAACACATGGAGAAGGTCGATACCCTGGTTGTCGACAAGACCGGCACCTTGACGGAAGGCAAGCCGAAGGTGGTCGCCATCGTGACTGCGAACGATTTCAATGGAGACGATGCCCTCGCAATCGCTGCCTCCGTTGAGCGGTCCAGCGAGCATCCTCTGGCCGCCGCTATCGTGGCCACTGCCCGCGCCAAGAATCTGCCCTTCAAGGATGTTGCGGAATTCTCGTCTGCCACCGGCAAGGGGGTATCGGGCCGGGTGGATGGGAAGGCTGTCCAGCTCGGCAACATGAAAATTATGCAGGATTCTGGCGTCGATATGTCCGCTTTAGCGGATAAAGCGGAGGAACTGCGGCGAGATGGCGCGACCGCCCTCTTCATGGCGATTGAGGGTAGACTGGCCGCTGCAATCGCCGTCGCGGACCCGGTCAAGGTAACGACCAAGCCAGCCTTGGATCTTTTGGAGAAGAGCGGGGTCCGCATCGTGATGCTGACCGGCGACAACAAGACGACGGCCGAGGCGGTGGCGAGGCGGCTTGGTATTCAAAATGTCGTTGCCGAGGTTCTGCCGGAAGACAAAAACAGGGTGATCAAAGATTTGCGCAAGAAAGGCCATATCGTGGCCATGGCAGGAGATGGCGTGAATGACGCACCAGCTCTCGCCGAGGCGGATGTCGGTATTGCCATGGGTACCGGCACCGAGATCGCCATCCGCAGTGCGGCCGTAACGCTTGTGAAAGGCGACTTGGCGGGCATTGCGCGGGCACGGGAACTGAGCCAGGCGACGATGAGCAACATCCGCCAGAACCTGTTCCTGGCATTTATCTATAACGTTCTGGGAATCCCTATCGCTGCCGGGGTGCTTTACCCGAGCTTCGGCATCGTGCTGTCGCCGATTATTGCAGCCGCCGCCATGGCTCTCAGCTCGGTCTCGGTGATCGGGAATTCGCTGCGGCTCCGTTGGATCAAGCTATAGCGCGCTCGCTTGGGCAGGCTGAATTCGCGCGCAAGGTTTGATTTGGGTCAATGCAGGCTCGTTGGAACCGTCCGATGATGCATCGTCTCCACACGATCCTGATGTCATGGACGAATGCTTTGGAAAATACACATAGGAAAACTGACCCGTCATCTGGCGAATAGCCGATGGCTCCGCGTCAACCTGTGTCTGATCTATGCTGCGGCGCTACTGCTCCAACTGGAGCACGGAAAATACGATCACTATCATAGCTTTCCTGGCATTGTTATTGCCGGTGTAGCTGATAGCTCCCACTGCAATTCAGATCACGACGGGACAACGAAGCATTGCCACACTGTGTCAATCGTCTCGCTATGTGCGCCTGCGATAGCTGAGGTCGCAGCGCTTGACTGTCCATATGCTATACCGCTCCCGCCGAGAGTCGCCGCTTTCTCGGGCATGGCGACCAGACCGCAATTTCGGCCTCCGCGCATCGCTTAGTTGACGCCCTAATAGACGTTCGCTGTCGGCATCAGAATTGCCGACCAATAAGCGCTATCCCGATACTGCGGAGATATCCCATGAAGAGCTTCCACACGGTCACCATCCTTGCCACCATGCTCTTGCTGGCGGCGCCCGTACTCGCAGATGACACGCATCACCAGAGTGATGCAGACGAAGGCACCCAACAGCAGCTCACCGTGATGGGTGGCGCGATGATGGGGAATGCCATGATGGGCAGAACAGGCCCAGGTAGCGGCATGATGTCGATGATGATACCCATGCTGCAGATGATGAGTCCGCGCCATATCGAGGGCAGGCTCGCTTTTTTGAAGACCGAGCTAAAGATCAGCACAACCCAGGAAGCCGTTTGGAACCCATTTGCCGACGCCGTCCGAAGCAGTGTCCAACAATCGTCTCCCACCATGCCCGACATGAACAGCACGATGATGGGTGGAAAAAATGCTCCAGACCTTCTGCAAAAGATGTCAGGACGAGAGAACGTTCTCAATGAGGAACTGGCGAGTCTGCAAAAGCTCGAAGCTGTAACCAAGCCGCTTTACGCAGCTTTGTCGGCCGAACAGAAGAAGACAGCAGATGAGCTGCTGATGCCAGCGCTCTTCGGCCATATGTGAACGGCGAACTGGAGGCAGGATCATGTGTTTCCACTCTCATGCCGATCATGATCGGCAAGGCAAGTCCGAGCCTTTAAATAACGGCGGTCAGCACGAACATCCAAGTTTTTGGAAGTCCAAATCAGCAATGGTGATGATGGTTTTCTCGGCCATTGCCGGTTTCTTCCTAGTCACGGAGCACTGGGCGCATCTCTATGGCATACTGCCCTTCCTTTTTATTCTGGTCTGCCCGCTGATGCATATCTTCATGCATCATGGACACGGCGGGCACCATCACCATAAAGGGCAGCAGGAAGATGGCTCCCAGCCAAAATCCACTCCTGATCAGGGGGCGCAGTCATGACACATCAAGACGACCCGGCTTACGGTCTTTGGGGTCTCGTCATCCTGAATTCCGCCGTCTTCATCTTCTTTGCTTTCAGCTTCCTCAAGCCGACAACCAGTAGAGATTGGAAGTCGCTTGGTGCTTTCAGCGCGTTCATCGTCGCGCTGTTTGCCGAAATGTACGGTTTCCCGCTGACGATCTATCTCCTCTCCGGATGGCTCCAGACCCGGTATCCAGGGGTGGATTGGTTCTCTCATGATGCCGGACATCTGTTGGAGATGATGTTTGGCTGGAAATTGAACCCTCATTTCGGGCCGTTCCATGTAGCCAGCTTCATTCTGATCGGCGGCGGGTTCCTGCTGATCTCTTCGGCCTGGCATGCGCTCTACAATGCTCAGAGGGCAAATCGCTTGGCGACGACGGGCGCTTACGACTTTGTCCGACACCCACAATATGTGGGCTTCATTCTTGTGATGCTTGGCTTCCTGGTGCAGTGGCCAACCTTGCTCACCTTAGCCATGTTTCCGGTACCGGTGGTGATGTACGTCCGCTTAGCCAAGCAGGAAGAGAAAGAGGTTCGTGCAAAGTTTGGAGCGGCATACGATCACTATGCCCAGCATGTTCCAGCGTGGTTTCTGCACTGGTCGCGAGTCAAACATAGCATGCATTCCGTTGGGTCATAGGTCTAGCGGGCAACCTGGAGCGGCGTCACCGATACTGATGCCGCTCCAACTCCGTTGCGGTGACCAAAAAGTCAATTGGAGGACCGAAGCATGATGTATGGAAATGAAATGATGGCCTATTGGTCGATATGGCACTGGATCATGTTAGTCGTGATTGCGGTAATTTTCCTCTATCCGATCAGTGTGATTCTGCGTCGAATAGGATACTCGCCGTTATGGGCACTCTTAGCGATCTTTCCGCTGCTGAACCTGATAGGCCTATGGATCGTAGCATTCGGCCCGTGGCCCAGAGATGGCGGCAGGCAGTGAACTAACTCGACAAAGAGCGTAAAGCTGGCCTCAGGTCGCTGGATTATCGCTTCGGGTATGCTGCCTGGATCCCAGCGCGATGCTCCACCGACATCGAAGGCTCTAGTCCATCAAGCCACGACGCAAACTTGTCGGCATTGTTGACAGAGAAGAATTTGGTCTTGGCATCGATAACAATCCGGCAGAACGCTCCCTACGTGGGATTGCCGTCGCCCGCGAGAATTTTCTGTTCCTGGGGTCCGAGGCCGGAAAGCCTGGACGCGCGGCGAGCGCGCCCGGTTGTCGCGATCAGCGCCGGTCGCCAAAGCACTCGACTATATGCTGACGCGCTGGTCTGCCTTTGCGAGCTTCCTGGAAGACGGCCGCATCTGCTTGACGAACAATGCCGCGGAACGAGCCCTGCGTGGTCTCGCCCTTGGCCGCAAGGCCTGGCTCTCCGCTGGATCTGATCGAGGCGCCGAGCGCGCTGCCGTCATCTACACGCTGATTGTCACCGCCAAGCTGAACGACGTCGATCCGCAGGCTTGGCTCGCCGATACGCTGACTAGGATCGCCGGCCATCCTGCAAATAAGATCGACGAACTGTTTCCTTGGAACTGGCGGAAGCAGACGAAGCTGAGGCACTTGCTGCATGAATGAAACTGAGTTGCGCCTGGCCTACAAGGCAGACGACGAATGGGTGGGCCAAATCGAGGCTGTGGTCCGCTCCGGAGAGTTCTCTGGCATCGGTTCGGCATGGTTCGATCGAACAAACGTGAGGGAAACGTTTGTTGCCGCTCTTCGAGAATATCCCCTCACCGCCGCCGCTCCGCCAACTATGGAGGGCGGCTTTTGGAACAAAGACAACAGTGGGACTCTCGAACAGTGCCACTTGCGCATCGTGGTCAGGCCCTACCGGAGTCGTGGTCATCTAATGGTTCACGTCGATCTTTCTACGCCAATCTGGAATTGCGCCGACCAGGATAGGCATCATGCAGTTACGACACGATTTCTGACGAGCTATCCTGAAATCACCAGATTCGGTGCGGAATTGGATGAGGTTCTTGAAGGCACGCGTGAACACGCTGTCCTCGCAGCCGTCGATTTTTAAGGCCCTGCTTCAAAGCGCTTCGGCCGCGGTGGCCGGATGCTTACAATACTTTGAACGTCAAACTGGAAAAGGCTTTAACCGAGTCCAGCGTATTCGCCACTATCCATTAGACAATTCTTTTCGTGAATCATTGACCCAGGAGTATCTGCGAACTAAATTAAAAGGTGGTGGGGGCGACGGGATTTGAACCCGCACGCCTTACGGCACAAGAGTGGCATTCTTCTGCGTCTACCAGTTCCGCCACGCCCCCACCAATTTGGAGCTCTCACTCCAATTTCTATTCAGTTTCTGCCTCTTCCTGGCTGTTAGCCGGATACCAAGCATTCTCTTGTTGGACAATCATCCCGTGCTGCTTCAATCGATGGAGCGCTGTTCTCACAGTGCGCTCTTCGATCGGCTCCTCGTCTGATTTAGAGGCGCTGAGCCTTTCGACGATCTGTACTCCCCTAAGTCCCGGATTTTTCTCGATAAAATCAAGCACTCTATATTGATCAGAGCCCTTTCTCATTCGCAGCCGGATGCGGGGTTTCTCTCGGCCAGAGTCGGATGTTTCGGCCGGCAATTCGCTTTCGGCATCGGCACTCATTAACTTTTGAATAGATGTAGAAGCAGCGCGCAATCCATCACGATATCCTCGCTGATACGCGGCCAATTCGAGTTCGGCAGCCAATTGCGCAAGTTTCTCAGAAGTAGTCATGTTTCGAGTTCCGATCATTCATCTACTCATTAAGGTAGAGGCGGGTTGGCTTTTTTTCAATGGAAAACGGTATCGGATATTCATTTTTTTTGAAATACATTCAAAAATGTGGACACGGTTAGCGCTGCCTATTCATTTTTGACGCCGAGTAATGGCGTGACGGCGATTTCGACGCTACAAGAGATTGGATCGAACCTATCCATTCCGCGATTCACAGCGGAAACAGATATTCTTCGTTGTTCGGCTTTGCCAGCAGACCGGGCATTTCAGGAAATATCAGCATACAGAAGCATGTTCTGACAACCGAACGAGCGTTCTAAGAGCGCCAGGCTTTCCGGCGACAAGGTGGTGCCACTTGCCAACCATGGCTTCTCTCTGCTGACTTTGGCAGGAAAGAGATTGGGCCCTTCGAAGGGTTGGGATTTTTCGAACTAGAAATCTTCAGGAGCAGTTCAGATTAGTGGCCCTGATTCACAACTGCCCTGAGTAAATCGACCGCGAGCTTTCGCTGCTTTGGCGTCATCATCGAAACTAAAGCTTCGATTTTGGGCAGCTCACCCGGCCTCGTATCGGAATGATCAGGCAGGCCAAAAGCGATTAAAGCTAGCAGGTCGATATGCAAGGCCTCGGCGATTTGCTGCAGTGTCGATATTGATGGAACAACTGCGCCGGCCTCAATATTAGAAAGCCCCTGTTTGGCAATGCCAGCCATCTTGGCGAGCCCGGATTGAGTTAGCCCTTGAGCCTCTCTTAGCCGTCCGATCTCGGCGCCTAATAATCCGGGTTCGAATCCACCCGCTCTGGTTTTCTGGACGGTGGCTCTCGGCATTCCACCAGATATCCTTCCGCTCTCGCACTATTTCAGTTTATTCGGGCCGTTAGTCTTCTATCTGGCATTTATTCATTGGCGTCATAACGCTTATCGCTTCAGATCTTGATCTTCCGGCCGTGATGCGCCTGCAGGCTCTGGACGATTTCCTCAAGCTTGCCGCGATCCATCAGGAAGAGATTGCGGCCTTTCCGTTTCAGCAGGCCGGACGGGTAGAGCTGGCTGATGGCGCGGTTGACGGTTTCGCGCGTGGTGCTGGTGAGGCTGGCGATTTCATGCATGGGCGGCAGCGGTCGCACCACCCAGAGGCCGGGTACGGCGGCATCCGGCTGGGCCATGCGCAGCAATTCGGCATAGACGCGCTGGGCCGCCTGCAGGGTCGACAATTCCATGATGCGCAGGCCGCTGGTACGGATCACCGAAGCCAGGCGCTGCAGCAGGCAGAAACTGACCAGGCCGTTATTGTGCAGCAGCTCCAGGAAGACTTCCGGTGCCATGATGGCGAGGTCCGTCTTCTCGACCGCTGTGGCGCTGGCGGAACGCGGCTCTTCGTCGATCGCAGAGAGTTCGCCGAAGAAATCGCCGGCTCTGCGGGTGGCGAGGGTCACTTCCCGTCCGGCACCGGAAAAGGTGACGATGGCGACCGAGCCCTTGAGGATGAAGAAGACCTCGCGGCTGTTGCCGCCCTTGTCGAGGACCGTCTCGCCACGGTTATAGCTGCGCCAGCGGCATTTACCGGACAGCGCCTTGATCTCGTCATCGCTGAGGGAGCGCAGCAGATGAAAGCCGCGCAGAGACTTCTCGGTGGTATTCGTTAACGTCGACGACATGGTCCCCAATCTCTCGCCTGGCGGATGCACTGGCCCCGGTGCGGTCTTTACTGCGAGATCCCGTCAGTACGGTGTCACTACTGGGCGGTATCTCTCTTGGCAGGTCAATGGCTTGACACATTGTTGCGCGGCCCGGGCGCGGCAGTCATAGCATGGATGCCGCGAAAGTTCGAGGGGGGCAGGGCGTGCCCTTCGCGTCATACTGGCGCAGCGTGATGCTTGCGCCATCAGCTTAAGTCTTTGACATCTTAACGATTGTGCCTTTCGCCGGTCATCTGGCCGGTTGGCCCCGCATGCTGAATTGATCGTGTCCCTTGTATAACCCCGGTCTATAGCCCCGGTTTATCGCTCCAGTATATTGCCTCGGGGACCGCCTCAGCTGAGCAGCGCCGCCGGGCGCTGCATGCGCCGGGATTCGGCGATGATGTTCCAGGCCACCGCCGTCACCACCAGGGCGCCGCCGATCATCGCGGCGATTCCGGGGTTTTCGCCAAGGAAGACCAGCACCCAGATCGGCCCCAGGATGCATTCCAGGAGGCCGATCAGCGAGGCTTCGCCGGCCGGGATCAGGCGAGCGCCGAAGGAAAAGCAGATCAGCCCGACCGCCAACTGGCCGGCGCCGAACAGGATGAGCAAAGCGAGATTGCCGGCATCGGTCCCGGCCGGGTCGCCAAGCAGGGCGCCGACCACCGCCATGATGATACCGGCGAGGCAGCAGGCTGGGGTCATGCGGATCTGCTGGAAGCGGCGGGTCACCACGGTCGCCACGGCCAGCGAACAGGCGATGACGGCCGCCAGCAGCAGGCCCACCGGATCGGCGCCCATGTCACGCTGGGAGACCATGATGGTGACGCCGGTCAGTGCCAGCAGCATGGCAAGGGCACGGGTCAGCGAGATCGGCTCTTTCATCCACAGGAAGGCGATCAGGCCAGCAATCAGCGGCGCCGTACTCTGGATGACCAGGATCGTTGCCACGGCGGTATGGCGCAGCGCGATCACGAAACTGATCGAGGCGGCGCTGAAACAAAGCGCCACGACGAGGCCCGGCAGGCCCTGCTGGCGGAACAGCGACCAGGTCTGCCGGCCGTCGCGCCACAGCAGGAAGGCGAGCAGGCAGGCGGCGGAGAAGAAGCCGCGCCAACAGACCTGGGTCCAGGGATCGGTGGTGATGTAGCGGGCGATCAGGCCGCCGGTGCTCCAGCAGATGGCCGCCGCTGCGACCAGCAACACGCCGCGCCGGTGCGTCTGCGCGTGCTGTGTCTGCATATTGGCTGGCTGGCTCATATCTTCTCCCCGCACCAGGCTGCGCGATCCTCATGACCTTGGTCGCCGTTTGACCAGGACGGATGGGCAGCCTCCCTCTCCAGGCCATGACTGTCGCGTTAATGGCGCGTGGTTGCAAGCGCGGGGGACGCATGCGCGCTCCCATTCCCGTCGCATAGCGGCAGGGCTTGCCAAGATGGACTTCCTGTGAGCGGACGGGCGAAACGAAGGAGATTGCGGGCCGGGGACGGAGGGCTGGACCAGGATGCAGCTGGGCCAGAATGCGGCCGAGCCAGGTAAAGATGCAGTGACATGACAAATCGGGATGTGGCCCTTATGCTCCGCCAACTGCATTCCGCGAGGGGATTCGACCACATGATTCGGCGTTGCTGCCTGCTGTCTTTGGGGCTCTTTCTGCTGGCCGGCTGTGCCGAGCCGGCGCAACCGACGGCGCCCGCCGCTTCGACCTCTGCCGGCAGCCAGGCGCCGCAGAGCCAACCGCAGAATCAGGCTGCACCCCAACTCGGCCAGCCGGTCGGAGTCACCGATTTCCGTGACCTCAACCAGACCACCTGTCCGGCCAGTGCCGCCAGCTATCGCGACTGGGTGACGGAATTCCAGTCCTATGCCCTGCATCAGGGCAAGCGGGCGGATATGATCCAGGTGGCCTTCGCCGATGTGCGCGAAAATCCCGCGATCAGCGCTGCTGCCGGCAAGCAGCCGGAATTCGTGACCCCCGTCTGGACCTATTTGAGCCGCGCGGCATCGCCCACCCGCATCGCCAAGGGCAAGCAGAAATACAACGAGAACGCCACCACCCTCACAGCTGTTTCCAAGGACTATGGTGTGCCGAACAGCGTGCTGATGGGAATCTGGGGGCTGGAGACCGATTTCGGCAGCAATTTCGGCGACGTGAATGTCTTCGAGGCGCTCAGCAATCTCGGCTATCGCGCCAATCGGGCGCCTTTCGCCTGCAAGGAATTGCTGGCCGCCCTCGATATCGCCGATGCCGGCCGCATCAAGCCGCAGCAGATGATCGGTTCCTGGGCCGGTGCGATGGGCCACAGCCAGTTCCTGCCGTCGAACTATCTGAACGTGGCGGTGGATCGCGATGGCAGCGGGGCGCCGGATCTATGGACCTCGATGCCGGATGTCTTCGCCTCGACCGCCAATCTGCTGCGCCATGAAGGCTGGCAGCCCGGTTTGCCCTGGGGTTTCGAGGTGAAGCTGCCGGCGAAGTTCCCCTATGGCGAAGCGGAGATCGATATCAAGCAGCCGATCAGTCATTGGCGGGCGCTCGGCGTGAAGCGCATCGACGGGACCGCGCTGCCCAACTTGGATGGCGATACCTCGATCCTGCTGCTCGCCGGCTATAAGGGACCGGCCTTCCTGATCACGCCGAATTTCCGTGCCATCCTCGCCTATAACAACTCCACCAGCTATGCCCTCGGCGTCGCCTATCTCGGCGACCAGATTCTGGGCGGCAAGGGGGTGCAGGGCGCTTGGCCGGTCAATGAACCGCAGCTCAACCTCGCCGAACGCACCGAGGTGCAACAGCTGCTGGCAGCCCGCGGCTATGATGTCGGCGAACCGGACGGCATCCTCGGCTTCAAGACCCGCAAGGCGGCGCGGGCCTTCCAGAAGGAAATCGGCTGGCCCCAGGATGGCTTCGTCACCGAGGCCCTGCTGACGGAACTCCGCAAGCGCGGCGGCGTGAAGGTGAGCAGCGCCGGCTGAGCCGGTGGCGGCAGATTTGATGGTTCGGGTTGCGTTGGGGGCTGCCTATCGTGGGACTTGGCAAATTGGCCGGCTTGTTCGCCGCCTGCATTCTGATTTTCGGCTGTGCCAGTCCGGAGAATCAGGCTGTTCTTGACGCACTGCCAAGCAGCAGCGGTGACATGATCCAGGTGAGCGGCCTGATCCGCGAGCCCTTGCCGCTCTCGGTCACTTTGCCCGACGGCACCGCCGCGCAGCTGGAAGGCGTGGTGGTCCGGCCCGATCGTCCCGGGCGCTTCCCCCTGCTTTTCATCAATCATGGTACCTCGTCCGACCTGTCGTCGCGCCGGGAGGAACATGCCGCCTTGTTCACCGGTCAGGCGATTGCCTTTGCCAAGCGCGGCTGGGCGGTTGTCTCCGTGGTGCGGCCCGGTTTCGGGCGTTCGGGCGGGCCCTTTCTCGAGGATCTCGGCCTGCGCGAAAGCAGCAGGTTCAACGCCATCGCCCATTCGATGGGCGATGAAATCCTGTCCATCCTCGCTGCGATCAAGGGCCGGCATTTCGCCTGGGCGGATGACAGCCGGATCCTGCTGGTTGGTCATTCCGGCGGCGGGCTCGCGGCGCTGGCGGCAGGTGCCCGGCAGCCGGCTGGCGTGGTCGGGATCATCAATTTTGCCGGCGGCGACGGCGCGCCGCTCGACAGCACCTTCTGCCGGTCGCAGGACCTGGTCCGGACCGTGGGCGGGCTGGGCCAGACGACGCATATCCCCAGCTTGTGGATCTATGCCCATAACGATCTGAAATTCCCGCCGCATCTCGCCACCGATATGTTCGATGCTTTTCGCGCCGGTGGGGCGCCGGCGGAGCTGGACCTGGCGCCGGATTATGCCGATGCGGGGCATGATTACATCTATGCGGTCGACCTCTGGTGGCCGCGGGTCGAGACCTTCCTGAGGGCGCAGCATCTGCCCGCCGCACCGATCATCGAAGCGGCCGCCGGCAAGCCGCCCTTGCCGGCCAGCATGAAACAGGCGCAGGACCAGGCCTTTTTCGACAAATACCTGCAGCTCGGGAATTACGAGAAAGCCTTCGCGGTGGGCGATCATGGCGGGGCCGGCTATGTCGACGGCTATCGGACCGTTGCCGCGGCCAAGCTGATGGCCTTGCAGCTTTGCGCCCGGCGGGATACCGGTTGCCGCATCTACGCGGTGGGTAACCAGGCGGTCCAGTAGCCAGCCCAGCACGCCAGCTTCTGCGCGAAATCCGCGCTGGAATCGCCATTTCCAGGCGAATCAAGGGCTTGGCATCGACCACTTGCGTCCCTATCTGTCAGGGGCGCCAGCCATTGCTTTTCAGGCGGTGATCGTTATAGTCCGGCCGGCTTTGGCGCAAAATGCGGCAGACGACCGACTGAACGACAACCCCATCTCAACGACTTAACCAAGGGGACGAGAGTTATGTTTATTTCTCAGGCATGGGCCCAGGCCGCGGGCGCCACTCCAGCCGCCGATCCGTTGGGCGGTTTGGTCCAGTTCGCGCCGATCATCCTGATCTTCGGCATCATGTATTTCCTGATGATCCGCCCGCAGCAGCGCCGCGCCAAGGAGCATCGCGCTCTGGTGCAGCAGGTGAAGGCCGGCGACAAGATCGTCCTGAGCAGCGGCCTCCTCGGTACCGTCACCCAGGTGACGGACGATAACGAGGTGAAGGTGGAAATCGCCGACGGTGTGCGCGTGCGCGTGCTGCGCAATGCGATCAGCGAAGTGATCACCAACAAGGTTGATGCCGGCAAGAAGGCTGGCGACAAGGCCCCGGCCAACAAGAACTGACCGATTATCGCATCGGAATTGCGCGGGGCCGCTCTGGCCCCGCCATCTCTTTCCGGGCAACGGTCCGAAACCATCGCGACAGGGATATAGGTTAAGCGGGGATGCTGCAGTTTTCGAAATGGAAGATCACCACGATTCTCGTCATCATTTTGGCGGGCATCGTTTTCGCGGCCCCCAACCTGATCGCGCGCGACAAGCTCGACAGCCTGCCCGGCTGGATCCCCAAGACCGTCGTCAGCCTCGGCCTCGACCTGCAGGGCGGTTCGCATCTTCTCTATGAAGTCGATACCAAGGCGTTGCAGGCCGAGCGCCTGCAAAGCGTCGTCGATGATCTCCGCATCCAATTGCGTACCGCCAATATCGGCTATACCAATCTCGGCGTGCAGAACCAGCAGGTCACGCTGAAGCTGCTTGATCCCGGCCAGATCGAGGCGGCGCGGCCGATCCTCCAGAAGGCGGCCGGCCAGCTCAGCCTCAATGTCGGCGCCGATGGTGCCGTCACCATCCAGTTCAGCGATGCCGGTGCCGAACAGCTGAAGATCCAGGCAGTCGACCAATCGATCGAAGTCATCCGCAAGCGCGTCGACGAGACAGGCACCAAGGAACCGACCATCATCCGCCAGGGCGATGACCGCATCGTCGTCCAGCTGCCGGGCGTCAAGGACCCGCAGCATCTCAAGGACCTGATCGGCAAGACCGCGAAGATGACCTTCCGTCTGGTCGATGAAGCCGCCGCCGCCAGCGGCCAGATTCCGCCGACCAGCGAAATCGTCGAGGGCGCACCGGGCAGCCGCGAGGAGAAGCTGCCGCTGCAGAAGCGCGTCATGGTCTCCGGCGAGAATCTCACCGGTGCCCAGCAGACCTTCCAGGACGGCGCTCCGGTCGTCTCCTTCAATTTCGATACGATCGGTGCCAAGCGTTTCGGCGATGCTACCTCGCAGAATATCGGCAAGCGCTTCGCCATCGTCCTCGACAACAAGATCATCTCGGCCCCGGTGATCCGCAGCGCCATCATGGGTGGCAGCGGCATCATCAGCGGCAATTTCACCTCCCAGAGCGCACAGGACCTGGCGGTGCTGCTGCGTGCCGGCGCCTTGCCGGCACCGCTGACGGTGCTGGAAGAGCGCACGGTGGGTGCCGATCTTGGTGCTGACTCGATCGCCGCTGGCAAGATTGCCTGCGGGTTGGCCGTGGTGCTGATCGTCATCGCCATGGTCGTGCTCTACGGCCTGTTCGGCATCTTCGCCAATATCGCGCTGGTGCTGAACGCGGTGCTGCTGATCGCCATCCTGTCGCTGCTCGGCGCCACCTTGACCTTCCCCGGCATCGCCGGCCTGGTCCTCACCCTCGGCATGGCGGTCGACGCCAACGTGCTCATTCTCGAGCGCGTGCGCGAGGAAATGCGCAATGGCCGCTCGCCGGTGAAGGCGATGGAGACCGGCTATCGCGAAGCCCAGGGCACCATCTTCGACGCCAATATCACCCATCTGATCGCCACGGCCTTCCTGTTCGAATTCGGCTCGGGTCCGATCAAGGGCTTCGCCGTGACGCTGATCATCGGTATCGTCACCTCCATTTTCACCTCGATCTGGGTCACCCGTCTGATGACCTCGGTCTGGCTGCGCCGTGCGCGGCCCAAGGCTCTGCCGCTCTAAGAGGTCCGGACACATGTTCAAGCCGCTTCACATCGTTCCGGCCGGTACGCGCATCGATTTCATGCGCTACCACAAGCTGACCTTCGCCATCTCCGTCATCATGGTGCTGGGCTCGATCCTGCTGTTCTTCACCCGCGGGCTGAATTACGGCATCGATTTCGCCGGCGGCATCCTGCTGGAAGTACGCAGCGAGCAGACCGTCGATCTCGGCGAGCTGCGCCACAAGCTCGACAGCCTGGGCCTCGGCGAGATCGCGCTGCAGACATTCGGCGATGCCAATGACGTCCTGATCCGCGTGCCGATGAAGGATGTGGCAGATGAAAAGGCGCAGCAGACTGCCGTCCAGACCATCAAGGACACTTTGGGCAGCAGCTGGGAATACCGCCGCACCGAAACCGTGGGTCCGAAATTCGGCGACGAGCTGAAATCCGGCACCGCCTGGGCCTTCGCCCTCGCCATGCTCGGCATCATGGCCTATGTCTGGTTCCGCTATGAATGGCAGTTCGGCATCAACGCGCTGCTGGCACTGTTCCATGACGTGATCACCACCATCGGCCTCTTCGCGCTGACCCAGATCGAGTTCAACCTGACGACGGTGGCCGCTGTGCTGACCATCGCCGGCTACTCGGTCAACGATACGGTCGTCATCTATGACCGCATCCGCTACGACCTGAAGCGCTACAAGAAGATGCCGCTCCCCGAGCTCATCAACCTGTCGCTGAACACCACGCTGAGCCGTACCACCGTCACCAGCGGTCTCACCTTGCTCTCGGTGCTGGCGCTGTACTTCGTCGGTGGCGACGTGTTGCATGGTTTCTCGGTGGCCCTGATCTGGGGCATCGTCATCGGTACCTATTCGACCATCTGCGTCGCCACGCCGCTGCTGCTCTATATGCATCTGCACCGCATCGCCCGCAAGGAAGAGGCGCCGGAAGCTGGCGCCCCGCAGACAGGGCGCTGATGGGCCGGGACGTTAAGGACCGGCTGGCTGATCAAGAAAAGCAGACGGCGCGGATCATTCCGCGCCGTCCTGCTTTTATCCTGAGGGGACAACTATGTTCCCGGATATGAGGCATTCCCATGGACGTGACACCGCTCATTCCCGAAGGCCGGCAATTGGTGGAAGCCTATGGCGATGGTGGCTTCAAGGTATCCGGCACGGCCTATAAGGGTGCGGTCGTGGTCTTTCCCAGCCGGACCCAGAGCTGGGATATCGGCACCTTTGCCGATCTGACGCTGGATCATTTCGCCCCCATCGTCGCGGCCGCTGCGGCCGGCGAGGTCAGCCTGATGCTGCTCGGCTGCGGGCCGCGCATGCTGATGCTGCCGGGCGCCTTGCGCCAGCCACTCCGGGCTGCGGGGATCGTCGCCGAGGTGATGGATACGGGGGCAGCCTGCCGGACCTATAATGTGCTGCTCGCCGAGGGCCGCCGGGTTTGCGCCGCCATGCTGGCGGTGGACTGAAGGCCGGCTGTAAAAATCAGACGCCGCTATTTCACCAGCAGGCACCAGATCGCGAAGAGCGGCTGCTCCGCGGATTTCATCGCATGGACGATATTGGGTGTGTTGTAGATGGTGCCGCCGATCCCCGGTTCATGCCAGGGGTGCTGCTCCTGCCGCCATGCGCCGGGTGACATGACCAGATAAATCTCGGCCGGCGGATGATGGTGATCCACATATTGGATATGCGGTGCCATCAGGCTGACGCCAATCTGAATATCGCTGCGGCGTTCCAGGCCGTTCTCGCCAATGAGGACGGCATTGGCATGGCCATCCATGAAGACTTTCCCCGCCTGCTCGGCATTCTTGCGTCGATACCAGGCAAGGCGCGACGATAATGGCCTGAAGGCATCGGCAACGCCGATGATGTCGTCGGGACCGCTGCGGGCATTGTCGAGCGCCCTGGCCAGGAATTGCTGGGCCGGCAGGGTCGCCTGTTCTTGCGGGGAGGCGGGCGTTCCAGGTTGTTTCAGGGCGCCAAAGATCTCCTGCGCGACACCCCATTCAGTCGAGCCCTCCGCCAGACGACTGAAGATCGCCTGTTCCAGGCGGTCGATGAAATACTGAAGGTTGCCGTCTTGCCGCACGGTGGTTCCTTTCAAATTCCGCTGCGAAGTTCAGGTTAGGCGAGGATAGAGCATGCCGGTTGGCTGAAACCGACATGATGGACGCTGTTACACCACGGCTGCTCCGTGTCGGGGACGCTTTGCCTGAGGGGCGCGTTTCGTGATGGTGCGCATAGAGCGCTGCAAAGCCGGCTCTTCCGGCCGACAGAAGCGGTATTTGAAGACGCCTTTTGTGATGGCCATCATGGGAGGCGACGCGGCGCAGGCGCTAGATTCACCGCAGCGGTCAGATCAGGAAGGCCGCTCCGACCATCCATCCACAATGGCGGAAACAGAGCAGCCGGCGTGCCGTCCCACACGCCGGCTGTTTCGACTTCTGCCGGTGACGGCCGTGAGCCGTTACCGGTCAGGCGAAGTCGGGATCAGGCGAAGTTCTTCGCCACGAAATCCCAGTTCACCAGGTTCCAGAAGGCGCCGACATAATCGGGGCGCTTGTTCCGGTAGTCGATGTAATAGGCATGCTCCCAGACGTCGCAGGTCAGCAACGGCTTGTCCGCGCCGGTCAGCGGCGTGCCGGCATTGCTGGTGCTGGCAAAATCCAGCGAGCCGTCAGCCTTCTTCACTAGCCAGCCCCAGCCCGAGCCGAAGGTGCCGACGGCGACCTTGGTGAACTCGGCCTTGAAGGTGTCGAAGCTGCCCCACTTCTTGTTGATGGCTTCGGCCAGGGCACCCTTCGGCGCACCGCCGCCATTCGGCGACAGGCAATGCCAATAGAAAGTGTGGTTCCAGACCTGGGCGGCGTTGTTGAAGATGCCGCCCGACGACTTCTTCACAATGTCTTCCAGCGAGGCATTCTCGAATTCGGTGCCCTTGATCAGGTTGTTGAGGTTGGTGACATAGGTCTGGTGATGCTTGCCGTAATGATATTCCAGGGTCTCCTTGGAGATATGCGGCTGCAGGGCATCGAGGGCATAGGGAAGGTCGGGGAGGGTGTGGGTCGTCATGTCATACCTTTCTGATTGCGGGTAATGAGGTGATTTCTTTCTCCGTGACGCATCATCTCTAGCCGCATCGCCCGGCGGATTCATCCCCAAATTCTACTGGGTTATTTGCTGCCAGCTTTTGGAGCCGGCTTAGCGGGTCTGGTCGTCGCTTGATGACGGATTCATGTCGGCGCGAATGCCTTGCCGCAAGGTTTCCTTGCGAAAGCGGCATGGATACAGCGGGGATGCAACCGGTCCTGGCAGGCGTAATCCGGCCGTCAGCAAACCTGTCGGACCAAAAAGATGTCAGGACTGTGAAACAAACGGTGATCCGGTGGTCGGGGTTCCCCGCCGGCACGCGCCGGCCTTCCGGGAACACAAAGCCGGGACACAAAAAGAGAGAGCCGGGGGTGCCGGCTCTCTCAGATCGTCGGGCTCCGCGCCTGGCGGCGCGTTGCTCAGCCCAGCTTCTGCAGCACCATGCAATAGAGCATGGGGATCGACAGCAGCGTGTTGATGCGTGAGGTCAGCATGGCCGTGCGAGCCGACTTCTTCTTGGTGTCGGCATCCGCCTCGACGATGCCCAGAGCACGCTTCTGGTTCGGCCAGATGATGAACCAGACATTGAAGGCCATGACGAGGGCCAACCACATGCCGATGCCGATGGTGCGGAAGCCTTCCTGGAAGGTCAGGGCTTCGGCCAGATAATGATTGGCGCCGGCGGTCAGCAGGCCGAACAGCACGGTGGTGGCGGCCGCCATGCGGAAATAGAACAAGGCGGTCGGCGCGATCACCTTGCCGATGGCCGGCTTCTGCTCGTCCGGGATCTTCGGCATGGAGGGGATCTGTACCAGGTTGAAATAATAGAGGAGGCCGATCCACAGCACGCCGGCGACGACGTGGATATAGCGCATGATGGACGCCCAGAAGGCCTCGGTCCCCATTTGATCGCCGTGACGCAACACCGCGATGATGATGGCAACCACCAGGCCAGCGGCGAAAGTGGCGCGCGGATTTTCCAGAATTTTACTCATTTCTCCCCCTCAACGTGTTAGTCAACGCCCCGAATGCATCGGGGTGGTTTATGTTTTTGTCAGACCGTTTGGTTCGGCCATGTCTTGTGCGGTCCCGGCCGGGGATGATGATCCAGGCGGTCGGCACCTGCGCGCAGCACGAGCGGCGCGCTGCAGACATTCTACCCCGACATTGAGTCGTCACAAACGCTAAGCATAAACCCGTAAGATTTGAAGGGATTTGGCTGCATATGGACTCCGGCTATAGCCTGGCGGAACTCAGCAAGGGTGATCGCGACCGCTATCTGATGGCCCTGGCGGCCCCCGCGGCGCAACGCGATGCTTTGGCTGTCCTGGCGGCCTTCAACCTGGAACTGGCCCGGATCGCCGACACTGTTTCCGAGGAGATGCTGGGCTTCATCCGCCTGCAATGGTGGCGCGAGGCGCTGGACGAGATCGAGAGGGGCGGCCCGGTGCGCCGGCACGCGGTGGCGACGCCCTTGGGCGATCTGCAGCGCAGCCACCATCTGCCGATCGCCTGGATGCGGCAGATGGTCGAGGCACGGGAAGCGGATTTCACTGCCAATGCGGCAGTGCCGGAGGCGACCGGGGTCGGGACCGATCTTGCCGCTGTCGAGGCCTATCTCGATGCCACCTCCGGTAATCTCATCCGCCTCTCGCTGCTGGCGGCCGGGGTCGATCCGCAGGACCGACTTGTTAGCGAGGGGGCACGCCTTGCCGGCATCGGCTATGGCCTGACCGGACTCATCCGCGCCTGCCTGTTCCATGCCCGCGACAAGCGGTTGATGCTGCCCCAGGATGTCCTGTGGCGGCACGGGGTCGATCTCGGCCAGCTCTTCGATCTGCGCCGCGACCTGCAGCGCCAGGGCAAGCTTGCGGCTGCCATCGCCGAACTGGCCGGCCATGCCGAAAGCCGGCTCGCCGCCTTGCGCGCCTTGCGCCCATCGCGGCGCGCCATCCCGGCTTTACTGCCGGCAGCATTGGCCCGCCGGCAATTGCGTCGCCTGCGCCGCCATGGCCATGATCTTTTCGATTATCGCGCCATCGATGGCCGGCCCTTCGATATCTGGCACCTGCTGATCGCGCGCTATAGCGGCCGGTTGTAAAAGCCGAAGGATCGACTATCTCCGGTTGGCGGTGAAAAACCCGCCAGGGCGTCTCTGTCGGCATGCCGTTCATTTCCTTGCAGGAAATAATATTTACTATTAATTAATTCCTGCCCCTTATCGCTAGCCTCGCAATAAAAGTGAATGCGTTCCGAAATCGCATCAGCGGGGAAGAAACATCATGTCGAATGTACAGGTGTCGGGTGTAAAGACAGGCGCCGTCTCCTTCCGGGCTTCGCTCAGCACCAAGATGGTGGCGACCCTCATTGCTGCCCTGGTAGCGGGCCTGGCGGCGACGACCTATCTCATTTCCAGCAAGAGTGCGCACACCACCGAGGAGCTGTCGGTGCAATCGGGCAAGGAGCTCGGCGCCCATGTCGCAGCCGGTGTGCAGCGCGACATCAATGTGGCGCTGCGGGTGACCGAGACCATGCGCGATGCCTTCATCGGCCTCTATAGCAAGGGCATCAAGGACCGCGAGACTTATCTCGCCATGCTGGAAAGCGCGGTGAAAGCCAACCAGCAATATGTCGCCGTCTGGACCGCCTGGGAGCCTGACGCCTTCGACGGCAAGGACAAGGATTTCGTCAATGTCGACGGCAAGGCGACTTTCCCCGATGCCAAGGCCTATGATGCGACCGGCCGCTTCGTGCCCTATGTCTTTGCCAAGGATGGCGGCTTCGACCTGACACCGCTGACCGATTACGACAAGCCGGGTGCCGGCGACTATTACCTGCTGGCGCAGAAATCCGGCAAGCAGCAGATCATCGAACCCTATCCCTATCAGGTCGGCGACAAGACGGTGGTGATGACCAGCCTGGTCACGCCGATCATCATCGATGGCAAGGTGCTGGGCGTGGTGGGTCTCGACCTCGATCTCGCGGCGATCCAGCAGCGCCTGGCCGAGATCAAGCCCTATGATAGCGGCGCCGTGTCGCTGATCTCGGCACAGGGCAACTGGGCCGCCTATGCGGACCTCAAGCAGCTGATGAAGCCGATCGAGGCCCAGGAACCGGATCTTGCCAAGGCCAAGGACGGCATCACCAAGGGCCAGGTCTTCGATTTCCCGGATTTCTCAGACACCAGGAAGATCGATGTCTTGCGGGTCTTCCAACCGGTCGAGGTCGGCCAGACCGGGACGCCCTGGTCGGTGATGGTCGATCTGCCGGAAGACAAGATCATGCAGCCCTCGCGCGATTTGACCTTCTATACGGTGGTGGCTTCGGTCGTGCTGGTGATCGCGCTCTCGGCGATCATCTTCATCCTGACGCGCCTGCTGGTGGCGGCACCCTTGCGCCGCCTGACCGGTACGGTCGACACGCTGGCCGGTGGCGATACCTCCGTCACCGTTCCGGCGACGGAGCGGCGCGACGAGCTCGGCGTCATGGCGCGGGCGATCGATGTCTTCCGCGGCAAGCTGATCGAAGTCGATGAATTGCGTCAGCAGCGTGCCGAAGCGGAAAAGGCTGCGGCCATCGAGAAGAAGCAGACGATGCAGAAGCTGGCGGACGGTTTCGAGCAGAGCGTCAAGGGCATCGTCGATGCGGTCTCCTCGGCGGCGGGGCATCTGCGCTCGAATGCCGAGACCATGGCCGGCGTCACCGAGGCCAGCAACCATCAGGCCGGTGCCGTGGCCGCGGCCGCCAATCAGGCCTCGGCCAGCGTGACGACGGTGGCGACGGCAGCCGAGGAGTTGTCGGTGTCGATCGAGGAGATCACCCGGCAGATGTCGGAAAGCGCCTCATCCACGCGCCAGGCGGTGAGCGAGGTCGGGCGCATGGGCGAGACCATCGCCGGCCTCAATGGGGCAGCCGAGAAGATCGGCGGTATCGTGCAGATCATCAATGAGATCGCCAGCCAGACCAATCTGCTGGCGCTCAACGCCACGATCGAGGCGGCGCGGGCTGGTGACGCCGGCAAGGGCTTTGCGGTGGTGGCGAGCGAGGTCAAGACGCTGGCTACCCAGACGGCGCGGGCGACGGAAGAAATCGCCTCACAGATCGACAGCATGCAGACCATCACCCGCGATGCGGTCTCGACGGTCGGTGTCATCAGCAACACCATCGGCCGTGTCAACGAAATCTCCAACGCCATCGCCGCCGCGGTCGAGGAGCAATCGGCGGCGACCCGCGAGATCTCCAACAATGCCCAGCAGGCGGCTGCGGGAACCAACGAGGTCAACAGCAATATCAGCGGCGTCTCGACGGCGACGCAGAAGGCCGGTCATGCCTCAGGCGAAGTCCTGTCTGCGGCCAGCCAGCTCTCGACAGATGCCGTCAAGCTGCAGCATGAGGTGGACACCTTCATCACCCGCATCCGCGCCAGCTGAAGCACGATCGTTCCGGATGTTCTTGTTTCGAGCGGAAGCCACAGCGCTTCCGCTCGACGCATTTCGGCCCGATGGCAGAGGTAGCAGTAACGCGGCGGCGATGCCTCAATAGGCGGCTTGCACGCTATAGACGAGATCGCGGCGGTCGCGCAAAGCGTTCAAGGCGTGCTGGCTGTCGGCGCCCGTTTCCGGCCGCAGCATGTAACGACCTGACGCGTCGGGCCCATCCACCACATGCAGGTTGAGTTCGCGCAGCAAGACGGCGACGTCGCCGGCACTGGCCGAGGGACGGAAAACAGCGCCGAGATCGCCGTTATTGGCGGTCATCAGCAGTTCCGGGCTCAGCGGCCGCCCCAGCAGCAATTCCGCCCGCTGATAGAGCCAGACGACAACACTCGCCTGCAGGGCGATGATGACGACCGCTAGGCTCAGGCCGAGAAACAGATGGCGCTGGCGCTTGCGTGCCATTTCCGGCGTGGGTTCCGCACCAAGACCGTAACGGTCGCGGTGGCGGTCGAGGCGCTCCAGCAGCCGGCGCAGCTGCGCCTGGTCGAGGGTCGCGGAGAGGCCCGCCCCTTCACCGGCAGCCAGTTGCGCCCGCAATGCCGCGGCAAAGCTCTCGGTATCGCTGGGGGGCTGTATCGCCGTGGCCAGGGCCTCGGCACGGACCGCCGGCGACACGGCCGCCGGCACCGGATCAATCGGGGCAGGGATGGATGGGACTTCCTTGTGCGCGGCCGCGGCGCCAGCCTGGTTCCCGCCA
>Ga0209455_1000229_pt1 | contig 73699 bp, 59 predicted proteins | sample AraplaCol_mCL_r2_FD_184275 | JGI IMG/M metagenome (GOLD analysis project Ga0209455, IMG submission 184275) | Arabidopsis root microbial communities from North Carolina, USA - plate scrape CL_Col_mCL_r2 (SPAdes) (version 2) | ecosystem: Host-associated > Plants > Roots > Endosphere | place: USA... | reverse complement strand
GATCACGCCGAGCATGCCCAGCAGCAGGGCGCGCGGCAGCGTGCGCTGCGGCTCGCGTACTTCGCCGGCGAGGTTGTTGAGATAGGTGAAGCCGGAATACGCGAACAGCACCGGCAGCGCCGCGCCCATGAAGCCCGCGCCGGCATGCGCGGGGTCGCCGGCAAGCACCGGTGTGCCCGCGCCGGCGAGAAACAGGCCGCAGACCACCAGCACCGCCACGGCCAGCAGCTTGAGCACGGTGAACAGGTTCTGCAGCTGCACGCCCAGCCGCAGGCCGAACAGGTTGATGCCGGCCACGAACACCAGCGCGCCCACGGCCAGCGGTGTCGTGGCCGCCGCCGGCAGGTCGAACACGGCTGCCGCATAGCTGGCGAAGATCGTCGCCACCGCCGCGGTGGAACCGGAATAGATCACCAGCAGCATCGTCCAGCCGAACAGGAAGCCGGCCAGCGGCCCGAACGCTTCGCGCAGGTATACATAGCTGCCGCCCGCCTGTGGCCGACGCGCGCCCAGCTCCGCGTAGCACAGCGCGCCGAGCAGGGTGAGCACGCCCGCGCCGATCCACATCGACAGCAACGCCAGCCCCGAGCCGGTGCGCTGCGCAGCGATGCCGGGATTGAGGAAAATGCCGCCGCCGATGATGCCGCCCATCACCACCAGCGCGGCATCGCGCATGCCGAGACGGCGGACATAGCCGCCGGACGAAGTCGATACGCTCATGGAATCCCGCCGCGGGAAAAGACTGCGGCGAGCATGGCGGGAGCCCGGTCGTGCGGCAAGTCCCGCCAACGGACGCAGCATCGGCAGCCGCTGCGCAGGACCCGATGTTCATGCCGAATGGCGGCTGCAAGTGTGCTGCCGCATTCCCGTGAATGCGCGGCCCGCGCGCATGGGGCACGCGGGCACACCATCGGAAAACATTGAACAGGGAAGCCATGAAGGCGAGAACATCGACATGTTCCCGGCGTTCGCCGAATTCCGCTTCTGGGTTTTTACCGGTGGAAAAGACAACGGCCGCTCGCGCGGCCGTTGTCCCGACGATGGAAGTCGTGCGTGTGCCTCAGCGACCACCCAGGAACAGGTTGAGGTTGGCCACGTTGAGCGTGCCGATGCCGGCGCCCGGCGTGTAGTTCGGTGCGCCGTAGTAGAACCAGTTGTCGCCTGCGTTCACGCTGTTGAAGGCCGACCACGGGCCGTAGCCGAAGATGTTCTGCAGCAGGTACACCTGCGGATTCCAGAAGCCCACGCGGTGGCCGGTGCTCTGCGTCAGCAGGGCGCTGATGCCGTTGAGCTGGGGCGCCACGAAGCTGGTGCCGCCCGCCGAACCCAGCCCGCCGTCGGTGGTGGAATACAGCACGTAGCCGGTTTCCGGATCGGCATTCAGCGCGATGTCCGGCACGTTGCGGCCGCGGAAATTCGCGGGCAGGGCGAGCAGGGTGGTGGGGCCGGCGCTGGGGTCGTTGTAGACCAGCGCCTGCTTGCGCTCGCTGCGGCGGATGCCGCGGGTGAACCACTGGTAGAACGGTTCGTTCCAGTACACGCTCACGCCGCCGCCGCCGCCGACCGAGAACAGCTGGGCGCGCCAGCCGCCCGGGATCGGGGCATAGGCATCGAGATAGACCTGCAGATAGTCCCAGCCCCACACGCTCTCCTGCGTGATGGAGGTGGTGGGGTCGCCCTGGATGCCGAAGGTGAACGGCACGGTGGTGCCGCCGGCGGCCGTGATGAACGGATCGGAGGCCGGCGAATCCACGGTCAGCGGCGCGCTGAACTCACCCGGGCCGGTGCCCGTGCCCAGTCCGCGCACGGTGTCGTAGGCGCCCGAATCGCCGGAGGCGGCGAACACCGACTGTCCCTGCACGGCCGCTTCGAGGAAGATCTGGTGGAAGGCGCGCAGATCGCCGACGTCGGTGGTGTCGGTGTCGCTGGCGCCGTTCACGTTGAGCGCAGCGAAGTTGAAGATTTCCGGCGCGCCCCAGCTGGTGGAAATGCTGTCGGCCTTGTTGTCGGAAACGGCTTGCGCGAACGCGTCGGTGAAGCCGTTGCCGGCGTTCGGCGCGTCGTAGACGATGATGTTCGCCCACGGCGCGATGCCGCCGGACTGTTCCACGTCCAGCGCCGTCTCGCCGCTGCCGCCGTCGAAGACGCCGCCGCCGTCCACGAGCACGTGGGTGATGCGGTTCGGCTTGGTGGCCAGGCCGATGTCGCTCCAGTAGGTCTGCGCATCGGACGGATAGAAGTTGGACAGGGTCACGATCGCCACCGTCGAACCCTTGCCGTTGATGCCGCGCTGGTACAGCGGGTTGATGTTGTAGAAGTTCGCCACGTCGCCCACGGTGTAGTCGCCCGGTATGCCGGTGGCGGTGGGGTTGGCGCCGGGCGTCTTGGCGAGCGCCTTGAGCGTGAAGGTTCGCTGCGCCGTCGCCGGCAACTGGGGCAGGTTGATGCGGTGTGACAGGAACTGTCGCTCGTTGCTGAGGCCGCTGACGAAGATCACGCTGCCGGCCAGCGCGGCGGGCATCCGAGGCGCGGTGGCGGGGCGATGGAAGCGCCGGCCGCTGCGCGCGGAGACGTACTCGTGGATCGGCGCCTGGAAGATCGCGCCGAGCTGGGCCGGCGTGGCGCTGGTCTCGATGGCCAGGTGGCTGGCCAGCACCGTGCTGGAGAGGCCTTGCTGGCGCAGGAAGGCCTGCACCCGCGCGATGTCCGCATCGCTGGCGCCGTACTGGCTCGCGAACTCGGCGGTGCCGAGGAACTGGCGGTAGTGCGCCGAGCCGGGCGTGATGGTCTGCCGGATGTAATCCTCGAGCGCCGCCTCGTGGCGCAGTTTCAGGATCAGGGTGACGTGCACGGGCTGGCTGGAAGCGGCCAGGCCCATGTCGACGTTCGGCCGCACGTCGGCGGCCCACGCGGCGGTGCCCACGCCTGCAAGCAGCAGGGCGAGGCAGCCGGCCAGGGATTTGTAATGCAGTTTCGCGAACATTGCGCTTCCTCCTGATGGCAAAGATTCGGGCGTGCACGGGCGACGACGCGTCGCCGCGACGCCTTACGGTTGATCCGCAAGAGCGTTTCGTCGAGACGAGCTGATGAAAATCCGGGTTTCCCCGCGACGTCGTCGGTCTCCCCTGACGACTGGCGTTGCGCCGCCCGACGAGCCTACTCCGGAGCCTTGGGCGCCGGTAGCTGTGCAAGAAATTGCGCATCGATCGCAAGTTTGGGTGCGCGTGCGCACTGCGGCACAATAGGGAGTTCGCGCCGCGCATTCATCGCCGTGGCGTCCCTCATCCCCGCCCAAGCCATCGCCATGACCGCCATCAAGCAAGCCGACCTGATCCAGTCCGTCGCGGACGCCCTGCAGTACATCAGCTACTACCACCCGGTGGACTACATCAAGGCACTGGCCGCCGCGTACGAGCGCGAGGAATCGCCCGCGGCGAAGGACGCGATGGCGCAGATCCTGATCAACTCGCGCATGGCCGCCGAGGGCCACCGCCCGCTGTGCCAGGACACCGGCATCGTCACCGTGTTCCTGAAGATCGGCATGGGCGTGCGCTGGGACGACGCCACCATGGGCGTGGAGGACATGGTCAACGAGGGCGTGCGCCGCGCCTACAACCATCCGGACAACAAGCTGCGCGCCAGCGTGCTGGCCGACCCGGCCGGCCGTCGCCTCAACACCAAGGACAACACGCCGTCGGTGGTGAACGTGTCGGTGGTGCCGGGCGACACCGTGGAGGTGATCGTGGCGGCGAAGGGCGGCGGCTCGGAGGCGAAGTCGAAGTTCGTGATGCTCAATCCGTCCGACTCCATCGTGGACTGGGTGCTGAAGACCGTGCCGACCATGGGCGCCGGCTGGTGCCCGCCGGGCATGCTGGGCATCGGCATCGGCGGCACCGCGGAGAAGGCGATGCTGCTGGCGAAGGAGTCGCTGATGGAGCACATCGACATCCAGGAGCTGATCGCGCGTGGCCCGAGCAATCGCGTCGAGGAACTGCGCATCGAGCTGTACGAGAAGGTCAACGCGCTGGGCATCGGCGCGCAGGGTCTGGGTGGCCTCACCACCGTGCTCGACGTGAAGATCAAGGATTACCCCACCCACGCGGCCAACTTGCCGGTGGCGATGATCCCGAACTGCGCCGCCACCCGCCACGCGCACTTCGTGCTGGACGGTTCCGGTCCGGCGACGCTGGAGCCGCCCTCGCTGGAAGACTGGCCCAGGCTCACCTACAACCCGCAGAACGCGCGCCGGGTGAACCTCGACACCATCACCCAGGAAGAAGTCGCCAGCTTCAAGCCGGGTGAGGTGCTGCTGCTCAACGGCAAGCTGCTCACCGGCCGCGACGCCGCGCACAAGCGCATGGTGGAGATGCTCAACAAGGGCGAGCCGCTGCCGGTCGACTTCAAGGGCCGCTTCATCTATTACGTGGGCCCGGTCGACCCGGTGCGCGAGGAAGTGGTCGGCCCCGCCGGCCCCACCACCGCCACCCGCATGGACAAGTTCACCGAGCAGGTGCTGGCGCAGACCGGCCTGCTCGGCATGGTCGGCAAGGCCGAACGCGGCCCGGCCGCGATCGAGGCGATCAAGAAGCATCGCTCCGTCTACCTGATGGCGGTGGGCGGCGCCGCCTACCTCGTGTCGAAGGCGATCAAGGCTTCGCGTGTCGTCGGTTTCGCCGACCTCGGCATGGAGGCGATCTACGAGTTCGAGGTGAAGGACATGCCGGTCACTGTGGCCGTAGACAGCGCCGGCACCTCGGTGCACCAGACCGGGCCGAAGGAATGGCAGGCGCGAATCGGGAAAATCCCCGTCTTTGTTCAATAAAGCAGTGCGCGTAGCGCACTCGTTCGTCTCCTCTCCCGCTTGCGGGAGAGGATTGAGGCGAGGGGCGGGGCTCGCGAGAGCGCCACATCGAAGCCACGCGATGCTTCGTCAGAGGCTTTCGCCGGATTGCCCCCTCATCCCAACCCTCTCCCTGGCGGGGAGAGGGAGTGCATCGCGTAGCGCCCTCAGCGCATCGAGCAGCCGCTCCGGCTCCCGTAGTGCCTGCCTTGCCGCACCCACCGCACGCCGCACGTTCCCCGGCGTAGCGCCTTGTTCGATCAAGGCCAGCGCAGGCGCACGACAAGCGGACAGCGCATCGATCCAGTCCGCCGGCTGGCGCAGCCCGAGCACACGTGCCGCGCGGAACGCCGGCGTCAGCGATTCCACATCATTGAGTGCACGCACGAAGGCCGTCGTCCCGCGTCGTTCGATCGTCGGGTCCAGCGCCTCGCCCAGCGCGGCCAGCGCGTCGGCCAAACGCCGGCGCAACACATCGGTGGAACGCACCGGCACGACCAGCCACGCGGTGGCCACGCCGATGGCCGCGCCGGCCGCGATCGCCGTCAGGCGCAGTGCCATTTCCGAAGTTGCGGGCAAGCCGGCGTAGTTCTGCAGCAGGGCCAGCGCCACGGTGACGAACAGCGCCCACCATGTGTAGTTGAGCTGGCGCAGCCAGGTGCCGAGGAACAGCGCGAGCAGGATCAACGCCACGCTGCCGTGCGCACCGGCCGGCGTGACGAGCAAGGCCGCGGCGACGCAGCCGCCCGCTGCACCGGCCAGGCGCAGCAGGCTCTTGTACGCCACCTCCAGCCGGCCGCGGTTGCCGCTGTGCACGATGAAGGCAGTCAGCACCACCCACGGCCAGTGTTCGCCGAAACCGAGATGGCCCACGGCGAAGGCGAGCGCCAGCGCCACCACCATCTGCAACGCCATGCGCGTGGTGGCGGAAAGCCGCGCATGGGTGGATGGGGCGCGAACCGGCGAGGTCGCGTGGTGTGTGCGCCCGTCGGCCAGCCAGCCCATGCGCCGGCCCAGCACGTCGAGCAACGACACCCATGCCAGCGCCAGCAGTGCCACCAGTATCGGCACCAGGGCGGCAGGCAGCCGCCCGTGCTGCGTGCCGGACAAATGCGGCACGGTGAGCACGGTCACGAAGGGCAGGGCAATCAACCGGCTGGCGCGTCGCGCCAACTCGCCGAACTGGCGCAGCCACACTGATGCCGCCACGCCCGCGGTGAACGCCGCGGCGCCGATCCACGGCGCGTGCAACAGCAACCAGCCGACGCCGGTCGCAGCCAGTCCCACCACGGGCAGCGCGATGGCCGCTTCCAGCCGGCCGCGACGGTCGCGGTCGAGCCGGCTGCGCGCCAGCGACAGGCTCAGCACCACCGCCAGCACGGCGCTGCCGGGGCCGGGCGCGAACCATTGCGCGCAAGCCAGGGCGAGCAGGGCGGCTGCCATTGCCACGACCGCCTCGGGCAGTGCCCGCAGCACGGTGGGCGGGACGGATGGCGCGGCGGTCATGCGCTGGCGGGTTCCTGGTCGGCAGCGCGCAGTCTAGCAGCGCGGCGGCAAGCCGCCGGGCGGCTCGACAAGTGGACGTCTGGACGTCCAAACGCAGTCACTTGCAAAAAATCTTGCAATCGCTTTGCCGCAGCGCAACACTGGCGGAATTATTTTCCCCGCCAACCGCCCAAGAGACCCGTGAACCCCAACGCCCCCGCGCCGCTGCCTGCGGACGCACCCTGGATCGTGATGAAGTTCGGCGGCACCAGTGTCGCCACCCTGCCGCGCTGGCAGAACATCCGTGAGCTGGTCGCCAGCCGCCGCGCCGAGGGCGCGCGCGTGCTGGTGGTCGTCTCCGCGCTCACCGGCATCACCGACGCGCTGAAACAGCTGTGCGGCGAGGGCGACCAGGGCAAACGCAAGGCGGCGGCCGGCGCGATCGCGCAACGCCACTACGACCTGCTCGCGCACATGCAGCTGCCATTGCCGGCCACGCTGGGCGCGCGCCTGGACGAATTGGCGGTGCTGGCCGCGGAAGGTCCGGCACGGTTGGGCGAACTGGCCTGGTCGGCGCAGGTGCAGGCGCACGGCGAGCTGATGTCCAGCGCGCTGGGCGCGGCCTTCCTCAGCGAGAGCGGCCTGCCCACGCAGTGGGTGGACGCGCGCGACTGCCTCGCCGCGGCCGCGCTGCCGAACCAGAACGAGCGCACCCGGCTGCTGTCGGCGATGGTCGAGGCCCGCCCCGATCCGGCCTTGAACGCGCGCCTCGCCGCGCAGGGCGAGGTGTTCATCACCCAGGGTTTCATCGCGCGCGAGCCCACCTCCGACCAGGGTGGGGGCCGCACCGTGCTGCTGGGCCGCGGCGGTTCGGACACCTCGGCGTCGTATTTCGGTGCGCTGCTGAAGGCGGCGCGGGTGGAGATCTGGACCGACGTGGCCGGCATGTTCACCGCCAACCCGCGCCAGGTGCCGGGCGCACGCCTGCTGCAGAAACTCGATTACGAGGAGGCCCAGGAAATCGCCTCCACCGGCGCCAAGGTGCTGCACCCGCGCTGCCTGTCGCCGCTGCGCGAGCCGCGCGTGCCGCTCTTGGTGAAGGACACCAACCGTCCCGAGCTGGAAGGCACGGTGATCGGTCCCGAGGTGCGCGACCACGCGCCGTCGGTGAAGGCGATCAGCGCGCGCAAGGGCATCACCCTGGTGTCGATGGAATCGGTGGGCATGTGGCAGCAGGTCGGCTTCCTCGCCGACGTGTTCGCGCACTTCAAGCAGCACGGCCTGTCGGTGGACCTGATCGGCTCGGCCGAGACCAACGTCACCGTGTCGCTGGATCCGACCGAGAACCTGCTGGACTCCGACGCGATCGCCGCGCTGGCCGGCGACCTCGCCAAGGTATGCCGGGTCAAGGTGATCGCGCCCTGCGCCGCGATCACCCTGGTCGGCCGCGGCATGCGCTCGATGCTGCACACGCTGTCCAGCGTGCTGGCCGAGTTCGACCAGCTGCGCGTGCACCTGATCTCGCAGTCGTCGAACAACCTCAACCTCACCTTCGTGGTGGACGAGGACGTGGTGGACACCTTGCTGCCGCACCTGCACGAGTTGCTGATCGCCGCCGGCGCGCTGCGCACCGACGACAGCGTGCTGTTCGGCCCCAGCTGGCAGGCGCTGTACGGCAGCGGCGAGGCGCTGGCGCAGCCGTCGTGGTGGCGCGATGGCGAACGCCGCCGCCTGCTGGCCATCGCTGCCGAGGCCACGCCGCGCTACGTCTACCACCTGCCCACCGTGCGTGCGCAGGCGCGCGAGCTGAAGTCGCTGGCGGCGGTGGATCGCCTGCACTATGCGGTGAAGGCGAACACGCATCCGGCGATCCTGCGCGCGCTGGCGGAAGAGGGCTTCGCGTTCGAATGCGTGTCGCCGGGCGAGCTGGAGGCGGTGTCCGCGGCCGTGCCGGCCGGCACGCCACTGCTGTTCACGCCGAACTTCGCGTCGCGCGAGGACTTCGTGCGCGGCCTCGCCAGCCGCGCCGCCATCACGCTGGACGCGCTGCATCCGATGGAGCACTGGGGCGAGCTGTTCCGCGGCCGCGAGATCGTGCTGCGCGTGGATCTCGGTCGCGGCCTCGGCCACCACGAGAAGGTGCGTACCGGCGGCAGCGGCAGCAAGTTCGGCCTGCCGCTGGAGCAGCTCGACGCGTTCCTGCGCCACGCCGACGCGCACGGCGTGACCGTGCGCGGCCTGCACGCGCACCTCGGTTCGGGCGTGCTCGACGCGAAGCACTGGGGCGAGGTGTACGGCCAGCTCGCCAGCCTCGCCGAGCGCATCGGCAGCATCGCCTTCCTCAACATCGGCGGCGGCCTGGGCGTGCCCTCGCACCCCGGCGAAGCAAAGCTGGACGTCGCCGCGCTGGACAAGGTGCTGCGCGAGGTCAAGGCGGCCTACCCGCACTACCAGCTGTGGATGGAGCCGGGTCGCTATCTGGTGGCCGACGCCGGCGTGCTGCTGGCGCGCGTCACCCAGACCAAGGGCAAGGGCAGCTGGCGCTACCTCGGCGTGGACACCGGCATGAACAGCCTGATCCGTCCTGCCCTGTACGACGCCTGGCACGAGATCGCCAACCTCACGCGGCTGGACGAGCCGGCCACCGGCCTGTTCCAGGTGGTCGGCCCGATCTGCGAGAGCGGCGACGTGCTCGGCAGCGACCGCCGCCTGCCGGAACCGCAGGAAGGCGACGTGATCCTGATCGCCCAGGCCGGCGCCTACGGCAAGGTGATGTCCTCGCCGTACAACCTGCGCGGCGAGACCGAGGAAGTCGTGATCGACTAGTCCTTGCCCGTAGGAGCGCTCCCTGTGCGCGATGGCTTCGGTCGAAGCGTCAAAGCCGTCGCGCACAGGGTGCGCTCCTACGACAAGCCGGGTTTCTGGGACAATGACGTACTGACGAATATCGAGGGCGTGCTTGAGGTAATTCTGGAGGCCTTGGCAAGCCCGGCCCCTCACCCCAACCCTCTCTCCGGCGGGGAGAGGGAGCATGCGATGGAGAATGAGGCGTGACGATGATCCACAACCCCCGCCTGACCCAGGTGTTCCGCTTCCTCCACGCGCGCTACGCCGATGGAGTGGCCGAGCTGGCCTATGCCTTCGACGATGGCGAGCCGATGGTGGAGCGCATCCGCTTCCCGCATGCCCCGGCGCTGCCGCGTGAGCGGCAGGCGGCGTTCGACGCCGCGCTGAAGCTGCTGCACCTGATCGCCGGCGTGAGTTACTACAAGGCCGGCGTGCCGCCGAAGATCGAAGTGGCCGACGGCCCGCTCGACGACGCGACCGCCGACCTGCTCGACGCGTTGTATCTGCACGGTTTGGCCGAGTTCGCCTACCGCAACGGGCTCGACCTGCGCGGAAGGATTGCCTTCCCGCGCGCCGCTTCGGCCCCCTCTCCCGCTGGCGGGAGAGGGGCTGGGGGAGGGGGTACGCACTCGCCACAAGCCCCAAGCCTTGGCCTCCCCAAGCGCACCCTCGTCCCCATCGGCGGCGGCAAGGATTCCCTCGTCGCCGTCGAAGCGATCAAGTCCATCGGGGGCGACGCCACCGCGGTATGGGTGGGCAATTCCGCGCTGATCGCCGCCTGCGCCGAGCGTACCGGCCTGCCCACGCTGAACATCCAGCGCGAACTGGCGCCGGCGCTGTTCGAGCTGAACCAGCGCGGCGCATGGAACGGCCATATCCCGGTCACCGCGGTGAATTCGGCAATCCTCGCCGTGGCCGCGATCCTGTACGGCCACGATTCCATTGCCTTCGCGAACGAGCGTTCCGCCTCGGCCGCCACGCTGGAGTACGAAGGCCAGCAGGTGAACCACCAGTGGAGCAAGGGCTACGCGTTCGAGCAGTTGCTGGGCGACTGGCTGCACACGCACGTCGCCGCCGACCTCGACTACTGCTCGCTGCTGCGGCCGTTCTCGGAGCTGGCGATCACCCGCGCGTTCGCGAAGCTCACGCCGTACTTCGACGCGTTCTCCAGCTGCAACCGCAACTTCAGGCTGCTCGGCCCCAAGCCCGCCGACCGCTGGTGCGGGCAGTGCCCGAAGTGTCACTTCGTGTTCCTCGCGCTGGCGCCGTTCCTGCCCAAGCCGCGCCTGCTGGCGATCTTCGGCCGCAACCTGCTGGACGACGAGACGCAGGCCGCCGGCTTCGACGCGCTGCTGGAATACCAGGACCACAAGCCGTTCGAATGCGTGGGCGAGGGCGCCGAGGCGCGCGCGGCGATGGTCGCGCTGAGCCAGCGGCCGGAGTGGCAGGAAGATGCGCTGGTCGAACGCTTCCGCAGCGAGATCCTGCCGCAGCTCGATGTCGCACAGTTGGCGCTGGAGCCGTGGCTGGAACCCTCCGCCGAGCATCGCGTGCCGGCGCGTCTGCAACCGGCGTTGAAGGCCATCGGCGCATGAGCGCAACCTGCCGTAGGAGCGGCTTCAGCCGCGATTCCTCCGCCATTGCCGTCTCGGCCAACGCGCGCTGGTCGCGGCTGAAGCCGCTCCTACGGGGCGCACGTCATGCGCATCGCTGAGCTGGCGGGCAAGCGCGTCGCGGTGTGGGGTTTCGGCCGCGAAGGCCGCGCCGCGATCCGCGCGATCCGTGCGAAGCTGCCGCAATTGCCGCTGGCGTTGTATTGCAGCGATGTCGAAACCGCCGCCGCGCGCGAGTTCGATCCCGCGCTCGCCGTCTACGGCCGCGAGCCCGACGCGGTGGCGCTGTCCGCCTACGACGTGGTGGTGAAGTCGCCGGGCATCTCGATCTACAAGCCGGCGATCGCCACCGCGCAGGCGCAGGGCACCGTGTTCACCTCCGGTACCGCGCTGTGGTTCGCGGAGTACCCGGACGCGCGCGTGGTTGCGGTCACCGGCACCAAGGGCAAGAGCACCACCACCGCCCTCGTTGCGCACCTGGCACGCGCGCTGGGTGTGCGCACCGCGCTGGCCGGCAACATCGGCTTGCCGCTGCTGGAATTGCGGGACCAGTCGGCCGACCTGTGGGCGATCGAACTCTCCAGCTTCCAGACCGGCGAGGCGGGTCCGCTGGAGCTGGGTGTGGTCACCAGTCTGTACGAGGAACATCTGGACTGGCACGGCTCGCGCGAACGCTACGTGGCCGACAAGCTGAAGCTCGCCGATGCGGCGCGCTCGCTGCTGGTCAACGCCACGCAGCCGGCACTGCTGGAACGCGTGCAGCGGCATCCGCGTCTGCTGCGCTTCGGCCACGCCGCGGGCTGGCACGTGGCCGACGGCCACATCCGTCGCGGCGCCCAGGCGGTGTTTCCGCTCGCGGGCATGGCCGCGCCGGGCGAGCACAACGCGCTCAACGCCTGTGCCGCGCTTGCCGCGCTCGCCGATCTGGGCATGGACGCGCTCGCCGCGGCGCCCGCGCTGGCGACGTTCCACCCGCTGCCGCATCGCCTGCAGCCGCTGGGCACGCACGACGGCCTGGCCTGGATCAACGATTCCATCAGCACCACGCCGCAGGCCACGCTGGCCGCGCTGGACAGCCTCGCCGGGCGCGAGGTCACGGTGATCGTGGGCGGCCACGACCGCGGTCTCGACTGGTCCGACTTCGTGCGGGCGGTGAAGGACCGCGTCGGCCTGCGCATCGTCGCGCAAGGCGCGAACGGCCCGCGCATCGCACAGGCGTTGCGCGCCGCCAAGGCCAGCGCGCCGCTGGGCGAGGCCGAGGATTTCGCCGACGCGGTGGCGATGGCGCGCATCGTGACGCCGGCTGGTGGCGTGGTGCTGCTGTCGCCCGGCGCCCCCAGCTTCGACCAGTTCAAGGATTACGCCGAGCGCGGTCGCCGCTTCGCCGAGCTGGCCGGCTTCGACGGTGCGGCCATCGCGGGCATCGAAGGACTCGGCGTGGCGTGACCGCCTTGCCGGGCCGTGGAGTCGCGCCGCGCCGCAGGGCGCCATTGCAACACGACGAGGAGACATCACCGTGATCCAACGCATCGAACCCGGCCCGCGCATGTCCGAGGCCTGCATCCATGGCGGCATGGTCTATCTGGCCGGGCAGGTGCCCGAAACCGCGGGCGCCGACATCGAGACCCAGACCCGCGAGGTGCTGGCGGCGATCGACACGCTGCTGGCGCAGGCGGGCAGCGACAAGACGCGCATCCTGCGCGCGCAGATCTTTCTGGCCGACATCGCCGACTTCGCGGGCATGAACCGCGCGTGGGATACCTGGGTAACGCCGGGCCAGGCGCCAGCACGCGCCACCGTGGAAGCGCGGCTGGCCGATCCGGCGTGGAAGGTGGAGATCGTGGTGACGGCGCTGCAGGCGTAGCCGCCGCTCCAGTCCCGCGGAGTCGCGCGGTTGCGGTGATAGCGGCTCAGGCGCCGCTCTCGCGTGCCTCGCGCCGGCGCGGATCCTCTTCCACGTCGAGAGGCCAGAACGGCCGCAGTTCGATGCTGCCGAAACGGGCCATCGGATGGCGTGCCGCGACCGCGATCGCCTCGTCGAGGCTGGCGCAGTCCAGCAGGTCGAAGCCGGCGATCCATTCCTTCGTCTCGGCGAACGGGCCGTCGCTGACCCGTGTCCTGCCGGCGCGCACGCGCACGGTCGTCGCGTGGGACGGCGGCCGCAGCCGGTCGCCGGTGATCCGCACGCCCTTCGCCGTCGTGTCGGCCACCCATTCGGCGATGTTGTCCTCCGCGGGGACATAAGGTTCGGCCGCGGGGTCCGACACCACGAACATCATGAATTGCATGGTCCTCTCCTCGACTCGTGTGGATGGTGATGCGACGAGCGGAAGCAGGTGGGATCGACACTTCTGGGCCCCACGCCGCATATCGGCCGCACACGGGGACAGCGGTTGCTCCGCCCGGGAGTGCCATTTCATACCGTGCATGGCATCCGATATCGCAAATTCATGGTGGTGTATTCTTGCGACGGAAATTTCGCTTCAGGGGAAAGGGATGAGCACCGAAAGCATCGTGATCTGGGTCGCGGTCGTGGTGGCCGTTGTCTACGTTGTCGTGATCTACAACAACCTCGTGCAGCTGAAGCACAACGTGGCCAAGGCCTGGGCGAACATCGACGTGCTGCTCAAGCAGCGCCACGACGAACTGCCGAAGCTGGTGGAAACCTGCAAGCAGTACATGCAGTACGAGCAGGACACGCTGAAACAGGTGATCGAGGCGCGTGCAGCGGTCTTCTCGGCCAGCGAGGCGGCCAACGTGAGAGGCTTGGGCACGGCGGAGTCCCGCCTGCGTGGCGGACTTGGCCGGCTGTTCGCGCTGGCCGAAAACTATCCCGCGCTGAAGGCCGACGAATCGTTCCGGCAGCTGCAGGCACGCATCAGCGGCCTGGAGGGCGCCATCGCCGACCGGCGCGAGCTGTACAACGACTCGGTCAACCGCCTGGGAGTGCGCATCGCGCAGTTTCCCGACGTGATCGTGGCGCGGTTGTTCGGTTTCCAGCCGAAGGACTTGCTGCGCTTCAGCGCGGAGGAAACCCGCGACGTCGACATCAAGGCGCTGTTCGGCTGAGCGGCATGTCGTTCGGACATTTGCGTATCGACCTCTGGATCTATGCCTTTTTCGCCATCGGCATATATGCGCTGTTCGCGCTGGTCGGCTTTGTCGGTTGGTTGCGTTCGCTGAAGGCGGCCCGACTGGTCGAGGACCTGGGCACCTCCACGGCGCGCGCCGTGGCGCAGGGTTACGTGGAAATTATCGGCAGACAGTATCCGGCCAGCGGGCAAGCGCTGGTCGCGCCGCTGACCGGCACGGCCTGCACCTGGTGGCATTACAAGATCGAGGAGTATCGCCGTTCGCTGGCCGATGGCGGGCGACGCACGAACTGCGTGGTGCTGGAAGAAGCCACCAGCGCAGAACCCATCCTGTTCAAGGACGCCACCGGGCAATTGCTGGTGAACCCGCAGGGCGCCGAAGTGCAGCCGTCGGTGACGAGCTGCTGGTACAGCGAAGAGTTGGCCGAGTCTCGCCCGATGCGCGTGCGCAGCACACGCCGTGGCCGCTACTGCTACACCGAGCAATGCATGTGGGTGGGTGCCCGGATGTATGTGGCGGGAGAGCTGCACACCGTCTCCGGGCATCGGCAGGCGGATACCCAGGCGCGTGCGACGGCCGATCTGCTGGGGCAGTGGAAGCGCGATCAGGCGCAGTTGGTGGCGCGGTTCGACCGCGACCAAGACGGACGCATCGACATCGACGAATGGGAGCTGGCGCGAGCGACCGCCGCCGACGAAGTGGCGGCCCGGCTTCGAGCCCACGAGCTGCCGCAGTCTATCGATACCTTGCGCAAGCCCACAGATGGCCAGCCGTTCCTGATCTCGGCCAAGTCGCAGCAGGAACTGGCTCACCATCAACGCGAGGGTGCACGACTGGGGCTGTTCCTGCTGTTGCTGGGTGTTGGCGTGCTTGCCTACCTGTTCCATCTCTTGTGGGCCGTCGTGCACGGCGGCTAGCAGATTTCGCCTGCGGGGCGTGACCTGTTTCGGGGCGCGACCAGGCAAGACCAAAGACAAGGGGCCGCAACTGTGTGCGGCCCCTTGGTCTTTCAGTACGTGACGCGTCTTACCAGATCTTCACCCGCTGATCCGGTGCCAGGTACAGCTTCTGCCCCGGCTGCACGTTGAACGCCGGATACCACGCGTCGAGGTTGCGCACGGTGAGCGCGCGGAACTCCGCGGGGGCGTGCACGTCGGTGGCGAGGCGCTGGCGCAGCGCGGCGTCACGCATCTTCGAGCGCCAAGCCTGGCCGAAGGCGAGGAAGAAGCGCTGGTCGCCGCTGAGGCCGTCGAGCACCGGCGCGGGCTTGCCGTCCAGCGACTTGTGATAGGCCAGATACGCGATGGTGAGGCCGGACACGTCGGCGATGTCCTCGCCCAGGGTCTGCTCGCCGTTGACGTGCAGGCCGGGCAGGGCCTCGTACTGGTCGAACTGCTTGGCCAGTTGCGCGGTGGCAGTCTTGAAGTGGGCCTCGTCGGCCGGCGTCCACCAGTTCTCCAGCTTGCCCTGCGCGTCGAAGTCGGCGCCGGTGTTGTCGAAGCTGTGGCTGATCTCGTGGCCGATGATCGCGCCGATCGCGCCGTAGTTCGCGGCGGCGTCGGCCTTCGGGTCGAAGAACGGCGGCTGCAGGATCGCGGCGGGGAAGTTCAGCGCGTTCTGCAGCGGCAGGTTCACCGCGTTCACCAGTTGCGGGGTCATCCACCACTCGCCGCGGTCCACCGGCTGGCCGAGCTTGGCGAGCTGATATTCGTACTCGTGCTTCACCGCGCGCAGGTGGTTGCCGAGCGGATCATCGGCGCTGATCTTCAGCTTGGAGTAATCGCGCCACTTTTCGGGATAGCCCACGCCGACCTTCAGCGTGACCAGCTTTTCCTTGGCCTTGGCGCGGGTGGCCGGTGTCATCCAGCTCAGCGTGTCGAGGCGCTCGTCGAACGCGGCGATCAGGTTCTTCACCAGCTGCTGCACTTCGGCCTTGGACGAGGCGGGGAAGTACTTCTGCACGTAGAGCTGGCCCACCGCGTCGCCGAGGTCGACGTTGGTGGCGCCCACGGCACGCTTCCAGCGCGGCTGCTGCTGCGGCGTGCCCTGCAGGGCGTGGCCGTAGAAGCCGAAGTGCAGGTCGGCGTAGGCCTTGGGCAGCAGCGGCGCGGCGTTGTCCAGGGTGTGGAAGACGAGCAGGTCCTTCCAGGCATCCAGCGGTTCGCTGGCGACCAGCGCGGCGAGGCCGGTGGTGGCGGCGGGTTGCCACGCGTCGATCGCCTTCTGGCCGTCCAGCCCGGCGGCCTTGAAGTAGGCGGCCCAATCCAGGCCCGGCGCCTTCTGCGCGAAGTCGGCCATCGTCCACAGGTTGTTCGCCTTGTGCACATCCTGGCTGTCGATCAGGCTTTCCTGCGCCTTGGCGATCTTGGTCTCCAGCGCGATCACGGCGTCCGCCTTCGCCGCGGCGTCGGCGATGCCGGCCTGCTTCAGCAGCGCCACCACGTAGGCGTGGTACTGCGTGCGGAACGCCGCCATGTGCGGATCGGTGGAGAGGTAGTAGTCGCGGCTGGGCATGGCCAGGCCGCCCTGCAGCAGGTAGGCGATGGTGTGCGAGGGATCTTCCAGACCCTGGGTCACGAACAGGCCGAACAGGTTTTCGGTGTGGAAGTTGGTGGCGTTGACCGGGTCCACGTCGGCGCGCAGGCGGCTGCCCAGCACGCGGGCGAGATCGCCCTTCGAAGCGATCGCGGCTATCGCGGCCAGCTCGGGCTTCAGTGGCGCGAGGCCGTGCTTGCTAATTGCGGCTTCGTCCATGAACGCGGCGTAGTAGTCGGCGATCTTGCGCGTGTTGCTGCCCGCGGCGGGATGGCTGGCGCCGGCGTGCTGGATCAGCTCGGCGGTGTGCTTCTCGGTGAGCTCGAAGATCTTCAGGAAGGTGCCGGTGCTGGAACGGTCGGCGGGGATCTGCGCGGTCGCCAGCCACTTGCCGTTCGCGTAGTCGAAGAAGTTGTCGCCCGGCTTCACCGTGTGGTCGATGCCGGCGAGGTCGATGCCGATGTCGGGGCCGTGCGTGGCGGGCGTCGCCGCCAAGGCAGGGGAGCCGCAGAGCACGGCGGCGATCGCCGCGGCCAGGATCCATCGGGTGCGTTGCATGGGATCACCTCGTCAGTGTCAGGGAAGTGGCGCGGCCGTGGCCGACGCGCCAGCATGCCACCGCGCGGGGCGGTGGGCATGCGGCGTTGCAGGATGGCGCCGCAGGTTTTTACTTTTCGAGCCGGTAGTTGAAGCTGGCGCGGCTGAACTCGGTGGCGCTCTGTGCCTCGAAGTTCCAGCGGTGGCTGAGCCGGTAGCGCAGGGTGACCACCTCGCCGGGTTCGAACAAGCCCACGCCGTAGCTGAGGTAGAGCCGCGGCGAGAGGTACTTGCCCACGGTGAACGCGGAGTTGCCGCCCAGCGCCGCGTTGCTGGAGACGCCGATGTCGTCCACGCCGATCTTCGAGCCGATGCTCTTGGCCAGCAGGTTGCCCGCCGCCGAGCCCAGCGCCTGCGCGGCGGCACCCAGCATGTCGCCTTCGCCGCCCTTCACCTGCGACAGCGGCTTGCCGGTGATCAGGTAGGACAGCGCGTCGGACTGCTCCATCAGCGGGTTCGAGAACACCGTGAGCACCGGCCGCTGCGCGGTGCCGGAGATCTGCAGGCCCACTTCCTGGCCTTCGTCGATGGTGGCGTTGGGGTTGAGCTTGCGGATCGCGCGGATGTCCAGGCCGGGGTTGTCGATCGGCGTGCTGGCGAACAGCAGCTTGCCGCGCTGGATCGCGAGGTTCTGGCCGTAGGCCTTGTAGCTGCCGCTGACCGTGACCTGGCCTTGGCCGGTGGTGGCGCGGCCGGGGCGTTCGTTCACCGTCAGCGTGCCGGCGAGGCGGCCGTCCAGGCCCATGCCGACGAGATGCGTCTTGCGGCCCAGGTCCACCTTCACCGTGGCCGCGAACGGCAGCGAGCTGCCGGGTTCGGGTTGCGGGCGGTCGACCACCACCACGTCGGGCGAAGCCTTGCTGGCGCCGCCACCGGGCAGCTTGTCGAGGTTCACGTCGGCGCTGTCCAGCAGCACCGAGCCGCCGAGGGCCAGGCCTTGCGCATCGCGTTGCAGGCGCAGGTCGGGCGTGATCACCACCTTGGCGGCGGGAATGTCGGCGGCGGTGAACTGCTTGCCGGTGATCGCGAGGTCGGTGAGGACATCGCCGCCCAGGCCGGCGACGCCGTTCACCGCGAGCGTGCCCGCGCCGGACTGCACGCTGCCGTCGACGCGCAGACTGCGCATGTCGAGCGCATTCACCGTCAGCCGGCCCTGGCTGAGCTTGAGTCCGGCGGCCGGCACTTCGGTGGCGAAGTCGCTCAGTGTTGCCCCACCAGTCACCGACGGCTGCGCCAGCGTGCCGCCAAGGCGGAAGCTGCCGCTGGCCTGGCCGTGCACGTTCGCCAGCGTGTTGCCGAACAGTTCCAGGAAGGCGAGGCTGTTCAGGCGCAGGTCGAGCTGGCCGGCCAGCGCCTGCTGCTTGCCGCTGAGGCTCAACTGGCCGTCCAGGCGTCCGCCGTGGTCGAGGCCGGCGCGCAGGTTGAAGCGCTGGCTGCCCGCGCCGAGCTCGGCATCCAGCGCGAAGCCGTCGTAGCTCAGCAGCGGCGCGTCGGCATGCTCGGTGTAGGTGATGCTGCCGCGCGCGGAGCCGAGGCTGGCATGGCCGCTGAGCACGCCCGCGGCGCTGCGCCGCAGTTGGCCGTCGCCTTGCAGGTTGCCGTCCACGCGCAGCGGCAGGTCGGCATCGCCGGCGGCATTCAGCAGCAGTGCCAGCGGCAGTGCGCGCAGCCGGTAGCTGGCGTCGAGGTTGCCGGCCTTGTCCTGCTTCGCGCTCGCGCACAGCAACGGATCACCCGCCGTGACGCACAGTTCGCCGAGGCTGAAGGCGCCGTCGCGCCAGGCCAGCTGGCTGGGCTGTTGCAGGCGCCAGCCCGGCAGGCCTTGCGGTTCGAGGTTCAGCGTGGTGAGCGTGCCGCTCCACGCCTCGTTCTTCAGCGCACCGTGCAGCGCCAGCGTGCCGGAGAGCTGGCTGCCGCGCGTGTCCAGTTCCAGTCGGTGGTCGCCTTCGCTGCCTTCGGCCAGCAGGTGGATGCGCTGGAACGCGAGGCCGCCCAGGTGCGCGCCTCCGGTCGTGAGTTCCAGCTTGCCTGCGAGCCGGCTGAGGTCGGGCAGGCCCGCGATCAGCAGCAGCGTGTCCACGCGCTGCTGCTGCCAGCTCAGCGTGCTGCCGCGCAGATGGCCGTTGACGGACAGCTTCGGCAGCAGCCCGCGTATGGCGAATTGGCCGTCCAGACGTCCGCCGGCATCCGGCAGCCAGTCGCCCAGCGAAGCGATTGCGAGCTTGAGCTCGGCGTCGTTGCTGCCACCCGGCTTGGCATCGAGTTGCACCGTGCTGCCGCCGGAGACCATCCGCAGCCGGCCGTCGATCACCTTGTCGGGCGACAGGTGCAGCTTCGCCTCGCCGCCGACGTTGCGTTCGCGCAGGCGGCCGGCGAGTTGCGCGAGGTCCAGTGTGGCGTCGGGGCCGGCCGGCGTCAGTTTGCCCGTGCTCGTTAGTGCGAAATCCAGCGCGCCGGTCCAGCCTGCGAACAGCTGGCCCGGATCGAAGCGCTGGGCCTTGGCGTCGAGCTGCCAGCCCAGCGCGGGCTGCAGCTGCAGCGTGCCCTGCGCCTGCAACTGGCCCTGCGGCTGCTGCAGGGTCAGCGAGTGCAGGGCGATCGTCTGCGGCGTGCCGTCGAGGTTCAACGTGAGGTGTGCGGGCTTGCCGGGCGGGCCGATCGTGACATCGCCCGTGGCGTGGAAACGCTCAGCACTGCCCTGTGCATCGAGCTTGCCTGCGCTGGCCAGCGGCTGGCCGACCAGGTCGGCGGGCAGTTGCAGGTCGCTCCACTGGATCGCCAGCTGGCCGCCCAGCGGTTTCGCGTCCAGCTGCAGCGTGCCGCTGGCGTCGAGCCGGCCCGGGATCTGCGGCGAGCTCACGGCGATTTGCTGCAGTGTCAGCGTTTTGCCGTCGTCGCTGAGGCGCGCGCGCAGCGGTTGCAGCAGCACGCGGTATTGGTTGAGATCCAGCGTGCCGTCGAGTTCGCCGCCGTGGCGGTCGCCGTGGCCTTGCACGGCCAGCGCCAGCGATTGCAGTGTGCCGTCGCCCAGCCATGGTTTCGGATCGAAGCGCGGTGCGCTCAGCGTGGCCTTCCAGTCGTAGCTGCGGTTCTGGCTCAGCTCGAGATGCAGGCGCGCGGTCATCGGCTGCTGCAGGCTCAAATCCAGTTGCGCCTGCTTGCCGTTGCCGCTGGCGACGAGTTGGCCCGCATACGTGGTGTCGCCCAGCTTCCACGCGAAGTCGGCCTTGCCGTCGCCGCGCTCGCGGCGCGTGAACACGAGCCGGCCTTCGAGATCCGCGAAACCGTCCGGCGCACGCAGCTTCAGCGTGTCGATGGCGACGCCCGCCTGCGTCCAGCGCCCGGCGAGGTCGAGGCTGTCGGAGGCGAACACGGGCTGGCCGCCCTGGCTCACCTGCACCGCGCCCACGTGCACGCGGTCGAGCAGCAGATCCACCGGCGGCTTGAGCGAAAAGCTGCCCGAGCTTGCTTCGTTGTTGGCCGTACTTTTCGGCAGCGCGACGGTGACGCCTTCCACGTCGAGGTCGCGCACGTGCACGCGGCCGGCCAGCAGTGGCCAGAAGCGCAGGTCGAGTCGCGCCTGTGCCGCAGCGATCACGGTGCCCTGGCCGTCGTCGTAGCGCAGGCCGGTCAGTTGCAGCGGCCCGATCAGCGAACCTTGCGCCTGCTTCCACTGCAGCGCGCCGTGCGTGGCCGATTGCGCCCGCGCCAGCGCGAAACGCAGCCCCGCGCCGGTGGCCAGCAGCCACCACACGGTGGCGGCCACGATCAGCAGCAGGACCGCGATGGCGACGGCGAGGCGCTTCAGCCACTTCATGCGGGCGATGTCCTCCCAGTGCTCACAGGTCTGGCCCAATCACCAGATGCAGCACCACGCCATGTCGCTGCGAGTCGTGGATCGGTGTGCCCAGGTCCACCCGGATCATGCCCACCGGCGAGCGCCAGCGCACGCCGAGACCGGTGCCGAGTTTCGGGCGGTAGTCGACGGCGTCGAACGCATTGCCGGCGTCGATGAAGGTGGCGATGCCCCAGTTGCGGGTGAAGTAGTGCTCCACTTCGGCGCTGGCGACCAGCAGGTTCACGCCGCCGAGCACGCGACCGTAGCTGTTCTCCGGGCCGATGGACTGGTAGCCGTAGCCGCGCACCGAGCGGTCGCCGCCGGCGAAAAAGCGCAGCTGCGGCGGCAGCGCGGCGAAGTCGTCGGTCCAGGTCTTGCCGGCGCTGCCGCGCAGGATCAGCCGGTTGCGTCGCTTCGCGCCGAACGCGTGGATCCACTTCGCGTCGGCGGTGAGCTGGCTGAAGCTGGCCGAGGAGAGCAGGCCGCCCGCCGTGCTGCGCGCCGCGAAGTTCAGCGACCAGCCGTCATGCACGAAGTCGTAGTTGTCCGCCTGCTTGCGCGACAGCGAGCCTTCCGCGAACACCAGCGTGCTGCTGCCGCGCTCGATGCCGGGCGTCGAGTCCGGTTCGTCGCCGCGCTTGCCCACGGTGAAGGTGCCGGACAGCGCGTGCAGGCCCACGGTGCGCGTCCAGCCGTGCCACAGCCGCGTCTCGTTGCCCACCAGCTCCAGCGTGCGCGACTGCGAGGTGCTGGTGTTCGCATCGCGGAAATTCGCGCCGACGTTGAAGCTGCGTTGGTCGTCGCCCGGCATCGGGATCGAGTACAGCGTGGACAGCGTCTTCAGCCGCTGCGCCACCACCAGCTCGTTCTTCCACTTGTGGCCGCGCCGGTTCACCCAGCGCCGCTCCATGCCGGCGCGTGCACCGAAGCCGGTGTCGGTGCCGATGAACGGGCCGCCGGTGTAGATCGTGCGCTTCGCCGGCGCCAACTCGACGTTGATGTCGACCCGGCCGTCGGCCTTCTCGTCGAACTGCGGCAGCACGTTGACCACGGCGAAGTAGTCCGCGCCATTCAGCGCCTGCTGCAGCTGCAGCAGCTGGCCCTGGTCGAACCAGTCGCCGGGCTTGAACGGCACGTAGCGGTCGAGGAAGCCCTCGTTGAACTGCGAGCCCTCGAAATGCACCGCGCCGTAGCGATAGCGCTGCCCCACCTGCCAGGCCAGCCGGATCGCCGCGCTGCGCTGCGCCGCGTTCACCTCCACGCGATGCGTCACCAGCTTCGCGTCGAGGAAACCGCTCGCAGTGAGCGCGGCGGACAGAGCATCGCGCGCGGAATCGTAGGTAGCATCGTCCAGCTGCTTGCCGCGCATGCGCTCGATCGCGTTGCGCGCGCGGCGGATAGACGGCAGCGCGAGCGCGGTGGCGTCGAGCTGCACGTCCACCGTGGCGACCTTCACCGGCTCGCCGGCGCGCACGTCCAGCGTCACCTTCCAGTCCTTGCCCGCCGCTTGCAGCTGCGCGGTGACATCCGCCGCGTAATAGCCGTAAGGCTCCAGCGCCGCCTTCGCCTGCACCGGCGCCTGCGCGACCAGGCGCCGGATCTGCGCCTCGCTGACCTCGCGATGCGCGTACTGCGACAGCCCCACCGACGCCGTTACCGCCTGCTGCAGCGGCTCGTCCACCCCGCGCACCACCAGCTGCACGCCCGCCTGCGCCAGCGTTGCGAACAGCAGCAACGGCAGCAGGGCGAACAGGGCCAGGCGTCGGTGGGGGCGGCGCATGCGGAGGGGATCCATCCTCGGGGGAGCGTGAGTGAGCTGTGGGACAGCTTACCGAAGGGGGATGGGGGGCGGATGAATCCGCGACGTGGTGGTGGCTCGCGATGGGCGCACATAATTCTTCCCTCTCCCGCTTGCGGACGCGGGGAAGAGCCATGGATGGCCCTGCTTTGAGGAGCGAGGAAGAGGGGTAGGGGGAGAGGGGGTTCTTGCTCTGATGCTTTTCTTCGCAAACGACAAAGCGGTTTCGAGCCGCTGTCGCGGCCCGAGTCACTTTTCTCTGCGTGGCCAGAGAAAAGTAACCAAAAGAGAGGCCACCCCGATGGCGCGCCCTCCAGGCATCCTGCCTTCCGGGTGCGCGGGCGGGTTCCGGGGTTTTTCGACGGCACGTCCCTGTACCGGCGAAAAACTGGCCGGCATCCTGCCGGCCATCCTGCGGACTTTCCTCCACCCGCCCGCCGCGCCATAGGGGCCCCGGGTAGAGCGGCGCGCTCCCGGCGCGCACTCGGACGCAGCCGCTGCGCGGCTGCGAAAACACGAAAATTAATTGCCTCCGTCCCCTTTGCGCCCTTTGCGAAGATCGCGAAGCACACGCAGCAACTCATTCCTTATGCCGGCTGACCATTTATCAATTTCGGCCGCAAGACTGTTTGCACACGCGGTTAATCGTTCACTCCCACAGACACCAACAAAGTTGGTCAAGAAGACTTGCGTTGATTCGCTGTTAAGCTGATGCGCAGTGATTACAGCTGAATATACGGTTTCGGCCCCGCCACTGTTGGGATCAATAGTGACTAGATGGACCTGCATGAACGAGTCATCGTCAGAGTCTACGAGTTTGAGAGTTTTTGAACTACGCAACTGTTGGCGAAGTGCGTATGCCAACCGTGTTCCTGTAACATCATCCGTTTTGGATGAGACATACACAGCCGTCTCCGAAGCCTCTTGTGCGCGAGTAATAGCCGGCAGAGTCATGGCGAACGCGAGCGCGAACACTGCAACAATCTTCATATTTCCTTCCCCTGTCACAACGCGTTCAAGGCTTGAGTTAAGCGGTGGCGAAGCCGTCCGCCTTGGACGAACTGTTACGTGTTACCCGCCCTTTCCGAGCAACGCCTTCTCGAACGCCTTTACAGCAGTTGATTGACAGCCATGACCACTAACAGTGAATGCCTCAGAGCCAGTTTCGTTGTCGACGAATGAAATATCGTAATTTATGTCAGGGCTTAAGTCGAAACAGATATCGAACTGATCTGATGAAACGAGCAATCGATAACGAGTATTAAACGTTTCATAGTGCTGAAGATTTGTATCTTTACCCAAGTGGCCCTCGGTAACGGAAGGGCCGAGGTACACGTCCATTTTCCAACCATTCTTGGCAAGAATATGTTTTAACTCGCCTTTTAATGCTGATGATCCTGGCGGTACGGTGACCGTTTTGTTGGCGGGGTCGATTTGCGTATAGTTCTGCACGCGAACGCTGTGACAGCCTGTAAGCGCAGCGGCTAACGATGCGGTGATGGAGAGCACAAATCCCTTGAACATCATGACGCCCCCTTTTCTTGACGCATAACGCTTAGTAAACCCCGGATCGGGCATATGCATGGATGCTCCACGCTGGCCGCGTCGCCGTCAAGCAGGGAAACCCCACGTGCAATCAAGAGATTGCGCGACCCTTCGGCGGCGATGTGACCGTGCAGGTTGCCGCGCATGTCGCGTGAAACGAGGTTGATATGACTTGTCGCCCCGAAATGTGGGATACGCACGCCGATTCGATAGCGGCGATGCGTCTGCGCTTTTGCTTCTGCGCGCAGGAGCGCGCTGCTTTACCCGGGGCCCCTATGGCGCGGCGGGTGGGTGGAGGAAAGTCCGCAGGATGGCCCGCAGGGATGCGGGCCAGTTTTTCGCCGGTACAAGGACGTGCCGTCGAAAAACCCCGGAACCCGCCCGCGCACCCGGAAGGCAGGATGCCTGGAGGGCGCGCCATCGGGGTGCCCCTCTCTTTGGTTACTTTCTCTCGGGCACGCGAGAGAAAGTGACTCGGGCGCCGGCAGGCGCTCGAAACTGCTTTGAATCTCGCGAAGAGCAAGAAGAGCCCCCTCTCCCCAACCCCTCTCCCGCAAGCGGGAGAGGGTAGTCAAAGCGGAGTCACCCCTTCACCGGAAACCACATCTCCGCCTCCGGCCGAAACGCCCGCGGTGTCACGCCGAGCAACCGTTCGAGTTCGCCGTTGTCGGCGATCAAATCGGCATCGAGTCGCGCCAACGGTCCGCGCAGTTTCGCGGGCGCGAAGCGCTGGCCTGCGTGCAGCAGCCATGCCGGCAGCGGCAGCGGCAGGTTGGCGTGGGGCAGGGTGTTCCGGACGCGAGCGAACATCTCGTGGGCGGTGAGGCGTTCGCCGCCGCCGATGGGGAGGATGCGGCCGGCGCTGGCGGGGCAGGCTAGGGCGGCGAGCACGGCGAGGGCGATGTCGTCGGCGTGTACCGGTTGGCGCAGGCCGCGGCCGGCGGGGAGCGGAAAGACGCGCGTGCGCCAGGCGCGGCGGGCGATGGGGCTGAGGCTCTTGTCGAGGCCGGCGCCGTAGATGAGGGTGGGGCGCAGCACGGTCCACGGCGCACCGTGGCGGGCGCAGGCGGCGGCGAGTGCCTGTTCGCCGTCGCGCAGCTGCTGTGCGAGGGCGCGTTCGGCGGGCATGGCGGAGTCGCGCTTGGTTTCCGCGCTCATCGAGCTGGTGGCGATCACGCGCGGCGGTTCGCTGCCGAAGTCGGTGCGGGCCAGCCACTGCGCGAACGGGGCCAGCGGGCCGAAGCTGACGATCGCCGCGGGATGCGGCAGTTCGCGGGGCAGGGCGTCGGGCAGGCTGCCTTGCAGCCAGCGCAGGCCGGGTTGCGAGGTGCGGGCATGGCGGCTCAGCGCCGTCACCGTGGCGCCGCGGGCGAGCAGGCGCGGCAGGAGGAAATGGCCGATCTGGCTGCTGCCGCCGAATACCAGGACCGTCATCAGGTCCCCGACTGCAGGCGGGCGGTGAGGTCGAGCACGCGGGGGTGGTTCGGCGCGAGCTTGCGCGCCTGTTCCAGCGCTTGCATGGCGCCGGCGCGGTTGCCGCTGGCGAGCTGGCGGTCGGCCTGGTCCAGCCAGGCGCCGGCGAGGCGCTGGCGCAGGATGTTCTGCGAGGCGTCGCCAGGGGCGAGGTCGGCGAGGTTGTCCAGCATCTGGCCGGCGCGCGCGAGGTCGCCGGCGGCCAGTGCGCGGTTGAACAGTTGCAGCACTACGCCCGGCAGGGCTTGCAGGCCGTGTTGCGCGACGGCGCTGTTGCCGTCGATCGCCAGTGCGTTGCGGTAGAGGTCGTAGGCACTCTTGCCGGGCGGCAGCATGATGTCGCCGCGTTGCGTGGCGGCCTGCGCCTGCTGCAGCAGGCTGGCGATCTGCTCGCTCTGCTGCGGCGTCAGCGCGGGATGCAGCATGCCGGCGTCGGCGGTGGAATCTTCGTCGGCGGGGGCGGTGGCTTTCGGCGCGGCGCCGGGCTTGATGCCGGTTTGGGGGCTGGACTTGGCTTGCGCCATGCCCTGCAGGCGTGCGCGGGCGGCGGCGAGGTCGGCGGATTTCGGCGCCAGCGCCGCGGCGTGGTCGAGCAGGGTGCCGGCCTGCGCGCTGTCGCCGGCGTCCATCGCCGCGTTGGCCTGCACGGTCAGCGCCTGCGCCACCTTGCCCAGCCCGGCCTCGGCCTGCGGATTGTCGGGGGCGAGTGCGAGCGCGGCTTTGTAGTGCGCCAGCGCGGTGTCGTCGCCGGGGCCGTCGATGCGGCCGGCGCGCAGCGCGTCGTCACCCTGCTGCAGGGCGGCGTCGAGCGCGGCGCTGTCCTGCTGGCGCACCTGTGCGCGGGCGGCGCGCAGGCCGGGCAGGGCGGCGTTGTTGGGCTGCAGCGCGGCGAGTTGTTCGATGTCGGCGTCGGCGGTGGTGCCGTCGTTCGCATCCAGCGCCTTCTGCGCCTGCGCGGCCAGCGCGTCGCCGACCTGGTCCAGGCCGTGGCGCGCCACCGCGTTGCCGGGATCGGCCGCGAGCACCTGCCGGTACAGCGCGCCGGCGCCGTGCTCGCCGCCGTACTGGCCGGCGGCAAACGCCTGCTGCGCCTGATCCACCAGGGTCGAGACCTGCACCTGCGAGCCGCGTTTCGCGGCGATCATCTTGTCGAGCCGGTCGACGTCGCTGCCGCCGCCCAGCAGTTCGCGCGCCACCGCGGCTTTCTGCGCGGCCACGTCGAGCTGGCCGGCCTGCAGCGCGGCGTCGGCCTGCGAGACTTCGGCCATGCCGACCTGGTGCAGGCCGTTGCGCGCGGCGTCGTTGTCCGGCTCCAGCGCCACCGCGGCCTGGAACAGTTCGCGCGCGCTGTTGCCGTCGTCGCCGTCCAGGTGGCCGGCGGCCAGCGCCTGCTGCGCGCGGCTGAGCACGTCGTTGAGCTCGGTACGCGGCAGCAGGTTGCGCAGGCGGTTCTGCTCGATCCATGCGCCGCCCACCACGCCGATCAGTGCCAGCACCAGCACGGGCACCAGCCAGCCGCGGCGACGGGAGCGGCGCGGCAGCTTCGAGGCACGGCGCCAGCCGCGCGGCTCGGCGTCCACCGAGGGCAGGTCGTCGGGCGGTGCGGCGCTGCGCGGCGGTTCGTCGAGTCCGCCCAGATCGCCCAGCGTGGGCTCGGTGCGTCCGCGGTGATCGGATTCGTGCTGGTCGCGGCGTCTGCTCATGGGGCTGGCAAGTTCAAATGAACCATATTGAAGAGTGCGGCCATGGATGGCCGCCCGTGTGACTCATGCGATCAAGGATGATCGCAGTGAAACCCGAGTGCGGCCATGGATGGCCGTCCGTGTGACTCATGCGATCAAGGGTGATCGCAAGGAAACTTCCTGATTGGCAACATGGATCAGCCGGTACCTCCACCGTTCACCCCCGGATCAAGTCCGGGGCAGGCTCTGAGCGTAGGCCCGCAGGGCCGAAGTCGAAGGGTTGCAGTGGGGCGCTTCGACTTTGCTTGCTGTCGCAAGCTACGCTCAGCGCGAACGGAACTTTCTGGCTGAGCGTCGCCGCTCATCGTGGGGAACTTTAGCATCGTGTTGCCGCGGTGCCGCATCGCGCGGGAACACGCGTTCAGGCTGGCGTGCGCGAGCCACCGATACGCCGCGCCTCCAGCACGTTCGGCAGCGCCAGCAGGCGGTCCAGCAGGGTGGAGAGCTGCTCGAAGTCGCGCACGCGCAGCGCGAAGCGCATCCCCACCTCGCCGCTCCTGGCGTCGGCGCGGCTGGAGGAGGCGATGATCGGGATGTTCGCGTTGCTGATCGTGCCGGTGACGTCCTTCTGCAAGCCCTTGCGGTCGTAGCCGCGCAGCTCGATGTCCACTTCGTAGGCCTGGGCGCTGGCCTTGCCCCAGTTCACCTCGATCACCCGATCCGGATCGCGCCGCGCCAGCCGCGCGAGGCTGGCGCAGTCGGCGCGGTGCACCGACACGCCGCGGCCCTTGGTGACGTAGCCGCGCACCGGGTCGCCGGGCAGCGGCTGGCAGCAGCGCGCCAGCGTGGTGAGCAGGTTGCCGATGCCCTCGATGCTGAGCGCGCCGGGATCGCGCGCCGGCGCCGGGCGCACGGGCGCCAGCGGCAGTGCCGGCTCGGCGTCCTCCGGCTGGGCGATGTCCTGCAGCGCGCGAGCGATCTGGCCGGTGCTGATCTCGTTGAGCGCCAGCGCCACCAGCAGTTCGTCCTGGTTCTTCAGGTGGAAGTGCGCGGGCAGTTTCGTCAGACCCACCTCGGCCAGGGCGAGGCGCTTCAGCTCGCGCTCGAACATCACGCGGCCCACCGCGAGGTTGGCGTCGTGCGCGAGCCGGCGGAACCAGGCGCGCACCTTGTCGCGCGCCCGCGAGCTGTTGAGATAACCGTGGTGCGGCGACAGCCAGTCGCGGCTGGGCTCGGCCTGCTTTGCGGTGAGGATCTCCACGCGGTCGCCGCTCTGCGGTTGGAAGGTGAGCGGCACGATGCGGCCGTTGACCTTGGCGCCGCGGCAGCGGTGGCCCACCTCGGTGTGCACGTGGTAGGCGAAGTCCAGCACGGTGCCGCCGTGCGGCAGGTCCACCACCTCGCCTTTCGGCGTAAGCAGGTAGACGCGATCCTCCATCAGCGCGGTCTTGAGGTCGGCGGCCAGCGCGCCTTCGTCCTCGCTGCGCGTGTCCAGCAGCTTGCGCATCCAGGCGATCTTCGCCTCGAACTCGGCATCGGCGCCGCCGCCTTCCTTGTAGCGCCAGTGCGCGGCCACGCCCAGCTCGTTCGCGCGGTGCATCTCGTGGGTGCGGATCTGCACTTCCAGCGTGCGGTCGCGCGGGCCGATCACCGCGGTGTGCAGCGAGCGGTAGCCGTTGCCCTTGGGGCGCGCGAGGTAGTCGTCGAACTCGCGCGGCAGGTGCGGCCACAGCGTGTGCACCACGCCCAGCGCGGCGTAGCAGTCGGCCACGCTGTCGACCAGCACGCGCACCGCGCGGATGTCGTACAGCTCGGCGAACTCCACGCCTTTTTTCTGCATCTTCTTCCAGATGGAATAGATGTGCTTGGGCCGCCCGGCCAGCTCGGCGCGGATGCCGGCGGCCACGAGCGCGTCGCCCAGCATGGCCAGTGATTCGCGGATGAAGGCCTCGCGGTCGGCGCGGCGCTCGTCCAGCAGCTTCGCGATGCGACGGTAGGTGTCCGGCTCCAGGTGGCGGAAGGCGAGATCCTCCAGCTCCCACTTCAGCTGCCAGATGCCGAGGCGGTTCGCGAGCGGCGCGTGGATGTCGCGGGTGAGCCGCGCCAGTTCCTGCCGCTCGGCCTCGGGCAGCGCCGCCGCCGCGCGCATGCGGGCGAGCTGGCGCGCCAGCAGCACGAACACCACGCGCAGGTCGCGGATGATCGCCAGCAGCAGCCGGCGCAAGCCTTCGGAGCCGCCGTCCCTGGCGTGTTGCGCGTGCAGCGCCCATACCTGCTCGGCGGCCTGCTGGCCTTCCACCAGCCGGCGCACGTCTGCCGGCAACCGCGGGGCCTCGGCCTGCCACAGCGCGGGATCGACGCGCGATAGCGCGAACCACAACGCCGCCGCCTGGGTGGGCGCGTCGCAGCCCAGCATCGCCAGCAGGTCGAGCACGTCGGCGCATTCGGCCTGGTCCACCGGCTTCGCCAGGCAGGCTTCCAGCGCCGCGTCCAGCGCGGGCGGCAGCGTGCCGGCGTGGTCGCGCCAGGCTTGCAGGCGAGCAGATTGCGGGTGCGTGGTCATGGCCGGGACCGTATCGGGTGCATCCATTTTAGGTGGATTGCCGGCGCTTGGCTTTGCCGGCCACCCGCCACAGAATCATGCCGATCCACCTTTCGGTTTCGGCAGGACTTGTCCATGCGCTGGTTGCGTTCCCTGTTGGCGGTATTGCTGGCCGCCGGCGTCACCCTGGTGGGTGCGTGGCTGCTGATGGCGTGGAGCGACGCGGGCGCGCCGTCGCTGCTCGACTTCACGCAGCAGCATCCGGTGTTGGGCGCCGTGTTCGGTGTGCTGTCCACCGTGCTCGTGCTGATGTCGGCGCTGTGGCAGCGACGCAAGCGCAAGTCACGCTGAGGCGATCGCTTCCAGCGCCTTCGCGAGGCGCTTGGCCGATACCGGCTCGGCGGTCTTCAGTTCCTGCGCGAACAGCGACACGCGCCATTCCTCGATCAGCCAGCGCAGTTCGTCGAGGCCTTCGTCGCCGGCGGCGCGGTGCTTCAGGTACTCGCGCCAGTACGGCAGCACCTGCAGCATGCGCTGCTGGTCCTTCGCGGGGTCCTGGCGCAGGCGTTCGCCGCGCAGGCGCATCGCCTTGAGATAGCGCGGGTAGTGCGCCAGCCGGTCCGGCGGCAGTTCGCGCAGGAAGCCGGATGCGAGCAGGGCGTCGAGCTGCTCGCGCAAGTCGTCGTAGCTGGCGCGGGCGAAACCCAGCAGCGGCGGTTGCAGCCAGGGGCGCAGTTCGGCCTGTGCCTCGATGATCGGCTCGGCGAGTTTCAGCCGTTCGACGGTGCCGGCGAACAGTTCGCGCGTGACCTGCGTGTGCAGCGCGGCGAACGCGCCCGCGCTGCGCACGTCGAGGTCTAGCCGCGCCACGAGATCGGCGAGGCCGCCTTCAACCAGGTCTTCGCGCAGGCCGTCCACGCCGCCCAGCGAGGCGTATTTCAGTGCCAGCGGGTTGCTGATCGGCAGGCGGCGGCGCGCCTGTTTCAGCTCGCTGGCCAGCGCGTTGCGCAGCAGGCGCAGCACGCCGTCGAGGTGGGCGGCAGCGGCCTCGTCGCGACGCTCGAACACGCGCAGCGCCACCGCGTCGCCGAGATCCACCAGGGCCGGGAAGGCGAGCAGGTTGCCCTTGGAGCGCACCTCGTGCGGGATCTCCTCGAAGTCCCACGCGGTGACGTCTTCGCGGGTGAGTTCCACGTCGGTCTTCTTCGAGAACGCTTCGCGCGCGCGGCCCTCCCATTCGGCGCGCAGCGTGGCGAGATCGCGGCCGGCGGCGAGCGTGCGGCCGCTGTCGTCGTGCACGCGGTAGCGCATCAGGAAGTGCGGCGCGAGTTCCACCGCGGCGAATTCGCCGGCGTCGATGGCCACGCCGGTGGCGCGCTTCAGGAACGCAGCCAGCGCCGTGGCCAGCGGCTCGTCGCGCGGCGCCTCGGCTTCGGCGAAGGCGCGCGCGAAGTCCGGCGCGGGCACGAAGTTGCGGCGCAGCGCCTTGGGCAGGCCGCGGATCAGTTCGGCGGCCTTGTCGGCCAGCAGGCCCGGCACCAGCCATTCGCAGCGCGCGGCGAGCAGGGCGTTCAACATCGCCAGCGGCAGGTGCAGGGTGACGCCGTCGGCCTCGTCGCCGGGCACGAAGCGGTATTCGAGGCGGTAACGTTGCGCTGCCCCGCCCTTCGGTGCGATCTCCAGCGTCGCGGGAAACGCTTTCGGATCGAGCCCCGCGCCGCCGACCATCACGTCATCCAGCGACCAGCGCAGCGCGGCCTGCTCGGCGGGACGCGCGTGGCGATACCACGCATCCAATGCACGGCTGGATGAAATGTCTTCCGGCAGCTTGTCGCGGAAGAAGTCGACCAGCTCGTCCTCGTGGCGGATCAGGCCCTCGCGGCGCTGTTTCGCTTCGATGCCCTGGGCGTCTTCGAGCACGCGCTGGTTCGCGCGCACGAAGTCGGCGCGCGCCTCGATGTCGCCGCGCGCCAGTGCCTCGCGCAGGAAGATCTCGTGGGCCAGCGCGGGATCCTGTTTCTCGAATGTCACCGCCCGGCGCTCGACCAGGTTCAGGCCAAACAGACTCACCTGCTCGTAGGCCACCACGCAGCCGCGCTTCTTCGACCAGTGCGCGTCGCGGCAGGAGGATTTCAGCAGATGCGCAGCCTGCTGCTCGACCCATACGGGCTCGATGCGTGCGCACATCATCGCCCACACCTTGCCGCCCACATCGAGGATCTGCGCGGCGAAGATCCAGTTCGGCGGCACCTTCGCCAGCGCCGAGCCGGGGAAGACCTGGAACTTGCGCTCGCGCGTGCCCTGGTAGATGCCGCGTTCGTCCTTGCGGCCGACCTGCGTGGGCAGGCCCGCCAAGAGGCTGCGGTGGATCGTCTCAAAAAGAAGCGCAGCTTCTTTTTCAACGGTAACGGGCTTTTCACCTTCGCCTCCTCTCCCCTTGGGGAAGAGGATTGAGGTGAGGGGCGGGTGCTCGCGAGACTTTTCGTGCGAAGCGCGCTTGTTCTTTGCAGATCCCCGCGAGTTTGCCCCCCTCACCCCAGCCCTCTCCCCCAAGCTCTGCTTGGGGGAGAGGGGGCCAAGAGCAGGCGAGGGAGAGGGAGCTTGAGCATCCAGCTTCCACCCCAACTCCTGCACCACCAGCAGCAGCTGCCGATGCAGCTCCCGCCATTCGCGCATGCGCATGAAGCTGAGGAAGTGCCGCGAACACCAGTCGCGCAGTTTCGACTGGGTGAGTTCCTCGTGCGCCGAATGGTATTCGCGCCACAGGTTCAGCACGCCGACGAAATCCGATTTCGGATCGGCGAACGCGGCGTGTGCGGCGTCGGCCTGCTGGCGCGCGTCGGCGGGGCGTTCGCGCGGGTCCTGGATGCTGAGGAAGGACACCACGGTGAGCAGCTCGCGCAGCGCGCCGAGTTTTTCCGCTTCCACCAGCATGCGCGCGAGCTGCACGTCGATCGGCAGTTTCGCCAGCGTGCGGCCGATGGCGGTGAGCGCGCGCGCCGCGTCGATGGCGCCGATCTCGGCGAGGCGGCGGTAGCCGTCGGCGACCACGCGCGGATCGGGCGCGTCGAGGAAGGGGAAGTCGTCCACGTCGCCCAGCTTCAGCGCCAGCATGCGCAGGATCACGTTGGCCAGCGAGGAGCGCAGCAGTTCGGGGTCGGTGAAGGCGTTGCGCGCGGCGAAATCCGCCTCGTCGTAGAGGCGATAGCAGATGCCCGGGCCGATGCGGCCGCAGCGGCCCTTGCGCTGGTCGGCGGCGGCCTGCGAGACCGGTTCCACGTGCAGCCGTTCGAGTTGGCTGCGCTGGCTGTAGCGCTTCACCCGCGCGCTGCCGGTGTCGACCACGTAGCGGATGCGCGGCACGGTGAGCGAGGTCTCGGCCACGTTCGTCGCCAGCACCACGCGGCGCTTGGGGCCGGGCTTGAACACGCGGTCCTGGTCGGTGGCGGACAGCCGCGCGTACAGCGGCAGGATCTCGGTTTCGCGGTACTGGCGGCGCGACAGCAGCAGGTGCGCGTCGCGGATCTCGCGTTCGCCCGGCAGGAACACCAGCACGTCGCCGGGGCCGCCGCCCAGGCTGCGGTCGGCGATGATCTCGTCCAGCACGGCGGCGATGTGTTCGGCGCTGCCTTGCTGGATGTTCGTCCGTAGGAGCGGCTTCAGCCGCGATTCGTTTTCGCGTGTAGCGGTCGCGGCTGAAGCCGCTCCTACAGGGGCAGAGCCGTCGATCGGCCGCCAGCGCAATTCCACCGGATACGCGCGTCCCTCCACCGACACCACCGGTGCGCCGCCGAAGTGCTCGGCGAAGCGCGCGGTGTCGATGGTGGCCGAGGTGACGATGATCTTCAGCTCGGGCCGCTTCGCGGCGAGCCGCCTGAGATACCCGAGCAGGAAGTCGATGTTGAGGCTGCGCTCGTGCGCCTCGTCGATGATCAGCGTGTCGTAGGCCGACAACCACGGATCGCCCTGCGTCTCGGCGAGCAGGATGCCGTCGGTCATGAACTTCACCAGCGTGCGTTCGCTCACCTGGTCGGTGAAGCGCACCTGGAAGCCCACCTGGTCGCCGAGTGGCGTGCCCAGTTCCTCCGCCACGCGGCGCGCCACCGAACGCGCGGCGAGCCGGCGCGGCTGGGTGCAGCCGATCAGTCCCGCCTCGCCACGACCGGCGGCGAGGCACAGCTTGGGCAACTGCGTGGTCTTGCCCGAACCGGTCTCGCCGGCGATCACCACCACCTGGTGCTCGCGGATCAGCTTGACGATCTCGTCCGCACGCGCGGTGATCGGCAGCGATTCGTCCAACCGGATCGCGGGCTTTGCCGCGGCGCGCGTGCGGCGTTTCGCGGCGGAGATTTCGATATCCGCGGCGAGCATCGCCAGCCTGTCCGCGTCCGGCCGTTTCGACAGCCCGCGCCAGCGCCCCAGAAGGCGACCGAAGTCGCGGCTGCAGACGCCATCCAGCGCCCGGCGCAGTTCGCGCAGGGGGCGGTCGGCGGCGGGCGCGGGGCGCTGGCGGTTCGGGTCGTTCATGGGACCACACATGATAGCGGCAGGCCGGTGGCGGCTCGATAGCCTGTCGCTATCGACAGCATCGCAAGGATTCATTTCACCGGCACGCGACGTATCGCTACCGTAAGCCCATCCACCCACGCCACGAGGAGCACACCATGGCCACGAACATCGGTATCGCCAGGAAGGATCGCGAAGCCATCGCCAGGCAGTTGTCCAAGCTGCTGGCCGACACCTATTCGCTGTACCTCAAGACCCACAGTTTCCACTGGAACGTCACCGGCCCGCAGTTCAACAGCCTGCACGCGATGTTCGAGACCCAGTACAACGAGCTGTGGCTGGCCGCCGACGAGGTGGCCGAGCGCATCCGCACGCTGGACATGTTCGCGCCCGGTTCCTACAGCCAGTTCGCCAAGCTCAGCTCGATCAAGGAGGAGGCCGGCGTGCCGGAATGGAAGGTGATGGTGGGCCAGCTGGTGGAAGGCCACGAGATCGTGGCGCACACCGCGCGCGCCGCGATCAAGCTGGCCGACAAGGCCGGCGACGAGGGCACCGCCGACATGCTGACCGGCCGGTTGAAGGCGCACGAGAAGACCGCGTGGATGCTGCGCTCGCTGCTGAAGTGAGCCCGCACGGCGCGGCTACGGCCGCGCCTCCAGCACGATGTTGAACGGCGTCTCGGTGGCGCGGCGGAAGCGGCGGAAGCCGCCACCGTCGACCATCACCGCGCGCAGGCGCGCCTCGCCGGCCTGCGCGCCCAGCGCCGGCCCCTTGCGGGCCAGCGAGACCGGCACGCAGATCTGCGAGGAGGCGCCGTAGTACACGCGCCCGACTGGGTTGAGGTTGTCCTGCACGCGGTCGCCGGCGAACGGCTCCACCAGCATGCAGTTGCCATCGTCCTTCAATGCCTGCCGCGCGTGCCTGGCCGCGCCCACCGGGTCGCCCATGTCGTGCAGGCAGTCGAAGAAGGTGATCAGGTCGTAGTCCCGGCCCGGGTAGCCCGTGGCATCGGCTACTTCGAACGAGGCGTTTGCCACGCCCGCCGCCTTGGCGCGGTCGCGCGCCACGTCGATCGAGGGCGCGTGGTAGTCGTAGCCGACGAAGCTCGAATGCGGGAACGACTTCGCCATCAGCACCGTGCTGGCGCCGTGGCCGCAGCCGATGTCGGCCGCGCGGCCGCCCTTGCCGAGCTTGTCCATCACACCATCGAGTGCCGGCAGCCAGCTGCCGACCAGGTTCGCGTTGTAGCCGCCGCGGAAGAAACGTTCGCAGCCGCGGAACAGGCAGGGATGGTGCTCGCCCCACTCCATACCCTCGCCGTTGCGGAAATGTTCCAGCGTGCGCGACTTGGCATGGAATACCGCCTCGACGAGTTCGTACGCCCCCGGCAGGTCGGCCGGTCCGTTCGGGTCGGCCAGGCACAGCGCCTGTTCCTCATTGAGGCCGTACTTGTCGTTCGCGGCGTCGTATTCGACGTAACCGCCGGCGGCCTGGTTGCCCAGCCACTCGCGCACGTAGCGCTCGGCGGTGCCGGTGCGCTTCGCCAGTTCGGCCGCGGCAAGTGGTCCGGCGGCCAGCGCCTTGTAGAAACCGAGTTCGTCACCGATCAGGATCAGGCTGGCGCTGATCGCCGCCCCGAGATCGCCGACCGCCTTGCCCAGAAAGGCATGCAAACGCTCTGTATCGACAGCCATGGGACCGCTCCGGATCGCTGCCGCCACGGCGGCAGCGGAGTAGGATGAATGCCCTGTTTACGCCGTCGTTCGTGCCGCAGCCTGTCCCAAACGGGATGGGGCGAATGAGGGCAGCGGTGGCCGCGAAGTCATCATGGGCAAGCGCCCGCAACAGCTGGTTGCCTGGGAAATTCCCGCATCGCCGTTCGATGCGCCGGATTTTTCCGTGCCAGCGATTCCCGCCACCGTCCTGCAGCAGGTGCTCGACCGACTGGTGACCGGCGTGATCCTCGTCGACGCGGCAGCGCGTCCCCGTTACCTGAATCGGCAGGCGCGCGCGATCCTGGCGGAACACGACGGCCTGGTCGTGCGACCCGGCGGCTTGCACGCCGCCACCGCCGGCGACACGCAGCGCCTGCGCCGTGCCGTGGCGCTGGCCGGATGTGGCCTGCCGGACGACGGCAGGCTGCTGCGAGGCCGGATGCGGCTCGCGCTGCCGCGCCCTTCGGCGCGGTTGCCGCTGCTGCTCAATCTCAGCTCGCTGACTTCCCGGCCACCGTCGTGGGTGGCGATCTTCATCACCGTCCCCGATGGTCGCCTCTCGATGTCCCGTGAGGCGATCGCCGAGGCGTTCGGGCTGACTCCGCGCGAAGCCGCACTGGCCGGTCTGCTGGCCGAAGGCCATCCGCTGCGCGACTGCGCCCGCCTGCTGCGCTTGGGCGAGGGCACCGCCCGCAACCACCTCAAGCACGTGTTCGAGAAGACGCTGCTGCACAGTCAGGTGCAGCTGGTGACCCGGCTGCAGCGCTGCGCCGCACCGTGTCGTCAGCCTCGCGGGTCGAAATGAATCCCGACCTACGTCAATCATCCCCGTGGGTCGGGATTCATCCCGACCATGCATGAGGAGTCGGGATAAATCCCGACCCACGCCGTCAGAAGGGGTCAGCCCTTCGGCGCCGGCCCCTTCACCGCGGTGACCAGCCCATCCGGCCGCAGGTATTTCGCGAACGCCTGCTGCACCTCGGGCGCGGTCAGCTGCAGGTAGTGCTGGCCGGCGATGGTCATCGCATCCAGCGGCTTGCCTTCCTGCGACAGCGTGAGCAACTGGCCGCCGATGGCGCCGAAGCTGGATTCGCCCAGCGGGATGCGCCGCAGCAGGATGCCCTTGGCCTGCTTCAGCTCGGTGTCGGTCACCGGCTGCTGCTGCATCTGCCTGAGGTTCTGCACCACCAGCGCGCTGGCGGCGCCCACCTTGTCGGGATCGCAGCCGAAGAACACCTTGTAACTGCCGCGGTGCTTGCGTGCATCCAGACCCACGCCCACGGTGTAGACCAGGCCGTGCTTCTCGCGCAGGTCGCGGGTGAGCCGCGAGGCGTAGAAGCCGCCGCCCAGCACCTGGTTGCCAAGGTTGATCGCGAAACGGTCCGGGTTGTCGAAGGTGATGGCGATGGTCTGCGCCATGTCCACGCTGTCCTGCACCGCGCTGGCGTCGGGCACGTGCAGCTTGCCGGGTTTGTTCGCGGGTACGGCGGCGTAGTTGGTATCGGGCTTCGGCCCTTGTGCCTTCCAGTCGCCGAAGGCCTGCTCGATCGCGTTCTTTGCCTGCGTCGGATCGACCTTGCCGACCACCACGATGATGGTCAGGTCGGGGCGGAAGGTCTGCGCGTAATACGCCTTCACCTTGTCCAAGGTCAGCGCCATCACGTTCTGCGGTGTGGGATGGCGCAGCGCGGGATCATTGGCGGGCAGCAGCGCCTTGTCCAGCCCCTGCTCGAACAGGAAGCCGGGCGACTGCAAGATGCCGGCCGCCGCACCTGCGACTTGCCGCTGCACCACCGAGAAGGCCTGCGCGGGCAGGGCGGGACGCAGTTCGTTGTCGGCGAGCAGCTTCACGCCCTCGGCGAAGTGCGCGGACGGCACCGCCAGCGAGAAGCTGGCGCCGGCGCTCTCGTGCGCGCTGATCGCATCCAGCGCCTGCTGGAACGCGAGCCGGTCCAGGTGTTCGGTGCCGAACGGAAACAGGCCTTCCAGCACGTCGGCCACGCCTTCCTCGTCCTTGGGCGCCTGCAGGTCCTGGTTGGTCTGGACGGCGCCGTAGAGTTCCACCGTGTCGCTGATCGTTTCCGGCTGCACGATCAGCTTGAGGCCGTTCGGCAAGGTGTAGGCGACGGGCTGCAGTGAGGACTTCGGCACTTCGAGCTTCGCGAACGCCTGCTCGGCCCAGGCCGGCAGCTGCACCGGCTTGTCGGGTGTCGAAGCGAAGCTCTCGGCGCCGCCGAAGCCCTTGCCCGCCACCGGCTTGCCCGAGCTTTCCGGGGTGAGGATCGCGGTGATCGCATGCGCGGGGTCGAAGGTCTGCTTCGCCAGCGCATCCACCGCGGCAGGCGTCACCGCCGCGATCGCGGCCTTGATCGCGTCGGGCGATTCGGCGTCCTGGAACGCCAGCGCGTGCGACCACGCGTTGGCGAGGCCGTCCACCGAATTCTTCTTGAACTCCAGGTCGGCGATCGCTTTGCGCTTGGCCGCATCGACCAGCGCGGGGTCGATGCCCTTGTCCGCCGCGTCGGCGAGGATGGCCTGCATCTTCTTCAGGATAGGCGCAGGATCGCCGCCCTTGGGGAAGATGCCCACCGCCATGCCCACGCCGGCCTGCGGCATGCCCTGGTCGAAGAAGCCGCCGTACAGCGCGGTGCCGTCAAAGCGCATGCCGGCCAGTGCCGCGCGCTGCGAGCCCAGCGCCTGGCTCATGACCAACGCCGTGGCGTAGTCCTTCGAGGTGAGGCCGGGCATCCGGTAGCCCAGGTACACCGAGCCATAGGGGCTGTCGGTAGGCAGTTGCACGGTCTTCGCCTGCACCGGCTTGAACGCGAACGCGGGTCGCGCGGGCAAGGTCTTCTTCGCGATGCCGCCGAATTCCTGCTTCACCTTCGCCAGCGTGGCGGCGGGATCGACGTCGCCCGCGATCACCAGGATCGCATTGTTCGGCGCATACCAGGTGTCGTGGAATTGTTTCAGCATCGCCGCCGTGGTCTTGTCGAACGAGGGCCGCGTGCCCAGCGGCGTGTGCGCGTAGGGCGTGCCGGCGAACATCTGCTCCAGCAGCTGGGTGTAGAACTTGAAGTCGGGGCTGGAGAGGTCGCGCGAGACTTCCTGCTCGATCGCGCCGCGCTCCCTGTTCCATTCCTTCGCGTCCATGTCCACGCCGCGCATGCGCAGCGCCTGCACGTGCAGCGCCACGTCGAGGTCCTGCGCGGGCGCCACGAAGTAGTATTGCGTCACGCTTTGCGTGGTGTCGGCGTTGAACGCGCCACCCATGTTCGCCGCGATTGCCGCCAACTGGTCCTTCGACAGGCCCGGACTGCCGCGGAACATCATGTGCTCCACCGCATGCGCGGTGCCGGGGAAGCCCGCAGGCACCTCGTCGGAGCCGGCGAGGTAGTTCATCTCCGTGGTGACGACCGGCGCCAGCGTGTCGCGCACGATCACCACGCGCAGGCCGTTGTCGAGCGTGGCGCGGGTGACATCAGAGTCGTTGGTGGCAGCGAACGCGCCGCCGGCGGCCAGGGCCAGGCCGATCGCGGCGGCCAGTCGCAGTACTCGCTTCTTCATCGTGCTTCCTTGGGTCGTTCGAGAAGGTGGACGCGGGCCTCGCGTCCCGAGGTGAAATCATTCGTCGGGTTTGCTCGTCGCGCCGTCGCGCCATGCGCGTGCTGCCGCGAGTATCGGCGCACGCGCATCACGGTGAATGAGGTATAGCGTCAGGAAGACCAGCACCAGCCCCGCCAGCCAGAGCGCTTCGACCATGGCTGTCGGCCAGCGCAGGTCGGCAATGATTGACGCACCCGACGCCAGCACGCACGCCGTCGTCGCCAACCGCAGCAGGCGGTGGCGTCTGGATGCCGTACTGCGCTGCGACGCGATGAGGGTGGATGCCTCGAGAACCGGCATGCCGAACTCTTGCTGCAGTTGCCTGACGGTGATGAATCTCATGGGGCGTTGCCTGCGTCGGTGGTGTCGGCTGCGCGCCGGCGGCTTGGCATGCCCGGCTGCATCGCGGCCCAGACGAGGCCGAGGCTGGCTCCGAGCACCAGTGCGTGCCAGGCTGCCAGCGCAGGCCACAGCAAGGGCAAGCCTGCGCCCAGCAGCGCGCCGATCAAGGCGAAGCAGATGCCGTGTAGCAGGCGCTCACCGTGCCGGCCGCCATGGCGACGTGCCAGCCAGCGCAGACCGGTGATCAGCGCGGCTGCCAGCAACGCGGCCAGCACGCACGATACAGCGCCGCTCACGATGGCCAGGATAGGGCTCATGACTTCCTCCTCAATTCACCAGAAACGGATGCGGCCGCTGCTGCATGCCCAGCCAGCCGCGTCGCCCCAGCCACAGCAGCAGCGTGGCAGCGCCGGCCCACGCGATGGCCAGTCCTGCGACGATGCCTTCGCCCAGCGGCTGCGGGTGGCGTCCCAGTGTGGTGAACATCGGCACGAAAGTGCTTGCGGATACGAGCAGGCCCATGCCGGTCATCAGCACGGCCAGTCCCCAGCCCGGTAGCGGCGAACCGCCGAACACGCCCAGCACCAGCGCAACGACGGTGGCGGCGCAGCCCAACTGGGCCAGCGCCACGAACAACAGCATCAGCGGGCCGGTATGCATGGCGAGCGCCGCGCCCAGCACCAACGCCAGCAGCAGGGCCTGCAGCCCAAGCGGCCGGCCCAGCGCCGCGCGCAACAGGTGGCGGCGCAGCGGGGCGGCCTCGCCCAAACCAGGCAGCAGGGCGAGCAGGGGCAGTTCGGCATTCGCGCGGTGCCAGCGCGCCCAGGGCAGCAGGCTACCCATCGCCATCAGCGCCAAGCCGCCCATCACGCCCAGCCAGCCCACCACGTTGACGCCCACGCCAAGCATCAGCTCGCGCAGCACGTCGCCATGCGCCTCGCCGGCCTGCATGACCGCCATGAGCGGGATGAACAGCAGCAGGGGCAGGCCGAGGCGGGCGAAGCGCCGCCAGTGACCACGCAGGTTCTGCGGCGCATAGCCTTCGCCCAGCGCCACGCGCAGCGCGAGCACCGGCGAGTTCGGGCCGACGCCATCGAGGCGCACCGATGGCGCGGCCCTGCCCTGTCGCAGACGGGCCGCTGCGGCATCATCATGCCGCAGCGTGTTGCCCCAGGCTGCGCCCAGCACGCCGTAGCTCCCAGCCATCGCGCCGTTGCGGCGGTACTGCATCACCATCGCACTGCCCATGCCCGTCTCTGCGGTCGTTTCGGCGTGCAGCAGTTGCCGCCAGCGGATCGCGCACACCGTCACCAGCACGGCGAGTATCACCAAGCCCGGTGGAATGAAACCCGATTGGCCGGGAAATGGAATGTGCACAAGATGCCGCGCACCAATGGCCAGCGCCGGCAGGAAGCCGAGCACCATGGTGAAGTAGCGCGGCAGCAAAGGTGAGGCCAGGCCGATGCTCGCCGCCAGCGCCGCCACCAGCGCAATGGTGGTGGCATCGCCACCCATCGGCACGAAGAGCGCCAGCGGCAAGGCCATCGAGGCGAGGCCGTACAGCAGCAAACTTCCCGCGATGGACCGCCCGATGCCGGGCAAGCGCATGCGCCGCGCGTCGATGTCCACCAGCAGCAGGCACGCCATCACCGTCATCCAGAAATATCCCGCTCCGAAGGCGTAGAGCGCCAGCCCGAAATGCCAGCCGTGCGCGCCGCCCACGGTGAAGGCGACGCCCATGGCGGCCACGCATAGCAACAGACTGAATACGCCACCCAGCCAGCGCAACGAGCGGTGCACGGTGCGCCACGGCGTGATGAAGATGGTGAACGGAGACACGCCTGAGTACGGGTTCGTCTTGGTCATGGCTCAAGCCACCGGCAGGAACGGATGCGGCCTGTTTCGCAGGCCATGCCAGCCGAGCACGCCAAGTCGCAGCAGTGGCACGAACAATCCCGCCCATGCAATGGCGGCGGCCCATGCAACGGCGGGCTGGTGTATGAATGGCTGGTTGTCGACCATCGGCAGCGCGAGGACGACGCTGATGTTGACGAGCAGGTAGCCACAGGTGCACAGCACCATCAGCCAGCCATCGCGGACATGCACGCCGCCCAGCGTGACCAGAGCCAGGGTTGTCAGCATACCCATGCCGGTGAGCTGGCCCAGCAGCAACATGATGTCGGAGCCGGCATCCAGATGCAGGCTGGCGGCGAGTCCGAGCATGGCCAGTATCAGCAGCGCCTGCACGCCGAGCGTGGGAAGCAGGTTGGCAAGCAGCAATTCACGCTTGATACGCACGGTGTCGCCCAGTCCCGGCAGCAAGGCCAGCAGCGGCAATTCCGCGTTGTGGCGGCTCCAGCGGCGCTGCAGCGTCTGCACCTGGGCCAGCGCCAGTACCGCACCCACAATGCACAGCGCGAAGACCAGTACGTTGGCGTTGTCGAAAATGCTGCGCAGGACGTCGTCGCCGTGCGAGGCCACCGCCATGACGAAGATGGGCAGGAGCATGCTGGCGAGCAGGATGCCAAGTTGCCGCCATCGACTGGTGGATGTCTGCGGCATGCTCCAGCCACCCATCGCGATGCGCAGGCTGTACATGGGGCGATCCGGGCCGCAATGGCGCAAGTCGGCCACGGGCTGCGCCCACTGCCAGCGGCGGCGGATCTGCTGGACCTCCAGGTAGTTGCTGCGGTTGCGGCCGTACCACGCCAGCGTGCGCAGGTTGAGCATGATCGGCCTGCGCGCGCCGCTCAGCCCGGAATCGCGCCGCACGGCGTTGCGCCAGAAGCCGCCGACCAGCAGCCACAGCAGGGCCACGCAGGGCACGGCCCATGCGAGAAAGCGATCAGGCGAGGCCGAAGGCATGGGCAGCCACGGCCCCGCATGGTCGCTCAACATCGGGGTGAAGCAGACGATGATGCCGAGGTACGGCGGCAAGGTGGCGTAGGCCATGCCGAGGCCGGCACCCATCCCGATTTCGGTCAACGTCACGGCGACATTGCCGCCCATCCATGCCAGCAACAGCGCGGGCAGGGCGATGGTGAGCAAGGCATACAGGGTCAGGCTTGCGGTGACCTCGCGGTCCAATGCAGGCAGGCGCAGGCGATGGGCCTCGCGCGCCAGCAGCAGCGATTGCGACAATGCGCCGGCCCAGAACAGGCAGTCGGCGCCGGCTACGGCATGCACAGTACGAAGCACGCCATTCGTGTCGTGGAGCCGGATCACTCCTACTGTCGTCGCACCGACGAAGAGCAGGGCAAAGCAGACGCCGATTCCCATGCGCCAGCGTTGGGACAACGCCATCCACGGCAACCCCAGCAGCCGCATGAGTTTCATTCCGCGATCTCCACGAACAGATCCTCCAGCCCCAGCGCATCGATGCGGGCACCAGGCAGGCTGGCGGCTTCGGGCCAGTGGTCTTGCGCGTCGCGTTCCACCACCAGGCTCAAGCTGCCGTCCTCATGGCGGCGACGGCTCAGCGCCTGGGTGGGCGCGGCGGCGCTCTTCGCTGCGGGCAGCCACAGCCGCGCGTAGCGTTCCTTGGTGTCGTCCACGCCGCAGCGCAGGATCAGCCGGCCTTCGTGCAGGAAGGCGATTTCCGAGGCCACGCGTTCCAGGTCCGAGACGATATGCGTGGAGAACAGCACCGTGGTGCCGCTCTCGCCCGCGCGCAGCGCCACCTCACGCAGCAGTTCGCGGCGGGCCACCGGGTCGAGCGCGGCGGCCGGTTCATCCAGCACCAGCAGTTCGGGCTGCGAGGCGAGCGCGCGGATCAGGTCCACGCGCTGGCGTTCGCCGGGCGAGAGCTTGGCCAGCAGCTTGTTCGGCTGGAGCTTCCAGCGCTCCAGCGTCCTGTGCGCGAAGTCGGCGTCCCAGCGCGGGTAGAAGCGGCCCACGTAATCCAGCATCTGTTGCGCGGTGAGCCAGGCCAGCGCCTCGGGCTGTTGCGGCACGTAGGCGAGGCGGGCCTTGGCGTCATCGGAAAGTTTCAGCGCCGGCTCGCCGAATACACGCGCCTCGCCGGACAGGGGTTCGAGCAGGCCCAGCATGGTGCGGATCAGGGTGGACTTGCCCGCGCCGTTGCGCCCGATCAGGCCCAGCACGCTGCCGGGCTCCAGCGCGAGATCGACGCCGCGCAGCACGTTGCTGCCTTCATAGCAGTGGGTGAGGCCGCGCGCGGTGAGCGGCGCGATGGTGCTGGCGGTTTCCTTCAGTATGGCGTTCATGATCTTCCCCGGTTCCGTGATGAGGCGTTGAATGTCAGTCGTCCAGCAACCTGGTCAGCCGCCGCAATACCGGTTCGGCCGACAGTTCCAGTTCGCGTGCGTGGCGGGCGAGTTCCAGCAGCTGCGGTTCGAGCAGGGCGAGGCGCTGGTTCTCGCTCTGGCTGGCGCGGCGCGTGGCAGCCACGGCCATGCCCTTGCCGCGCAGGCGTTCCAGCAGGCCTTCCGCCTCGGCCAGGCCGTAGGCGCGCGACACCGTCATCGGGTTGATCGCGTGGAAGCCGGCCACGTCGCGCACCGAGGGCAGCAGCTCGCCCGCGGCGAGCTGGCCGCCGGCGATCAGGCGCCGCAACTGCTCCACGATCTGCCGGTAGATCGGCTCGGGGGCATTGGGCTGGATGGTGAGCAGGGAGGCATCCATGTGTATCAATACAACAATACACTTGGCGCGGAGTCAAGCATGACCTGTGGCAGGGCGTCCTCGTCCGCGCGAAGCCTGTGCAAGACTTGCCGCCTGCCTACCGTTCGCACGAGGAACTGCCATGGTCACCCGCCGCCGCATGCTGCAAGGCGCTGGAGCGCTGGCTTTGTTGTCGCCCCTTGGCAAGAGCTTCGGCCTCGACCAGGCCGGGGACGCGGCACAGGTCGCGCAGCAGGAACACGCCAAACCCACGGGCGACGGCTACGTGCCCGTCACCGATCCGCTGGTGCAGAAGAAGCTGGCGCAGTGGTCGGACTGGAAATTCGGCCTCATCCTGCACTGGGGCCTCTACAGCGTGCTGGGTATCGTCGAGTCGTGGACGCTGTGCTCGGAGGACTGGATCAAGCGTCCCGGTGGCGTGGGGTACGTGGAGTGGAAGCGGCGCTACGAGCAGTTGCGCACGCAGTTCAACCCGGTGAAGTTCGATCCGGCGCAGTGGGCGGAGGCCGCGCACGCCGCCGGCATGCGCTACCTGGTGTTCACCACCAAGCATCACGACGGCTTCTGCATGTTCGACACGGCGCAGACCGGTTACCGCGTCACCGCGCCCGAGGTGCCGTTCCACACGAACCCGCGCGCGAACATCGCCAAGGCGGTGTTCGACGCGTTCCGCCGGCGCGATTTCGGCATCGGTGCGTATTTCTCCAAGGCCGACTGGCACCATCCGGACTACTGGTCGCCGCTGTGGGCCACGCCGGATCGCAACAACAACTACGACGTGCGCAAGTACCCGGATCTGTGGAGGCGTTTCGTAGCTTTCACCCACGCGCAGATCAACGAACTCACCACGCAGTACGGCGGCATCGACCTGATGTGGCTGGATGCCGGCTGGGTGAACGCGCACGAGCACCCCGACGCCAAGGCCCATGGCATGGAAGTGCCGTGGGCGCAGGACATCGACATGCCGGGGCTGGCCGCGATCGCGCGCCGCAACCAGCCGGGCATCGTGCTGGTCGACCGCGACGTCAGCGGTCCGTACGAGAACTACCGCACGCCCGAGCAAGCCGTGCCCGACCAGCCGCTGCCGTATCCGTGGGAAACCTGCATGACGATGGGCGGCTCGTGGTCGTGGAACCCGCACGACACCTACAAGTCGCCGCGCGAACTGGTGCACACCCTGGTTGGCATCGTGGCCAAGGGCGGCAATCTGCTGCTGGGCGTCGGCCCGCAGCCCGACGGCGAGTTGCCCGCGGTGGCGCTGGAGCGCCTGCGCGCGATCGGCGCATGGATGCAGGTCAACGGTTCGGCCATCCACGGCAGCCGGGCCATCGCGCCCTACGGCGAGGGCCGGTTCCGCTTCACTCAGGGCAAGGACGGCAGCGTCAACGCGATCTGGCTTGCCGACGAGGGCGAACAGGGGCCGCCGGCCAGCGTCGTGCTGCGCGCGTTCAAGCCGGCGCCGGGCGCGCGCCTGCAGGTGCTGGGCGCGGGTGGCGAACTGACGTGGCAGCAGCACGACGATGGCGTCCACGTCGACTTGCCGGAGGCCGTGCGCCGGCAACTGGCGGGTTCGCCTGCCTGGACGCTGCGCATTTCGGCCGTGCGCGCCTGATCCCCGGCGAGGCGTTTCCGGACGGAGCAGCTCGCCACCCGAGGCCTGGCCTGAGCTTGCGCTGACCGCCGTGGCCGGTATTTATTGAGGCCGCCGCCGTGCATTGGTTAAGCTCACGAGGCTTGGCCCGCCTCTGGAGAGGCACCCACGGGGACTTTCTTGAGCGCCGACCCTTCCAATCTTCACCGCCGTCCTTCGCTGTTTGCCGCTGTCGTGCTGGCCCTGGTGGTGGCCGCGCTGAACATCGGCCTGTGGTGGTGGAGCAACCGCCCGCACGGCCCCGAGGATTGGCACGGCCCGATCGGTGGTTTTGCGTTGTCGGCATTCCAGCGCTACCAGAGCCCGCTGAAGAACGATTTCCCCAGCGACGAGCAGCTTGACGGCGACCTCCGCCTGCTGCGCGGCTACAGCTCGAACATCCGCACCTACTCCATGCTGCAGAACCCGCAGATCCCGCGGCTGGCCGAGCGTGAGGGGCTGAAGGTGCTGGCCGGTGCGTGGATCGACACGCGGCTGGACAACAACGACAAGGAAATCGCCGCGCTGATCGCGCAGGCGCGGCGCTACCCCGGCACCATCAACCGGGTGCTGGTGGGCAACGAGGTGCTGTTCCGCAACGACATTCCGCCCGAGCAGCTGATGGCCTACCTGGACCGGGTGCGCGCCGCGCTGCACCAGCCGGTGTCCACCGCCGAGCCGGACTACATCTGGGTGAAGTATCCCGAACTGGCCGAGCACGTGGACTTCATCACCGTGCACCTGTTCCCGTACTGGAACGGCATCCCGCGCAAGGACGCGATCGGCGCCGCGCTGGGCAGCTACGAGAACCTGCAGCGGCTGTTCCCGAACAAGCACATCGTGATCGGCGAGATCGGCTGGCCGTCGAACGGCGACCGCCACGAATACGCCTATCCGTCGGTGTCCGACGAGGCGATCTTCCTGCGCCAGTGGTTCAACGTGGCCAAGCAGCTGCACCTGGACTACTACGTGATGGAGGCGTTCGACCAGCCGTGGAAGGAGCAGCTCTCGGGCCGCACCGAGGCGTACTGGGGCATGTTCAACGCCGATCGCCAGCCGAAGTTCCCGTTCACCGGCCCGGTGACCGAGGACACCGCCTGGCCGTGGAAGGCGCTGGCGGCGAGCCTGCTGGCGCTGCTGCCGATGGTCTGGTTCGCGCGGCGCTTCGCGCGCTTCAAGCTCACCGGGCGCTTCTTCTTCGCCGCGCTGATCCAGCTCGCCTGCGGCCTGATCGTGTGGTCGGCCACGCTGCCGTTCCAGTTCTACCTGAGCTGGGTGGACTGGACGATGCTGGTGCTGCTGTTCCCGGCGCAGATCGCGATCCTCGCCATCCTGCTGATCAACGGCTTCGAGTTCACCGAGGTGCTGTGGCGGCGCGGCTGGGTGCGCCATGCCGGCATGCTGCGCCCGGACATCCCGGAGAAGCAGCCGTTCGTGTCGATCCACCTGGCCTGCTACAACGAGCCGCCGGAGATGGTGATCGCCACGCTGGATTCGCTGGCCGAGCTCGACTACCAGAACTACGAAGTGCTGGTGATCGACAACAACACCAAGGACCCGGCGGTATGGGGCCCGGTGAAGGACTACTGCGAAAAGCTGGGCAAGCGCTTCCGCTTCTTCCACCTGGAGCCCTGGCCCGGTTTCAAGGCCGGCGCGCTGAACTTCGGCCTGAAGGAGACCGCACCCGAGGCCGACGTGGTGGCGGTGATCGACGCCGACTACGTGGTGCGCCCGGACTGGCTGTCCACCCTCACCGGCCACTTCCACGACCCCAAGGTGGCCGTGGTGCAGTGCCCGCAGGCGCACCGCGATTTCGAGCACAACCGCTTCCGCCGCATGACCGCGTGGGAGTTCGACGGCTTCTTCCGCATCGGCATGCACCACAGGAACGAGCGCAACGCGATCATCCAGCACGGCACCATGACCATGGTCCGGCGCAGCGCGCTGGAAGGCACCGGCGGCTGGTCGGAATGGACGATCTGCGAGGACGCCGAGCTGGGCCTGCGCCTGATGCATGCCGGTTACGAGCTGGTCTACGTCGACGAGCTGATGGGCAAGGGCCTCACGCCGGCCGACTTCAAGGCCTACAAGAGCCAGCGCTACCGCTGGGCGTTCGGCGCGATGCAGATCCTCAAAGGGCGCTGGCAGTGGATGACGCAGAAGGGGCCGCTCTCGGCCGGCCAGCGCTTCCACTTCCTCACCGGCTGGTTCAGCTGGTTCGCCGACGCGCTGCACCTGATCTTCACCCTGATGGCGCTGTTCTGGACCGCCGGCATGGTGGCGTATCCGCAGTACTTCAGCCTGCCGATGCAGCTGTTCCTGATCCCGGTGATCGGCTTCTTCTTCGCCAAGGCGATCTTCGGCATCGTGCTGTACCGCGCCCGCGTGCCCTGCAGCTGGTACGACACCTTGATGGCCTCGCTGGCCAGCATGGGCCTCAGCCACGCGATCGCGCGCGGCATCCTGCACGGCCTGACCCGCGAGAAGACCTCGTTCGTGGTGACCGCCAAGAGCCGGCGCATGGGCGGGTCGAGCTTTGCCGCGTTCGCGCCGGTGCGCGAGGAGCTGCTGATGGCGATCGCCCTGGTGCTGTGCATCGTGGGCATGGCGCTGGGCTACGGCACGCGCTACATCGAAGGCACCTTGTGGATGTTCATCCTCGCCGCGCAGTCGATACCCTACGTGTCGGCCGTGGTCGGCGCCTGGATCGCGCACACGGCGGGGGACAAGGCGGGCTGATGCAGCGTTGCGCCGTACCTAGGCGATTGCTTCGCGTGCCGGTGGTTTCGGCCGGCGGGGGCGAGGCATGACGCGGATGCGCTGGTTTGCGGATCGGGAAAGCTACCTGGCGGCCGCCACAGCCCGGCAGGACGCCATCGTGCGGCTCGACCGGCCGCTGGCCGCCGCGTCCGCGGCATCGAGTTATTGCACCGCATGCGATCGGGCCAGCGCATTCGAGGCGGATGGGGAGCGTGGCGACTATCCCAACCTGCGCGAAAGCCTGTGCTGCCGGCGCTGCGGATTGACCACGCGGCAGCGCCTGGTTCACCTCGCGCTGGCCGAGGAGATCGCCCCGCGCAGCGGTGCGCTCAGCGGCGCTTTGCTCGAGCGCACCACTCGCTTGTACCGCGTGGCCCATGCGTACTGGCCGTGGCTGGTCGGTTCGGAGTTCCTCGGCCCGGATCGCGTTTCCGGGCGCAGCTACTGGTGGTCGACGCGCTGGTGGCGTTGGCGCCGGACGCGGCACGAGTCGATCACGTCGTTCTCGCATGTGGCGCGGTCGCTGGACCTGGTCGCGCACAGTGACGTGCTGGAGCATGTCTACGACACCGATGCGGCGCTGCGCGAATGCGCGCGCGTGCTGCGCGCCGGCGGGGCCATGCTGTTCACCGTGCCGTTCGCGGTGGAGCGCCAGGCTTCCGTCCTGCGCGGCCGGCCCTTGCCCGATGGGCAGGTCGAGCACATCGAGTCGCCGGAATACCACGGCGACGGCGTTAGCCATGGCGGCATCTACACCTTCCACACCTTCGGCTGGGACCTCCTGGACCGCATGCGTGCGGCGGGTTTTTCGCGGGTGGAGATCGGTTTCTACCACGCGCCCGGCGAAGGCTTCACGGCATCCAATCCGGGCATCGAACACGCCTGGATGGGCTTGCCGACCGTGTTCCGCGCCACCCGGTGACGGGGCGCGGCCGGGCGCAAGCTTGCGCCCGGCACGGGTGCCCGATGCTTTTGTCCGGCGCCGGCACGGGCCCCGGACTGGCCACGGAAAGCGCCCATCCCGTTCAGATGCGCGCCGGGTAGCAGGCCCTATCATCGGCGCCTGTATGTTCAGGATTTCCCCGCCTTGCTGACCCGAACCCGCTCGTTCCTGCGTGCTGCGTGGCCGTGGCTGCGCATTCCGTTCTGGATCTGCCTGGGCCTGCTGGTCGGCTTCGTGCTGCCGTACACGCTGGTGCTGAACAAGCGCGTGCAGGAGCGCTTCAACGACCTGGTGTTCGCGGTGCCTACGCGGGTGTTCGCGCGGCCGCTGCCGCTGGAGGCGGGCGAGCCGATGACGTCGGCGGCGCTGCAGCTGGAGCTCACCTTCGCCGGGTACAGCGACGACGGCCACGGCCAGGTGCCGGGCAGTTGGGCGAAGCAGGGCAGTCGTTACACGATTTCCTCGCGCGGCTACGCGGGGCCGGAAGGCGGCGAGTTGCCCAAGCGCATCGAGGTGCGCCTGGGCAACGGCACGATCGCGTCGGTGCGCGACCTCGCCACCGGCAAGGCTGTCGAGCTGGCCCATCTCGACCCCGCGCGCATCGCCACCGTGTACGGCGCCCAGCAGGTCGACCGGCGCATCGTGCGCCTGGCCGACCTGCCGCCGCTGCTGGTCAGCGGCCTGCAGGCGGTGGAAGACCGCACTTTCAAGCACAACATCGGCATCGACTTCGGCGGGATCCTGCGCGCCGCGTTCGCGAACCTGCGTGCCGGGCGCACCGTGCAGGGCGCCTCCACGCTGACCCAGCAGCTGGTGCGCAACCTCTACCTCAGCCGCCAGCAGACCTTCACGCGCAAGATCAACGAGGCGTTGATGTCGCTGCTGCTGGAGCTGCACTACAGCAAGGACCGCATCCTGGAGGCCTACGTCAACGAGGTCTTCCTCGGCCAGCAGGGTGGCCAGGCGGTGCACGGTTTCGCGGCCGCCTCGGAGTTCTACTACGGCCGTCCGCTGCGCGACCTGCGCCCGCAGGAGATCGCGATGCTGGTGGGCCTGGTCAAGGGGCCGAGCTACTACGATCCGCGCCGCTCGCCGGAGCGCGCGCTGGCGCGGCGCAACCTGGTGCTGCAGGAGTTCGTCGACACCGGCCTGCTCTCGGCGGAGCAGGCCAAGACCGCGCAAGCCACGCCACTGGACGTGATCAGGAACGGCCAGCTGCCGCATGACCGCTTCCCCGCCTTCATGCAGCTGGTGCGCCAGCAGATCACCAGCGATTTCGACGAGGACACGCTGCGCGCGGGCAACCTGTCGATCTTCACCACGCTGGACCCGGCCGCCCAGCTCTACACCGAGCAGGCGGTGACGGAGACGGTGAACAGCCTGGGCAAGCGCGGCGACGACCTGCAGGCGGCCGGCGTGGTCACCGATGCGCACGACGGCAGCGTGCTGGCGGTGGTGGGCAGCAAGATTCCCGGCGACCAGGGCTTCAACCGCGCGCTGGATTCGCAGCGGCCGATCGGCTCCACCATCAAGCCTTTCGTCTATCTGGTGGCGCTGACCGATCCCGCGCGCTGGAACCTCGCCACCGCGCTGGACGACAGCCCGATCAGCATGCGCATGCAGAACGGCACGCTGTGGGAGCCGCACAACGACGACAACCAGAGCCACGGCATGGTGCCGATGGTGGACGCGCTGGCCAAGTCGTGGAACCTCGCCAGCATCCGCCTCGGTCTCGCGGTGGGCTTGCCGCGGATTCGCGCGTTCCTGCAGTCCTTCGGCCTCACCGACGTCAATTCCGGCCCCTCGCTGCTGATCGGCGCGCTGGACCTCTCGCCGCTGCAGGTGGCGCAGCTGTACGAGTACATCGCCTCCGACGGCCATGCGCTGCCGCTGCTCGCCGTGCGCGGCGTGGTGGACGGCAACGGCCGTACCATCAAGCGCTATGAGGTGCAGAGCGGCAAGGGCGAATACCAGGAGGCGGTGCGCCTGGTGACCTGGGCGATGCAGCAGGTGGCCACCTACGGCACCGCGAGCTCGCTGGGCAATTCCAGCCTGGCGTCGCTGCACGTGGCGGGCAAGACCGGCACCAGCAACGACTTGCGCGACAGCTGGTTCGCCGGCTTCACCGGCGAGCATCTGGGCGTGTTCTGGATGGGCCGCGACGACAACAAGCCCGCACACCTGTTCGGCGCCACCGGCGCGCTGCGCGTGTGGCGCAACCTGTTCGCCAAGCTGCCGACCCGGCCGCTGTCCGCCGCGCCGGGCGACGGCCTGCAGATGGCGTGGGTCAACCCTGCCGACGGCAAGCCTACCGAGCAGCAGTGCTCGGGCGCCAAGCAGGTGCCGGTGGTGACCGGCTCGCTGTCCGGCGACGTCGAAGGCTGCGGTTTCTGGCAGAGCCTGTTCGGCGGCGGCAGCCCGGCGTCGTCGTCGTCGAGCAGTGCCCCGGTCAATCCCGGCACGGCCCCGGTGGCCATTCCCTCCCTGTCCATCGGAAACTGAGCATGTTCCTCGTACGTCGATTCCTGCGCGCATGGCCGCTGCCCGTGGCGGCAGTCCTGCTGGCGGCCTGCGCCACGCCGGCGCCGATCGAGTCGCCGCAGCGCCCCGCGCTGGCGCCCACCGCCATGGTCGCGGCGATCCGCGCCGCCGGCGAACGCGAGCAGTCCGTGATCGCGGTGCAGCCGCTGGCCGATCCCGGCATCAGCGCCTGGAAGCAGGCCGCCCAGGCCGACAGCGACGCCGGCCATTACGACGCGGCTGCGGCCAAGCTCGACCAGGCGCTCAAGCACAGCCCGGATTCGCCCGAGCTGCTGCAGGATCGCGCCGAGGTGGCGGTGTACCAGCGCGACTACGCGCTGGCGCAGAAGCTGGCCCAGCAGTCGTGGACGCTGGGCCCCAAGCTCGGGCCGCTGTGCGCGCGCAACTGGGAAACCATCACCCAGCTGCGCCAGGAAGCCGACGACAAGGCCGGCGCCGCCACCGCGCAGAAATGGTTGGCGAAGTGCCACGTGCAGGGCATCAACCGGTACTGAACCGGGGCCGGCGTTCGCTCAGAGCAGCGCGCCGAGCAGGATCACGATGCCGACGATGCTCGCCGCCCACACCAGCGTGCGCAGGTACGGAATGCCCGCCGCGTAGATCGGCACGTAGGCCAGCCGCGCCCAGAAATACAGCTGGGCGCCGAGCGCGGTCGTCGCATCGTGCCGTTGCAGGGCGATCGTGGCGAGCACCACGGCGACGAAGAACGGGAACGTCTCCAGGAAGTTCGCACGGGCGCGGTCCAGCCGCCCCGCCAGGCCGGCGAGCGCGGGCAGAGTCGTGTCGCGCGCACCGGCGGCCCAGCCCAGCCCGCGCTGGCCGAGCAAACCCAGAGTGGCGATGCCTATCTGCACCAGTCCCAGCACGACGCTCCAGGCCAACATCCGCAGCTCGATGCTCACGACGCGTCTCCCGATGGTGATGTGGCGGCATGGTGAGCCCGAAACGCCCGCCACGCCAGACGCCTGTGACGCATGACGGCCGCCATTTCAATTTTCTGCCGCTCGAACGTCTGACTATCCGAGACGGGCCGGAACGCCTGTCGTGGCTGGCGATGGTCCGGGCGTTCCGGAGCCGTCGCGGCGGCCCGTGGCGTTCCGCGGCGTGCCGGCGTGTCCGGGACACGCCGCCGGCCCGGCAGCTTGGAGTGGTATGCATGTCTTGCCTGCAAGCATGCAGGTCTGCGCCGGGAGGGCGCATTCCGGCAACCCGGTGGTGCCCCCGCGCCACCGGGTTGTCGGAGGGTTTTCGCTGGGCAGGGGCGCTGGTTGCCATCACGCAACTGGCACGAAACCGGTTTGCCGCGTGCAGGCGCTGGGCGATACTGCGGCGATGATCGAATTCGACGATACGCAGCCGGACAGCGTCGCCGCGCTGCTGGGCGCCGACGGCCCGTTCGCGCGCGAGCTGCCGAACTTCGCGCCGCGCGCCGCGCAGCAGGCGATGGCCGCCGCGGTGGCCGAGGCCATCGCCGGGCGCGAGACGCTGATCGCCGAGGCCGGCACCGGCACCGGCAAGACCTACGCCTACCTCGTGCCCGCGCTGCTGTCCGGTGAACGCGTGATCGTCTCCACCGGCACCAAGGCGCTGCAGGATCAGCTGTATTTCCGCGACCTGCCGAAAGTACGCTCGGTGCTGGATGCGCGCGTCAAGACCGCGCTGCTGAAGGGGCGCGCGAATTACCTCTGCCTGTACCGGCTCGACCAGACCGTGCGCGAGGGGGCGAGTTTCGACAAGGCGCAGGCTGCGCAACTGGCGACGATACGCGCGTGGTCGGCGCGCACGCGCCGTGGCGACCGCATGGAGCTGGCCGAGGTGCCGGAGGAATCGCCGCTGTGGCCGCGCGTCACCTCCACGCCGGAGAACTGCCTCGGCGTGGAGTGCCCGTTCTACGACGACTGCCACGTGGTGAAGGCGCGCCGCGAGGCGCAGGAGGCGCAGCTGGTGGTGGTCAATCATCACCTGCTGTTCGCCGACCTTGCGCTGAAGCAGGAGGGTTTCGGCGAGATCCTGCCGGGTGCCTCGGCCTTCATCCTCGACGAGGCGCACCAGGTGCCCGAGCTGGCCGGGCAGTTCTTCTCGCAGAGCGTGAGCGCGCGCCAGCTTGCGGAACTGGCGCAGGACGCCTTGCGCGAATGCAGCGGCGTCACCGGCGCGATCGGCCTGCTGCTGGAGCCGGTGGAGGCGCTGCAGGACGCGCTGAAACGCCTGCGCCTGGCGATGGATCCGCTGCCGTCGCGCGGCGCGTTCGGTGCGCTGGAAGCTGTCGACACGGTGCGCGAAGGCCTGCACGAGGTGGGCGAACTGCTGGCCACGCTGGCCGACCTGCTGGCCTCGCAGGCCGAGCGTTCGCGCGGCCTGGCCAACGCGCACGAGCGCGCCGCGCAGCTGGCCGAGCGGCTGGAGCGCATCGTCGAACGGGGTTCCGAACGCGACGTGCGCTGGTACGAGCTGTTCCCGCGCGGCTTCGCGCTGTACGCCACGCCGCTGGATCTCGCGGCGCCCTTGCGCGCGATGCGCGAGCGCAGCGGAGCCGCGTGGGTGTTCACCTCGGCCACGCTGTCGGTGGCCGGCCGGTTCGAGCACTTCGCCCGCCAGCTTGGCCTGGACGAGCCGCAGGCGCTGCTGCTGGAAAGTCCGTTCGACTACGCGCGGCAGGCGTTGTGCTACCTGCCGGAAGGCCTGCCCGATCCGGCCGCGCGCGACTACATCGAGCGCGTGCTCGACGCCGTGCTGCCGGTGCTGCAAGCCTCGAACGGCCGCGCCTTCCTGCTGTTCACCTCGCACCGCGCGCTGCGCCGCGCCGCCGAGCTGCTGCGCGCGCGCGTGCCGTGGCCACTGTTCGTGCAGGGCACGGCGCCGCGCCACCAGTTGCTGGAGGAGTTCCGCCACTCCGGCCACGGCGTGCTGCTCGGCGCGGCGAGTTTCTGGGAAGGCGTGGACGTAGCTGGCGACGCGCTCAGCGTGGTGGTGATCGACAAGCTGCCGTTCGCCGCGCCCGACGATCCGGTGCTGGTGGCGCGGCTGGAGGCGCTGGAGCAGCAGGGCATCAACCCCTTCATGGGCTGGCAGGTGCCGGCCGCGGCGATCGCGCTGAAGCAGGGCGCCGGCCGGCTGATCCGCAGCGTCACCGATCGCGGCGTGCTGGTGCTGTGCGATCCGCGCCTCACCGGCAAGAACTACGGCAAACTGTTCCTCGCCAGCCTGCCGCCGATGCCGCGCACCCGCGCACTGGCCGACGTGCAGGCATTCTTCGGGAATGCCCTCCCGCGTGCCGCGCTTGATCCCCTCTCCCCCATCGCTTGCGATGGGGGAGAGGGTTAGGGTGAGGGGTAGCTCTTGCTCTGCAGAAACTTCAAGATCAAGTGCGCCCCCTCACCCCCAACCCTCTCCCCCGACAAAGTCGGGGGAGAGGGAGCACAACCCAGCGAGGATTGAACGATGGCAAAGGTCACCGGACTCGGCGGCATCTTCTTCAAGTCACGCGACCCCGCCGCGCTGGGCGCGTGGTATGCGCAGCATTTGGGCCTGGACGTCGAGGAGTGGGGCGGCGCCCGCTTCGCCGAGGACGAACGGCGCGCCGGCTACACCTTGTGGTCGCCGTTCGCCGCCGACACCGACTACTTCGGCGGCGGCCCGCAGTCGTACATGCTGAACTTCCGCGTCGACGACCTCGACGCGCTGCTGGCGAAACTGCGCGCCGCCGGCGTCGCGGTGGACGAACGCGTCGAGCAGAGCGAGTTCGGACGCTTCGGCTGGATCACCGACCCCGAAGGCAGCCGCGTCGAACTGTGGCAGCCGCCGGCCTGATGCAGCACCGCCGGGAGGAAGCCGACGTGGAACCGAACCTGGTCACCGATCCCCGGCTCGCCGGCGTGCTGGACGAGTTGCGTCGGCGTGAGCCGATCTTCCATCGCCCGGAATGCGGGAGCAGCCGCGCCGATCATCTGGTGATGACGACGGAGGATTTCTGGGAAGTGGGCGCCTCCGGCCGCCGCTACAGCCGCGAGCATGTGCTCGATGTGCTGGACGAGCGCCAGCGCGATCCGTCGCCCGACCCGTGGGAAACCAGTGATTTCCACTGCCGCCAGCTTGCCGATGCGGTCTACCTGCTCACCTACACGCTGCGGCAGTGCGAGCGCGTGACGCGCCGCGCCACGATCTGGCAGCGCGATCCGGGCGGCTGGAAGATCGTGTACCACCAGGGCACCGTGGTGGCCGATGCCTGATCCAGCCATGCGCGTCTTCTCCCACACCTGCTCCAACACCGAGATCGTCTGCGCGCTGGGTTGCGCCGGCATGCTGGTGGGCGTGGATGCGGATTCCGACTATCCGCCCGAGGTCGTGGCCGACTTGCCCAAGACCGGACGCGACCTCGATCTCGATATCGGGGCCGTGCTGAAACTCGAACCCGAGTTGGTGCTGACTTCGCTCACCGTGCCGGGCCACGAGCGCGTGGTGGCGGAACTGGAAGCCGCGGGACTGCAGACGCTGGTGTGCGATCCGCAATCGCTGGACGACGTGTACGGAGATATCCGTCGCATCGCCGCCACGCTGGGCGTGGCGGCGCGCGGCGAGGCACTGGTGGCGGAGATGGAGGCGGCGATGCCGACGGTGGAGCCGACGGGACGGCGGCCGCGCGTGCTGGTGGAGTGGTGGCCCAAGCCAGTGATCGCCGCGGCGAGGCGCTCCTGGGTCAACGATCTCATCCAGCGCGCGGGCGGCAGCAATCCTTGGGGCGACGTGGATGCCAAGAGCGTGCCGCTGGAGCTGGCGGACGCAGCGGCGCAGCGGCCCGACATCGTGGCGATGAGCTGGTGCGGGGTGAAGGTCGAAAACTATCGCGCCGACAAGGTGCGTGCCCGCGAGGGTTGGCACGAGGTGCCGGCGGTGGCGAACCATCACATCCACGCGATCAGCGAAGCTTTCCTCGGCCGACCCGGCCCGCGCCTGGTGGAAGGCTACCGGCAGCTGCGCGCGGCGATCGCCGCGGTGGAGTGATCCGCGGCGTTGCGCGCCATGGCGCGGCGGTGCAGAGTGGCGAACCATGATCATTTCCTCCGCGATGGATTACCGCGCCGCCGCGCAGCGCCGCCTGCCGCCGTTCCTGTTCCACTACATCGACGGCGGCGCCTACGACGAGGCGACGCTGCGGCGCAACGTCGAGGATTTGCGCAGCATCGCCTTGTGCCAGCGCGTGCTTGGGGAGGTCGGCACGGTCGATCTCTCCACCGAGTTGTTCGGCGAGAAGCTGGCCCTGCCTGTGGCGCTGGCGCCGGTGGGTCTCACCGGCATGTACGCGCGCCGCGGCGAGGTGCAGGCGGCGCGGGCGGCGGCGAGCCGCGGCGTGCCGCTCACGCTGTCCACGGTGTCGGTGTGCCCGATCGAGGAAGTGCAGCGCGCGGTGTCGCGGCCGATCTGGTTCCAGCTCTACGTGCTCAAGGACCGCGACTTCATGCAGAGCGTGCTGGAACGCGCGTGGGCGGCCGGCGTGCGCACCCTGGTGTTCACCGTGGACATGCCGGTGCCGGGCGCGCGCTACCGCGACGCGCATTCGGGCATGTCCGGCCCGCACGCCGCGCTGCGCCGCGTGTGGCAGGCGGTTTGCCATCCGCGCTGGGCCTGGGACGTGGGCCTGCGGGGCCGTCCGCATGACCTCGGCAACGTGTCGGCCTACCTCGGTCATCGCATCGGGCTGGAGGATTACATCGGCTGGCTGGGCAAGAACTTCGACCCCGCGATCGGTTGGCGCGACCTGGAATGGATTCGCGAATCGTGGAAGGGCTCGATGGTGCTGAAGGGCATCCTCGATCCCGCAGACGCAAAGGAGGCGGTACGCTTCGGCGCCGACGGCATCGTGGTGTCCAACCACGGCGGGCGCCAGCTCGATGGCGTGCTGTCCTCGGCGCGCGCGCTGCCGGCCATCGCCGATGCGGTGAAGGGTGAACTGAAAATCCTCGCCGACTCCGGCGTGCGCTCGGGGTTGGACGTGGTGCGCATGCTGGCCTTGGGCGCCGACGGCGTGCTGCTGGGTCGAGCCTTCGTCTACGCGCTGGCCGCGGCCGGCGAGCAGGGCGTGGCGCATCTGCTCGACCTGATCGCCAGCGAGATGCGCGTGGCGATGACCCTGACCGGCGCGAAGTCCATCGCCGGCATCACGCGGGACAGCCTGGCCGCCGTGCAAGCGTCGTAGCGCCCCCCCGCTTCCCGGGCCATGCCATCGTGCCGGCCCCGAACCGGCCGTTGCCGCCTCCCGCAGCGCCCTTCCCGCTGATGTGATGGGCGCTCCCTGGCGAGGTGCGCGCACATGATCCTTCCGGCATGCGGGTGCTGGCCCACGCGAATGGCGGCCAGCCGTCGAGGCGCGACGGCCGGAGCACCGGCGTCGTGTGTTCCGCCAACGGCTATCATGGAGCGGTCATGAACCTGCTCGCGATCGAAACCGCCACCGAAGCCTGCTCCGTCGCCCTGATCCACGGCGACGAAGTGATCGCCCGCAGCGAACTGGCGCCACGCCGCCACGCTGAGCGCGTGCTGCCGATGGCCGACGAACTGCTGGCCGAAGCGGGCCTGGGCAAGCATGCGCTGGACGTGATCGCGGTGGGCCGCGGCCCCGGCGCATTCACTGGCGTACGCCTCGCGGTGTCGCTGGCGCAAGGCATGGCGCTGGCGCTGGACCTGCCCGTGGTCACGGTGTCTTCGCTCGCCGCGCTGGCGCTGGAGGCGCCCGCCGACGGCGAGCCCGACACGGGCATCCTCGCCGTGATCGACGCGCGCATGGGCGAGATCTACGCCGCCTGCTACCGCCGCGACGATGCAGGCGGACTCGTTGCGCTGGACGACGAGCGCGTCTGTACCGCCGAATCCTTGTTGCTGCCCGAAGCCCGCACCTGGCAGGTGGTGGGCAGCGGTTGGGCGACCTACGAAGCCGCATTGCGCGAGCGGCTGGGTGTGGCGCCGCGCTTCGCCGACGGCGCGCGTTACCCGCAAGCCGTGCATGTGGCCGAACTCGCCGCCCGCGAATTCATGGCCGGCCGCGCGCTGCCGCCCGAGCAGGCCTTGCCGGTGTACCTGCGCGACAAGGTGGCGTTGACGCTGGTGGAGCAGGGGAAGGCCTGAAAGCCGTCTCGCTGCATCCTGCAAGGTAGGTGGGCCAGCTTCCTTGATGCTGTGATCCAAGGTTCTGCACGCACCGTGCGGAATCCGAAAGATTGTGCGATATGCTCCGTCCGAAGATCATTTTGCATCAGGGGATACGGGCATATGCGTTGGATCGCTTTCTGCATTCTGGCGGTAGCGATGCAGCCTGCCTTGGCTGCATCACTCGGCTTCAGCGAGGCCAAGGCGCTTGCTGACCGTGACGAAGCTTCGATACATGGAGCGAGAGCCCAAACGCTGCTCGAATCCCAGGGCAAGGCGATCAGCCAGATATTGCCGCAATGCCTCTCTGGGGCGAGGTCGAATGACCTGCCGCCATTTGTCGTCGTGGCGAAGCTTGACTCGAAAGGCAAGGTTGTCGCCACATGGCGCGACGGGGATTCAGATCTTGCGGTCTGCTTTGAGGAAAAGGTGGCGCACCTGGTTTTGTTTCAACCACCGAGTGCGCCTTTCTTCACCTCATTCGAAATGGATCTTCACGCGATGCCGGGGCAGTAGCCGCGCTTATTCCTTGATTCCTACTCCCGGACCATGTCTTGGAATCGGGTTCAAAGCCTCCCGATCAACAACTGCACCGCGAGACTGCTCACCGACACCGCCGCCCACACGCCCAGCCCCAGCAGGATCGGCCGCGCGCCGCTGGCGATCATCCTGCGCAGGTTCGCGGAAAGACCTATGGCGGTGAGCGCGACGATGATCAGGAACTCGGCGAGGTCGTGCAGCATGGGCAGCAGCGCGGCGGGAATCAGGCCGACGGTGCGGATGCCTGAAGCGACCAGGAACCACAGGATGAACCACGGGAAGATGCGGCGCAGGCTGAAGTCGGCGGCGCCGTTCTTCTTTTCGCGCGCGGCCACCGCGAAGGCGAGGATCAGGCAGATCGGGATGATGAGCGTGGCGCGGGTGAGCTTGACGATGGTCGCGTAGTCGCCCGCCGCGCTGCTGTAGCTGTAGCCGGCGGCCACCACCGAGGAGGTGTCGTTGATCGCGGTGCCGGCCCACAGGCCGAAGCCGAGGTCGCTGAGGTGCAGCAGGTGGCCGAGCAGCGGGAACAGCAGCACCGCGACCACGTTGAACAGGAAGATGGTGGAGATCGCGAATGCGGTGTCGTGTTCGTCGGGCTTGATGATCGGCGTCACCGCGGCGATCGCCGAGCCGCCGCAGATCGCGGTGCCCACGCCGATCAGGATCTTCAGCTTGTCGTGCACGCCCAGCCAGCGGCCCAGCGCCCACGCGCTGAGAAAGGCCACGGTCAGCGTCACCAGGGTCACCGACAGCGATTCGAGGCCGGTCTTCGCCACCTGGGTGAGGCTGAGGCCGAAACCCAGCGCGATGATCGACCACTGCAGCACCTGCTTGCCGCCGAACGCGATACCGGGCGTGAAGCGCGCATCCGGCGAGACGGTGTTGCGCACCGCGATGCCGAGCAGGATGCCGAACACCGGGCCGCCGATCAGCGGCACCAGTCGCCCAAGCCACCACGCCAGCAGCGCGATCGCGACGGCGAGCAGCAGGCCGGGTGCGCGGCTGCGCAGGGTGGGGCGGGCGAGGGCGGCGGCGAGTGGGGTATTCATGGGGCGGCGCATGGTGGGGATGCGCCATTGTCCTCGCCGCAAACGATCAGCAAAACTTGGAAAATCTGATTGTTCATATAAGATCGAATGATGAACAACATCAGCCCGCGCCAGCTCGAGGTGTTCGTGCAGATCGCGCTGCTGGGCAGCGTGCGCGCCGCCGCCGAACGGCTGTACATGACCCAGCCGGCCGCCAGCATGGCGCTTGCCGAACTGGAGCGACAGCTCGACGCGCCGCTGTTCGCCCGCGAGCGCGGCCGGCTGCGGCTCAATCCGCGCGGCCGCGAGCTGCTGCCGCTGGCGCAGGAACTGCTGGAGCGCCATGCCGAGTTCGGTCGCCGCGGCCGCGAGGACGGCGACGCGCTCTCCGGCGAGTTGCGCATCGGTGCCAGCAACACGGTGGGCAACTACCGCGTGGGCGAGCTGCTGGGTGCGTTCGTGCGCGCGCATCCGCAGGTGGCGATCCGGTTGCGTGTGGCAAACACCGACGCGATCGCCGCGGCGATGCTGGAGCACAGCCTGGACCTCGGCTGCGTGGAGGGGCCGGTGACGCACCCGCAGCTGGAGGTGCGGCCGTGGCGCGACGACCTGCTGGTGGTGTGCGCGCCGCCGGATCATCCGCTGGCGCACAAGCGCACGCTGAAGCCCGCCGATTTCGCCGGCGCGCGCTGGGTGATGCGCGAACCGGGCTCGGCCACCCGCGCCACCAGCGAGCGCGTGCTGTCGCAGCTGCCGCCCGGCGAGACCGTGCTGGAGCTGGACCAGATCGAGGCGATCAAGCAGGCGGTGATCGCCGGCCTCGGCATCGCCTGCCTGCCGCAGGTGGCGGTCACCGACGCGCTCGCCACCGGCCGGCTGAAGGCGCTGAAGACGCCGTTCCTCGACCTGCGCCGCAAACTCTCGATGCTGGTGCATCGCCAGAAGTACCGCGGCGCGCTGCTGGATGCGTTCATCGCGCAGGCGGGCCTCAGTCGCTGAAGCTTCGCGCCCTCTCCCCCAGCCCCTCTCCCGCAAGCGGGAGAGGGGCGCAAGGCGGAATCACTGCGCCAACTGCGCCAGCAGCTCGGCGACCTGCTCGTGGGTGGTGGCGCGCAACAGGCGGGTGGCGTGGCCGCGCAGCGCGGCATGGTCGAGTGTGGCGAGGCGGTCGCGCACCTGCAGCAGCTGGCTGGGGTGCATGCTGAATTCGTTGAGGCCGAGCGCGAGCAGCATCGCGGTGAAGTTCACGTCGCCGCCGATCTCGCCACACAGGCTCACCGGCTTCTTCGCGCGCCGGCCGGAGCTGATCACGTGCGAGAGTAGGCGCAGCATGGCAGGCTGCAGCGGGGTGTAGATGTTGTCCAGCGCGTCGTTGCCGCGATCGGCGGCGAGCACGTACTGGGCGAGGTCGTTGGTGCCGATGGCGAGGAAGTCGGCATGTTCGAGTAGGGCGCGCACGTTGATCGCGGCGGCGGGCACCTCGATCATCGCGCCCAGCGGCAGCTTCTCGGGTAGGTCGATGCTCTCGCGCTTCAGGTCCTGGCGCGCCAGCTTGAACAGCGTGCGTACCGCGATGAGTTCGTCCGGCTGGGTCACCATCGGCACCAGCACGCGCATCGGGCCGTAGCAGGCGGCGCGCAGGATCGCGCGGATCTGCGTGGTGAACACCGCCGGATAACGCAGCGACAGCCGCACGCCGCGCACGCCCAGCGCGGGGTTGTCCTCGCCGCGCAGCACCAGGCCGGCGGCGTCGGCCTTGTCGGCGCCAAGATCGAGCGTGCGGATCGTGACCGGCAGGCCGCCCATACCCAGCACCAGGTCGCGGTAGGCGATGAACTGCTCGTCTTCCGACGGCAGCCCCTTGTGGCGCAGGAACAGGAACTCGGTGCGATACAGGCCCACGCCGTCGGCGCCGCGGGTGCGCGCCAGCGCCACGTCGGCGGGAGTTTCCGCGTTCGCCAGCAGGCGGATCTCGATGCCGTCGCGGGTGCGCGTGGGCGCGTTCGCCAGGGTGGCGAGGCGGCGCCCTTCGGCGGCGACCTCGCGCTGCCAGGCGCGGTAGCGGGCGAGGTCCTGTGCGGTGGGGTGCACGATCGCTTCGCCGCGCTCGGCGTCGAGCAGGATCAGGTCGTCGTCGTGCAGCAACGCCAGCGCGTCGCGCGCGCCCACCAGCATCGGCAGGCCGAGACTGCGCGCGAGGATCGCGCTGTGCGAATACGCGCTGCCGGAACTGGTGACCACGCCGAGCAGGCCGTTGCCGGCGAGCTGGGCCATGTCGGCCGGCGCGATGGTGTCGGCGACCAGGATCTCGCCCACGCGCGCGGCCAGCTTGCGCTCCTCCGGCGTGGTGTGGCGCTGCAGCGCGGAGACCACCCGGGCGATCACCTGGTCGATGTCCTCCTTGCGGCTGCGCAGGTAGGGATCGTCCATCGCCTCGAACACCGCGGCGAGGCGATCACGCTGCTTCTTCAGCGCGGCGCCGGCGCGGTAGTGGCCGATCTTCACCAGGTCGTCGAGGCCGCGCAGCAGTTCGGCGTCATCCAGCAGCAGGCTGTGCGCGTCGATGAACTCGTTGACCTCGCGTGCCAGCGCGCCGTGCAGCTTGCCGCGCAGCTCGCGCAGTTCCTGCCGTGCGGTGTCCAGCGCGCGGTGCAGGTGTTCCAGCTCGGGCCCGATCTCATCCTCGGCCAGTGGCCGGGTGTCCACCGCGTAGCGGCTGGGCTGCACCAGCCGCGCACGGCCCAGCGCCATACCGCGCGAGGCGAGGGTGCCGGGCAAGACGTGCCTCATCGTGGTTACGCTCCCTCGTCGAACTTGCGCTCGAACAGCGCCACCACCGCGTCGAGCGCGGCCTGTTCGTCCGGGCCGTCGGCGCGCACGGTCAGCGGCGTGCCGATGCCGGCGGCGAGCATCATCACGCCCATGATGCTCTGCGCGTTCACCTCGCGCCCCTTGCTGACCAGCAGTACGGTGGACTTGAAGCCCTGCACCAGCTGCACCAGTTTGGCCGAGGCGCGGGCGTGCAGGCCCAGCTTGTTGGACACCACGATTTCTCTTTCAAGCATGGTCAATGAAGATCCCCCCGCGGCCGCCGCTTGCCGCGATCTCGGCCAGTTCGTCCAGTGGTTTTTCCGCGTAGTTGAGCACGCGCAGCAGCATCGGCAGGTTGAGCCCGGAGACGCAGCGCAGGCGCACGCCCAGCGAGCCGAGCGACAGCCCGATGTTGCACGGCGTGGCGCCGTAGAGGTCGGCCAGCACCAGCACACCCTCGCCCTGGTCGAGCGCGCGCGCGTGGCGGGCGGTGAGCGTGCGCATCACGTCGGGGTCGGCCTGCGGCGGCACTTCCACCGCTTCCACCTGCAGCGGCAGCTTCGGCATCACGTGGTGGGCGGCGGAGATCAGCGCCTGGCCGACCGCCTCGTGGGTCATCAGCATCACGCCCACGCTCATGGCTGTGCACCCGCCTGTTCTGTTCGTTGTGTCGACATGCCGATCAGTCCAGCTCGCGGTGGAAGGTGAGCACGCCTTCGCGCGTTTCGCGGTAGTGCGCGGCGAGCTGCTCGACCAGGTACACCGAGCGATGGCGGCCGCCGGTGCAGCCGATCGCGATGGTGACGTAGCTGCGGTCGTCCTGCTCGAAGCGCGGCAGCCACGTGTCCAGCCAGCGCGTGGTGTCGGCGAGGTATTCGGCGACCAGCGGTTCGCCGTCCAGGTACTCGCGCACCGGCGCGTCCTTGCCGGAGAGCGGGCGAAGCCGCGGTTGCCAGTGCGGGTTGGGCAGGCAGCGCGCGTCGAACACGAAATCCGAATCCAGCGGCAGCCCGCGCTTGAACGCGAAGGACTGGAACATCAGGGTCATGCCCTCGGTGGCCTGCGCGTAGCCGGTGGCGACCAGCCGGCGCAGCTGGTGCACGTTGAGCTCGCTGGAGTCGATCACCTTCTCGGCGATCGCCATCAGCGGGCGCAGCAGGCGGCGCTCCTTGCCGATGGCGTCGGCCAGCGACATGCCGCGCGTTGCCAGCGGGTGGCGGCGGCGGGTTTCCGAGTAGCGCTTGAGCAGCACTTCATTGCTGCAGTCGAGGAAGATCAGGTGCAGCTGCACGCCGGTGGCGGCCAGTGCGGAGAGCACCTCGGGCAGGTGCTCGAAGTCGTCGCCGCGGTTGCGCACGTCCACGCCCACCGCGATGCGCCGGCGCCGGCCGGCGCCGCGGCACACCGCGTCCACCAGCTGCGGCAGCAGGGCCGGCGGCAGGTTGTCGACGCAGTAGAACTCCAGATCCTCCAGTGCGCGAAGTGCCACCGTCTTGCCGCCGCCGGACATGCCGGTGAGCACGATCAGGTGCGTCTCGTGCGGGTCGGTATAGGGGCTGGGCGGCGGCGAATGGTCTTCGTTCATGGCATCACCAAGGCGGCAGTCGGCGCAGCTGGTGCGCCTGGCGGTCGATGAAGGTCTGCGCGGGGTCGATGCCCTTGCTCTTCAGCGCGTGGCTGCGCACCGCCGCCTCGACCAGCACGGCGATGTTGCGGCCGGGCGCCACCGGGATGGTGATCATCGGCACCTTGACGTCGAACACCTCGCGGTGGCCGATGTCGCCGGTGAGGCGGGTCAGCGCGTCGATGTCCTCGCCCTCGCGCAACGGTTTCAGGTGGATCACCAGACGCAGGTACTTGGACGGCTTCACCGACATGTGGCCGAACATCTCGCGCACGTTGAGCACGCCGAGGCCGCGCACCTCCAGCAGGTCCTGCAGCAGCTCGGGACAACTGCCGTCGATCACGTCCGGCGCGATCAGGGTGAACTCGGTGGCGTCGTCGGCGACCAGGCGGTGGCCGCGGCTGATCAGTTCCAGCGCGAGCTCGCTCTTGCCGGAGCCGGGCTCGCCGGTGATCAGCACGCCGATCGAGAACACTTCCAGAAACACGCCGTGCAGGGTGGTCTTCGCCGCCAGCTGGCGCGCGAGGTGGTATTGCAGGAAGGTCAGCAGCTCGTGGCCGCGCTTGGTGCTGACCCACAGCGGGGTGTCGGTTTCCTCGGCCACCTCGCGCAGGTCGGAGGGCACCGACTGGTCCTTGGTGACGATCAGCGCCACCGGCCGGGTGGCGGCGATCTTGTGGATCACCTCCCAGCGCTGGCGCGAATCCAGCCCGTCGAGGAAGTTCAGCTCCTCCGTGCCGACGATCTGGATCTTGTTCGGGTAGATGACGTTGAGGTAGCCGGTCAGCGAGGGCCGGCGTGCCTGCGCGGCGCCCGGTTCCAGCACGCGCGATTCGCCGCGCATGCCGGCCAGCCAGCGCAGCCCCATGCGTTCGTTGACGCCGTCGTAGAGTTGTCGTGCGGTGAGCCGGTCCAAGCCTTCGGTCCTTTGCGTCGCGCCGCCGGTGGGCTTCGCGGCGGGGCAGGGCCATTGTGCCAGCTTGGGCGGCGTGCGTGTTTCGGCGGGAAGGCGGGCCGCCCGTCGCCGGGCGGCCCGCAAGGGCGGGATCAGCCGTACTGGCGCTCGTCGCGCACGGCGCGCTGGTGCTTGTCGACGATCTTCTCGCGATGGCGGCGCAGCTGGTTGACCAGCTTGTCGAACAGCATGTCGATGGAGGCGTACATGTCGGCCTCGGCGGCCTGCGCGTGCAGGGTGGCGCCGGTGACGCCGAGCGTGGCGTCCGCGCGGTGCTGCAGCTTGTCCACGGAGAGCACCACGGCGAGGCTGATCAGCTTGTCATCGAGGCGTTGGAGGCGGTCCAGCCTGGATTCGACATGGGCGCGCAGCGCCGGGGTGACTTCGATCTGCTGGCCGCTGAGTTGGAATTGCATGGTACGCCTCCTCTGGTGGTGCAGTGCCGCGTTTGGCGGCGGGATGGACACGTTGCGGACGGGGTCCGAACGCGTCGTCGATCATCCTTCACTACAGGTAATGGGAGCGTTTTCCCGGTGGGCAAGTTCCCTTTGGATGCTCCGATCAATCCCAGTGTAGGCGTCACCGGTCTGTCTGCGCGCAGCCCGCAGGACCGTCGTCGAAGGCAGACTGGCTGTCTGTCAAGACGGCGGGCCGAAGGGATGCGCGCAGACAGACCGGCCTCAACTGCTTGAATTCAAATGACGAGGTGATGCCCAGAAGGTCCGCATATCGCCGCGCGCGTCTTGCCCAGACAGCCAGTCTGGGCGGCGCCACGCGCGACAATCTGCGAACCTTCTGGGCATCATGACGCCTGCACTGGGATTGATCGGAGCATCCTTCAGACTATCCGCTGGCGTTCGCTGGAACTGGGGATGCGCAACCCCTCCCGGTACTTCGCCACGGTGCGCCGGGCGACCTGGATGCCCTTGCCCTTCAGCTCCTCGGCCAGCGCCTGGTCGGACAGCGGCTTGCGCGGGTCTTCCGCCTCGATCAGCTTGCGCAGCATGGCCTGGATCGCGGTGGCCGAGGCGCTGCCACCGTCCTCGGTGGACACGCCGCTGGAGAAGAAATACTTCAGCTCGAAGGTGCCGCGCGGCGTGTGCAGGTACTTGCGCGTGGTGACGCGCGAAATGGTGGATTCGTGCATGCCCACCTCCTCGGCCACCTCGCGCAGCACCAGCGGGTGCATCGCCTCGGGGCCGTAGTCGAGGAAGGCGCTCTGCCGCCGCACGATCGCGCCGGCCACCTTCAGCAGGGTCTCGGCGCGCGATTCCAGGCTCTTCAGCAGCCAGCGTGCTTCCTGCAACTGGCCCTTCATCCAGCTGGCGTCGTCGCCGCGGGCGCGGGCGATCAGGTTGCAGTAGTGCTGGTTCAGGCCCAGCCGCGGCTGGGCGTCCGGGTTCAGGCGTACCTGCCAGCGGCCGCCGTCCTTCACGGCATAGACGTCCGGCGCCACGTATTCCACCGGAGTGGTGTCCAGCGCCGCGCCGGGGCGCGGGTCGAGGCTGCGGATCAGCGCGGCGGCGGCGGCTACCTCGTCCTCGCTGGCGCGCAGCTTGCGCGCCAGCTTGCCGATGTCGTTGCGCGCGAGCAGTTCCAGCTCGCCGTCGACGATGGCGAGCGCCAGCTCGCGCTGCGGGGTGGCGGCGTCGAACTGTTCCAGCTGGCTGCGCAGGCAGTCGCGCAGGTCCAGGCTGGCTACGCCCAGCGGGTCGAAGCCCTGCAGGCGGCGGCGCACCGCCTCGATCTCGTCGAGGTCGGCGGCGAGGTTCGCCGGCAGCGCCGCGCGCACGGCCTCGATGCCGTCGGCGAGGTAGCCGTCGGCGTTCAGCGCATCGATCAGCACGGTGGCGATCGCGGTCTGGCGCGGGTTGAAGCCGGCGAGGTTGAGTTGCCACAGCAGGTGTTGCTGCAGGGACTCGGGTGTGACGTTCTGCGGCTCGAAATCCTCGTCGCCGCGCGTGGCGCCGCTGCCGCCGCTGCCGTTGGAGAAGTCGATCGGGGTTTCGACGCTGCCGCCGCCATCGTCGGCCCAATCGGCGGTGTCGCCACCGTCGACATCGCGATCGGCGGCGACCTCGGCGGGGCCGGGCGCCTGCACGTAGTCGGCTTCCGGCGCGGCCTCGTCAGCGGCGACCTCGTCCTCGCTCTCGTCGGCGAATTCCAGCAGCGGATTGCTTTCGGCAAGCTGCCGCAGCTCGGCCTCCAGCTCCAGTTGCGACAGTTGCAGCAGGCGGATTGCCAACTGCAGTTGCGGCGTCAGGGTGAGCTGTTGATGGAGGCGGAATTGCAGTGCGGGTTTCATGCCGGCCTGTGGGGAGGACTGGGTTCCAATCCTACCCGCAGCCGGCGGGGGCGGCCATAGCCCGACATTCCCGCCGGAACGGCGTCACAACCGGAATTCGCGGCCCAGGTAGACCTCGCGCACCTTCTCGTCGGCGAGGATGTGGGCGGGCGTGCCGCGCGACAGCACTTCGCCCTCGTTGAGGATGTAGGCGCGGTCGCAGATGCCCAGCGTCTCGCGCACGTTGTGGTCGGTGATCAGCACGCCGATGCCGCGTTCCTTGAGGTGGCGCACGATGCGCTGGATCTCGCCCACCGAGATCGGGTCGACGCCGGCGAACGGTTCGTCCAGCAGCATGTAGCGCGGGTTGGCGGCCAGCGCACGGGCGATCTCCACCCGGCGCCGCTCGCCGCCGGACAGGCTGATGCCTTTCTGGCCGGCGATGTGGGCGATCTTCAGTTCGTCGAGCAGGCTTTCCAGTTCGCCGTCGCGCTGCTGCTGGGACAGGCCCTCGCGCAGCTCCAGCACGGCCAGGATGTTGTCGGCCACCGAGAGCCGGCGGAATACCGAGGCCTCCTGCGGCAGGTAGCCGATGCCCAGGCGCGCGCGCAGGTGCATCGGCAGGCCGGTGATCTCCTGCTTGTCCAGCTTGATCGTACCGGCATCGGCCTCGATCAGGCCCACCACCATGTAGAAGCAGGTGGTCTTGCCGGCGCCGTTGGGGCCGAGCAGGCCCACTACCTCGCCCTCGCGGATGGAGAAACCGAAATCGCGCACCACCTGCCGCGACTTGAAACTCTTCTGCAGACCTTCGGCTGACAGCATGCTTACTTGCCGCCCGCCGGTGCGCTGTGGGCGGGAGCGGGCGACGCCGGCTGGCCCGGCTTCGGCTTGGGCAGGAAGGTCATGTGCACGGCGTTGTCGCCGCTGCTGCTGCCGGTCATCTCGCTGGTCTGGGTGTTGTAGGTGAGCTTGTCGCCGTGCGCCTCGCCGCGGCCCTGCTGCTTGACCACCGCGTTGCCGGTGAGCACGGCGATGCCGTTGATGTTGTCGTAGTCGAGTTGCGCCGCGTCCCCGGTCATCAGGTTGCCGGCGTCGTCCAGTTCCTGGATGTGCGCGGGCGCGCCGGTGACCTGCACGTGGTCGACGTTCTGGTCGGCGTCGAAATGCACCGTGGCCAGGTCGCCGGTGATCTTCATGGTGCCCTGGGTGATCACCACGCGGCCGCGCAGCTTGACCGTGCTGTTGGGGGCGTAGGTGCCGTCGAACGAGTCCGCGTGCTCGACGTTCATCGGCTGCTGGCGGTCGGACTTCTTCGCCAGCGCCAACGTGGGCAGCAGCGCCAATGCCGCCGCGGCGAGCAGGCCGGCGACGAACTTACGACTTGCGCTTGCGCGGCGGGAACGTGGCATGGACATTGTCGAGCAACTCCAGGTGATTGTCGTTGAGGTTGGCACGCATGCCGACCCCGTCCATTCTACTGTCGCCCTGGGTCATCTGCGCCGGCGCGGCGGTTTCCATGCGGTTCTCCTTCGGCCACACGGTGACGTCCGAGGAGACCAGGTCCGTCGCTGCGGTATCGGCCCAGGCGGGGCGGTGCATGGTCACCGGGCCCTGCAGCTTGATCAGGCTGCCGCTCTTGTCCACCCAGCCGTACAGCGACTGGCCGTGCCAGTCCGGCACGCCGGGCTTCTTGGACGCGAGGTCGAACACGGGCGAGTTGATGTACAGCGACTCGTCGCCTTCGCGGCGCTCCAGCTGCGGTGCCTGCATGCGGAAGGCGAGCTGGCCTTCCGGGCTGTAGGACCAGAGCTTGAAGTTGGTGAGCGTGTAGCCGGAGCGTGGCGGGCCCACGAAGTCGTTCGGTTTCGGCGCCGGTCCCATCCACCACAGCAGCAGTTGGGCGAGGCCGACACCGAGCGCGACCACCACGATCGCGCTGGCCAGCTTGCGGTCGCGCAGCCAGCGGCGCAGGCGCGCGATCAATGCCAGCGCTCCCGTTCGGCGGCGCTCTTGCCCTGCGCATGCAGGATCAGGTCGCAGACCTCGCGCGCCGCGCCCATGCCGCCAGGCAGCCGGGTCTGCCAGTGCGCGGCCTCGGCCACCCAGGGGTGAGCGTTGGCCACCGCCACGGCGAGGCCGGCGATGCGCATGGCGGGCAGGTCGGGCAGGTCGTCGCCGACGAAGGCGGCCTGTTCGGGCGTAAGGTTCAGCGCTTCCAGCAGGGTTTCCAGGCAGGCGCGCTTGTCGCCTTGGCCCTGGTAGACGTGGGCGATGCCCAGCTCCTCGGCGCGCAAGGCCACCGGGTGGCTGATCCGCGCGGTGACGATCGCCACCGCGACGCCGTTGGCCTGCAGGCGCTTCAGACCCAGGCCGTCGTGCACGTGGAACACCTTGGCCTCGTGGCCGTCCTCGCCGTACCAGAGACGACCGTCGGTGAGCGTGCCGTCCACGTCGAAGGCGGCCAGGCGGATTTTCGCGGCGCGGGCGATAACGTCAGAGGGGAGGTTGCTGAGGTAGGGCATGGGTTCGGGTTGGTCGCGGGGAGCGTCGAAGAGCGGGCTTGCCTGATTTGCCGATTCGCCAAGGCGAACCGGCAGGCGAAATCAGACCACTCTCGCCCGGAGCAGATCATGAATGTTCAGCGCGCCGACCACGCGGCGTTCGTCGTCGACCACCAGCAGGGCGTTGATCTGGTGTTTTTCCATCAGCTGTGCAGCCTCGGCGGCCAGCTTGTCCGGGCCGATGGTCTTGGGGCCGCGGGTCATCAGTTCGGCCACGCGGGCGCCGCGCAGGTTCACGTCCTCGTCGTCCAGCGCGCGGCGCAGGTCGCCGTCGGTGAACACGCCGAGCAGGTGCTGCTCGGCGTCCACCACCGCGGTCATGCCCAGCCGCTTGCGGGTCATCTCCACCAGCGCGGCGGTGAGGCTGGCTTCGGGCGGCACGCGCGGCACGTCGTCGCCGCCGTGCATCACGTCGCTGATCCTGAGCAGCAGGCGGCGGCCAAGGCTGCCGGCGGGGTGCGAGCGGGCGAAGTCGTCCGAGGTGAAACCGCGCGCCTCCAGCAGGGCGATCGCCAGCGCGTCGCCCAGCACCAGCGCCGCAGTGGTGCTGGTGGTGGGCGCCAGGCCCAGCGGGCAGGCTTCGCTGGAGATACTGCCGTCGATGTGCACGTCGGCCTGGCTGGCCAGCGAGGACGCCGGCTTGCCGGTGATCGCGATCAACGGTATGCCTTGGCGCTTGATCATCGGCAGGATGAACAGCAGCTCGTCGGTCTCGCCCGAGTAGGACAGCGCCAGCACCACGTCGTCGGGCTGGATCATGCCGAGGTCGCCGTGGCTGGCCTCGCCCGGGTGCACGAAGAAGGCCGGGGTGCCGGTGGAGGCGAGCGTGGCGGCGATCTTGCGCGCCACGTGGCCGGACTTGCCCATGCCGGTGACCACCACGCGGCCGCGGCAGGCCAGCAGCAGCCGGCAGGCGTCCACGAACGCGCCGTCGATGCGCGGGCCCAGCTCGGCGATCGCGGCCGCCTCGGTGGCGATCACCGCACGGGCGCTGCGCACGATGGCGTCAGGCTGCGGTTCGATGGCGGCATGCGGGGCGGGGCGTGGGTTCATGTCGGCTCGGTGCGGAACGGCGAGAGGCCCGTGGCGGGGGCGTTGGCGGCCAGGCGGAGGGCGCTGTCGTTACTGCGACAGGGGATTTCCATTACCATGGCATATTCGCATTTTAACGTCACACGTCGACGCAATGCCGTTCCGGCCGCGTCGCCGCCCCTGCCCGTGGAAGCCCGATGGACCCAGCACGCATCCAGACCCTGATCGAAACCGGCCTGCCCGGGGCCAGGGTCGAGGTCAGCGGCGACGATGGCGTGCACTTCGAGGCCACCGTGGTCGCCGGCCAGTTTGCCGGCAAGCTGCCGCTGGCGCGGCACCGGCTGGTCTACGCCACCCTGGGCGAGCTGATGGGCGGCGCGATCCACGCGCTGGCGCTGAAGACGCTGACCCCCGAGGAAGCCGCGGCGCGCCAGCAGTGATGCCCGTCCGTGATGGCCGCCCGAATTATTGAAAAGTCCGGCATGGATGCCGGTTCTTCTTTGCGCTCATGGAGGAGCGCACCAGTTAGGACCGCAAGATGGCCAAGATCCTGATCAATGGCGGCGTGCCGCTCCAGGGCGAGGTAGGCATTTCCGGCGCGAAGAACGCCGTGCTGCCGATCCTCGCCGCCTGCCTGCTGGCCGATGCGCCGGTGAGCATCGGCAACGTGCCGCACCTGCACGACGTCACCACCTTCATCGAACTGCTGGGCCAGATGGGCGTGCAGCTGGTGCTGGACGACCGCATGAAGATCCATGTCGATCCGCGCACCACCAGCACCTGCATCGCGCCCTACGACCTGGTGCGCACCATGCGCGCCTCGATCCTGGTGCTGGGCCCGCTGGTGGCGCGCTTCGGCCAGGCCGAGGTGTCGCTGCCCGGCGGCTGCGCGATCGGTTCGCGCCCGGTCGACCAGCACATCCGCGGCCTGCAGGCACTGGGCGCGGAGATCAGCGTGGAGAACGGCTACATCAAGGCGCGCGCGAAGCGGCTCAAGGGCGCGCGCATCGTGATGGACATGGTCACCGTCACCGGCACCGAGAACATCATGATGGCGGCCACGCTGGCCGAGGGCACCACGGTGATCGAGAACGCCGCGCAGGAGCCCGAGGTGGTCGACCTCGCGCACTGCCTGATGGCGAT
>Ga0209455_1000227_pt1 | contig 75434 bp, 69 predicted proteins | sample AraplaCol_mCL_r2_FD_184275 | JGI IMG/M metagenome (GOLD analysis project Ga0209455, IMG submission 184275) | Arabidopsis root microbial communities from North Carolina, USA - plate scrape CL_Col_mCL_r2 (SPAdes) (version 2) | ecosystem: Host-associated > Plants > Roots > Endosphere | place: USA... | reverse complement strand
GGCTTGAGCAATTGCGATGCGGCTTCAGTGCCTAGCAACTCAGGCAGCACCTCGGACGCTGCGCGTGCGCGACGAGAGGTCGCTAGCGTCCACTCCGGGTTTTCGTCATCGATCAATATTGGGTTGGGCCGCTTTTTGCGCATGACGCTTTATCTCTCGTGAATTGGCCTTTCGAAGGCTGATGATGCGGAGCGTGCCGCCGCGCGGTGTAAGCACCAGCACATGCAGCTTGCCTTCGATGAGTCCTTGCGCCTGAAAGCGGCGTTCTCCATAGGGCCTGCACAGATCTTCGATTATTTGCGCGCTCGACCAATCAAAGTCATGAACCGCTTCGAAGGACAACCCGCGCATGGCTATGTTGCGGGCGTTTTTTCCGGATCGAAGCTGATTTGCGTCAATTATTGTGCCCACAATAATCCACTGGAACAAACAGATCCGACGAGCGTCGATTCGCCATTCAGCTGTCTGGTAGAGGGGATTCATGGTGGCGCTGAGTTCGCAGAAACGATGGGATGGCCCTGGATCGGCTGCGAGATAAAAACAGCCTCGGTTTTATGCATAAAACCGAGGCTGGAGTCTTACTGGATGCGGCTGAGAGGGCTGCGCGCTTCATCCCTCATGCAAGAGGTCGGATGCAATGCCTGCCAGCAATTTCTTTACCGGAGCGGGCAGCGCGGTATCGGTCAATTGTTGTGCCGGAGTCCAGTGCTCAGGCTGCATGTTTTCGCGCAAGGCCGTGTGTTTTTCCACAAAGACCAGCCACGGTCGCACATGCAGCTTGTAATGCGTGAAGACATGCTTGAAATCCGCCAGCTTGTAGTGCTCTCCCGGCTCCAGCCCCAGCGCGCGCGCCGCGGCCAGCGGATCGCCGCCCGCATCGAATTCCGGCAGGCTCCAAAGCCCGCCCCAGATGCCGGGCGAAGGCCGCTGCCGCAGCAGCACCCGGCCTTCGTGCACCAATACCAGCATGGCCGTTTCGCGCTCGGGCACGGCCTTGCGCGCCTTGGGCGTGGGCAGCTCGGCCTGCCGGCCGTCGCGCCTGGCCACGCACGTGTCCGCCACGGGGCACTGTCCGCACGTGGGCTTGCCGCGCGTGCAGAGCGTGGCGCCCAGGTCCATCAGGCCCTGCGTGTAGGCAGGCATGTCCAGGCCGGGCGCGTCCGCCACCTGGGCATCGGCCAGTTCCCACAGCCGCTGGTCGACGGCGCGCTTGGACGGGTCGCCCTCGATGCCGAAGTGCCGGGTGAACACGCGCTTGACGTTGCCGTCCAGGATGGGCGAACGCTCGCCGTAGGCGAAGGCCGCGATGGCCGCGGCGGTGGAGCGGCCTATGCCGGGCAGGGTGGCGATCTCCTGGGCCGTGGGCGGAAAGCGCCCGCCCCGGTCGGCCGCCACCGTTTGCGCGCAGCGGTGCAGGTTGCGCGCCCGCGCGTAATAGCCCAGCCCGGCCCAGTAGGGCATGACGTCTTCCTGGCCGGCCGCCGCCAGGGCCGCCACGTCGGGAAAGCGTTCCAGGAAGCGCAGGTAATAGGGAATCACCGTGCCCACCTGCGTCTGCTGCAGCATGATCTCGGAGAGCCAGATGCGATAGGGATCGGTCGTGCCCTGCCAGGGCAGGCCGTGGCGGCCGCTGCGAGCCTGCCATGCTGCGATGCGAGAGGCGAAATTCATGGCCGGATTATGGCATTGCCTTATTGCGGGGACGCATGGTGGGGAGTTAAAACAGCAACCGCAACACGTATTGCCCCTGAGTCGCCGTTTCGGAGCGGCCCGGCGGCAAAAAACACCCGCCAGGGTCGGCCGCTGTCCGCTTCACAAGAGCAAGATCAGATGCCGGGCTGGCAACCCCGACACAATGGAGTAGACATGAATGCCCCCATCACGCCCGAGCTGCGCTCGGCGCTAGAGTCCGTTCAACTGGACGACCGCTACACCCTGGAAAAAGGCCGCGCCTGGATGAGCGGCATCCACGCGCTGGTGCGCCTGCCCATCATGCAGCGCCTGCGCGATCAGCGCGTCGGCCTGAACACCGCGGGCTTCATCTCCGGTTATCGCGGCTCCCCCCTGGGCGGGGTGGACCAGAACATGTGGAAGGCCGCCAAGTATCTCAAGCAGCACCACATCGAATTCCAGGCCGGCATCAACGAAGACCTGGCCGCCACGGCGGTGTGGGGTTCGCAGCAGGTCAACCTGTTCCCGGGCGCCAAGTACGACGGCGTGTTCGGCATGTGGTACGGCAAGGGCCCCGGCGTGGACCGATCGGGCGACGTGCTCAAGCACGCCAACGCGGCGGGCACCTCGCGCCACGGCGGCGTGCTGCTGGTGGCTGGCGACGACCACCCCGCCAAGTCCTCCAGCCTGCCGCACCAGAGCGACCACATCCTCAAGGCCTGCATGGTGCCGCTGCTGTTCCCGTCCAGCGTGCAGGAAGTGCTGGATTTCGGCCTGCACGGCTGGGCCATGAGCCGCTATGCCGGCGTGTGGGCGGGCATCAAGTGCATCACCGACATCGTCGAAGTGTCGGCCTCGGTGGAAGTCGATCCGGACCGCGTCTCCATCGTGATGCCCGAAGACTTCATCATGCCGCCGGGCGGCCTGAACATCCGCATTCCCGACACGCCGCTGGCGCAGGAAGCGCGGCTGCTCGACTACAAGCTCTACGCCGCGATGGCCTATGTGCGCGCCAATAAGCTCAATCGCGAGATGTGGCACGTGCCGACCGGGTCGGCGCGCTTTGGCATCATGACCTCGGGCAAGGCCTATCTGGACACGCGCCAGGCCCTGGCCGACCTGGGGCTCACGGATGAAATCTGCCAGCGCATCGGCATGCGCCTCTTCAAGGTGGGCATGGTGTGGCCGCTGGAAGCCACCGGCATGCAGAAGTTCGCCGAAGGCCTGGACGAGATCCTGGTCGTCGAAGAAAAGCGCCAGATGCTCGAATACCAGCTCAAGGAAGAACTCTTCGGCTGGATCGGCTCGGACCGCAAGATCCCGAACGTGGTCGGCAAGTTCGACGACAAGAGCGGCGGCGAATGGGGCATCCCGCAAGGCAATTGGCTGCTGCCCGCGCACTACGAGTTCTCGCCGGCCATCGTGGCCCGGGCCATCGGCTCGCGCCTGCTGAAGTTCGAACTGCCCGAAGACGTGCGCGCCGGCATCCAGGCGCGTCTGGCCTTCCTCGATGCGCGCGAGAAGGCGTTGTCGCGCCCGCGCGTGATCACCGAGCGCAAGCCCTGGTTCTGCTCGGGCTGCCCGCACAACACCTCGACCCGCGTGCCCGAAGGCTCGCGCGGCATGGCGGGCATCGGCTGCCACTACATGGTCACCTGGATGGACCGCAACACCCAGGTCTTCACGCACATGGGCGGCGAGGGCGTGCCGTGGATCGGCCAGTCGCCCTTCACCGAAGAGAAGCACGTCTTTGCCAACCTGGGCGACGGCACCTATTACCACTCGGGCCTCCTGGCCATCCGCGCGGCGGTGGCGGCCCAGGTTTCGATCACCTACAAGATCCTCTTCAACGATGCGGTGGCCATGACCGGCGGCCAGCCCGTGGACGGCCCCATCAACGTGCCCATGATCACGCGCCAGCTGGCGGCCGAGGGCATCGAGAAGATCGTCGTCGTCACCGACGAGCCCGAGAAGTACAAGAACGTGACGGACCTGGCGCCGAACGTGCCGGTCAAGCACCGCGACGAGCTCGACGCGGTGATGCGCGAGCTGCGCGAATACGGCAATGTGTCGGTCCTCATCTACGACCAGACCTGCGCCACCGAGAAGCGCCGCCGCCGCAAGCGCAATGCGTATCCCGACCCGGCGCGCCGCGTGGTCATCAACGACCGCGTCTGCGAAGGCTGCGGCGATTGCTCCGACCAGTCGCACTGCCTGTCCGTCGAGCCGCTCGAAACCGAGCTGGGCCGCAAGCGCAAGATCAACCAGTCCAGCTGCAACAAGGACTTCTCCTGCCTGAAGGGCTTCTGCCCCAGCCTGGTGACGGTCGAAGGCGGCAAGCTGCGCAAGCCCAAGGCGCTGTCGCAAGAGGGCGATATCGCCGCCGGCCTGCCCGATCCCGTGCTGCCTGAGCTGGCCGGACGCCGCGGCCTGTACGGCGTCTTCCTGGCGGGCGTGGGCGGCACCGGCATCGTCACCATCGGCCAGCTCATCGGCATGGCCGCGCATATCGAGGGCAAGGGCTGTTCGGTGCTCGACATGGCGGGCCTGGCTCAGAAGGGCGGCGCGGTGCTTTCGCACGTGGTCCTGGCGGCTTCCTCGGCCGACCTGCTCAATACGCGCGTGGCCATGGGCGAAGCCGACGTGGCCCTGCTGGGCGACCTGGTGGTGGGCACCAGCCAGGAGGCCATCGGCCGCATGCTGCCGGGCCGCACCCGCGTGCTGCTCAACAGCGACGTGGCGCCCACGGCGAGCTTCGTGCACAACCCCGACTGGATGCTGCCCGGCTCCGACCTGACCGCCGAATTGGCGGCGGCCTGCGGCCCGGACAATCTGGCTGCCTTCGACGCGTCGGAACTGGCGGTGGGCCTGCTGGGCGATGCCATCTACTCCAATCCCATGATGCTGGGCTATGCCTACCAGAAGGGCTGGCTGCCGGTGGGCGAGGCCGCGCTCAAGCGCGCCATCGAGCTCAACGGCCAGCAGGTGCCCAACAACCTGGCCGCCTTCGACTGGGGGCGCCGCGCCGCGCAGGACCTGGTCTCGGTGCAGCGCCTGATCGGCAAGGGCGAGCCGGTTGCGCCGCAAGCGCAAGACCTGGGCCAGGACGCGGGCATCATCGAGCTCAAGCGCGGCCAGAAGGCCCAGGCGACCGTGGTCGACTTCAAGCGGCCGCAAGGCGAGCTGGCGGATCTGGTCGAGCACCGCTCGGCCTTTCTCACGCAGTACCAGAACGCGGCTTACGCCCGCCGCTATCGCAGCCTGGTGGACAAGGTGGCGCAGGCCGAGCAGGCCGCCACCGGCACCGACCGGCTGGCGCTGGCGGTGGCGCGCTATTACTTCAAGCTCATGGCCTACAAGGACGAGTACGAGGTCGCGCGCCTGTATAGCGACGGCGAGTTCATCAAGCAGGTCCAGGCGCAGTTCGAAGGCGACTGGAAGCTCAATCTGCACCTGGCTCCGCCCCTGTTCGCCAAGCGCGATGACAAGGGGCACCTTATCAAGCGCAGCTACGGTCCCTGGGTGTTGAAGGCTTTCCGCGTCCTGGCGGCCATGCGCGGCTTGCGCGGAACGGCGCTGGATGTGTTCGGCCGCACCGAAGAGCGTCGCGCCGAGCGCGCGCTGATCCGCCAGTATGCCGAGGATGTGACGGCTATCGTGGCCAAGCTCGAGCGCGGGAACCTGGACAAGGCGGTGGCGTTGGCCAGTTTGCCTGAGCAGATTCGCGGGTATGGGCACGTGAAGGAGGCCGCGATGATCAAGGCGGCTGCGCGGCGCGAGGGGCTGCTCAAGGAATTGAGCGCTCAGGTCGTGCCGCTGGGTGGGTCGCGGGCGGCCTGATATTTGCCGCGATCACGATGAAAGGGGGCCTCGCGGCCCCCTTTGTATTTCAGGCGGTCAGGCCCTTTTGGGCGCCATCCAGCTCAGTTTGCCGCCGGTCAGTGCCGTTCCGAAAATGATGATGATTCCCCCGGCGACGGTCGTCGGGGTGACTCGCTCGCCCAGGAACAGCGCGCCCCACAGCACCCCGAAGATGGGAATGACGAAAGTGACCGACGCGGTGTAGGACGCGCCGACGTGCTCGATCAGGCGGAAGTACAGGATGTAGGCAAACCCGGTGCAGACGATGCCCAGCGCGGCGACGCAGGCCCAGGTGGACGTTGCTACGGGGTGCCGGGGCCAGAGGATCAGCGCGAGCGGCAGCAGGATCAGGGTGGCGAAGAACTGGCTGCCGAAGGCTGCGACGAAAGGATGTATGCCGGCGAGGTTGCGTTTCGAGTAGTTGACGGCAAAGCCGTAGCACAGGGTCGCGACCAGGGCGGCGGCTATCGCTATCGGAACGCCTTTGACGCCGGAGTCGAGCGTGTCCCAGACCAGGACGACGGTGCCGATCAGGCCGAAGAGCAGGCCCAGGGTCTGCTGGCGGTTCATCGCCGTCCGGTAGAGGGTCACCGCGACCAGGGCGGTCCAGAGCGGCGTCGTGGCGTTGAGGATGGAGTCCATGCCGGCGTTGACGTAGAGGGTCGAGTACGCGAGCAGGCAGAACGGTATCGCCGAGTTGGTGACGCTGACGACGAAGAGGGGGCGCAGTTTCGAGCGGAACTGGGCTCGGGCCTCGGCCGACCGCAGCACGGGGACCAGCACCAGGGTTGCGATGCCCACGCGCAGCGCGATCAGGACGATGGCGCCGAGCTCGGGAGTCGCCACGCGCATGAACAGAAAGGAAGCGCCCCAGATCGCGGCCAGCAGGAAGAGTTCGAGAAGATTCATGACAAGGAAGATTGAGGGTCGGGATGGGGTTTTCCATCCGCTCGGGACTCGAGGGTACGCGAGGTTCCGATGGCGCGCTCGCCATTTTCGGACGCATATATTAAGCGCGACGGCCTTTGCCGTCGCGCAGCCCGTCATTGCTCCAGGCCGGCCTTGCTTCGTTCGTATGCCAGCACCGACAGGACGCCGATCTTGCGGATGGGCTCGGGCGGGATCCAGCTGGGGCCCTTCAATTTCAGTTCGTCGGACAGCAGGTCCGAGTCGATGCCGCACGCCATTTCCGCCAGCAATCGGCCCTGTATGCTGCCTCTGAGCACTCCCGCGCCATTGCATCCCACCGATGCGTACAGGCCGTCGGCCAGCTTGCCGAAGAACAGGCCGCCGTTGAGCGTCAGCGCGGTGCAGCCTCCCCAGGCGTATTCGAATCGATGCGACTTCATGCCGGGGTAGCGGTTGCGGTAGCGGCTCGTGAGCATCTCGGTCACGGCATCGGCGGCGAGTTCTTTTTCGTAGGAATAGCCGCTGCGCACCATGAATCGGCCATCGCGGGTCTTGCGCAGCGTCGTCCCCAGGCGGTGTGCCGGAAGGATGCCCCAGGCGGGTTCCGCGCCGAGCTTGCGCAGCTCGTCGTCCGGGAGTTTTCCGGTCAGCCCGGCGTAGGTGTAGATGGTGATGAGCCTGTCGCGCAGCAGGCCGAGCTGGCGCGCAAAGCCGTTGTTCGCGACCATGACCCGATCGCATTCGAAGACGCCTTGGTCGGTGTGGACTTCATGTGTCGCGCCGGTTTCGATCCGGGTGACGACGAGTCTTTCGACCAGATCGACATTCCCGGGCAGCGAGTCGGCCAGGCCGCGGATCAATGCGGCGGGCTGCACGAAGGCGTTGCTCGACGTGCTGTAGCCGAAACGGTAATAGTCGGTGCCGACGCGCCCGGCGAGCTGCGCCCTGTCCAGCCTGGTGCAGGGTATGGACAAGCGGTCGTAGCCGCCCGAGGTTTTTCTCAGGGAGGCTTCGCCTTCTTCTGTTGCCGCCGCGCTGATCCTGGGCGCCTGTTCGTCCCAGTCGCAGTCGATGCCGTGCGCGGCGATGAGCTCCTTCAGCCAGCGATGGCCTTCGGCGTAGATGCGCAGCTGGCGATGGGCGGCCTGCGCGGCGCTGTCCTGGCCATGCGCCATGGGACGATTGGGCAGTCTGCTCAGAAAGCCGGAATTGCGCGCCGAAGCCCCTTCGCCTATCGTGCCGGCCTCGGCCACCAGCACCGTATCGGACGGCTCCAGTTGCGCCAGGCGGCGGGCGACCGCCAGGCCCGTGTAGCCGCCGCCGATCACGACCGTCTTGAAGCGGCGCGCAGCGGAATCGAGGTCTTGGGCGCGCGCGCCGGCAAAAGGGCGTTCCATCCGGACGGGCGCAAATAGAGGGGATGGAGACCTTGGGATCTTTCCGACATGCTCATGCTCGTGATCAGACCATCAAAAAAAACTGAGAGGGTGCTATTTGAAGACGCGCGCCAGGAATTGCTTCGTGCGTTCCTGGCGCGGATTATCCAGCACCGACTGCGGCGGGCCCGATTCCAGAATATAGCCATCGTGCAGAAACGCGACCGTATCGGCCACTCGCCGGGCGAACTCGATTTCATGGGTCACGATCAGCATCGTCATGCCTTCGTCGGCCAGCTCCTTGATCACATCGAGCACCTCGCCCACGAGCTCGGGATCGAGCGCCGAAGTGGGCTCGTCGAAGAGCATGAGCTTCGGGCTCATCGCAAGAGCCCGCGCAATGGCCACGCGCTGCTTCTGGCCGCCGGAAAGGGTGGTGGACGAGCTGTGGATCTTGTCCGCGAGGCCGACCCGCTCGAGCAGGCCGATTGCCTTTTCCCGGGCGGATTTCCTGTCCTGCTTCTGCACGAGAACCGGCCCCGACATCACGTTCTCGAGAACGTTCATATTGGGAAACAGGCCGAAATCCTGGAACACCATGCCGATGTCGCGCCTGTGCACGACGATGTCCTTTTCACGGAGCTCCTGGATCGTGCCGTTCTTTTCCGCATAGCCGACGTACGCGCCGTCGACGAGCACCTCTCCGGAATCGATGCATTCCAGGTGGTTCACGCAGCGCAGCATCGTGCTTTTTCCGGACCCCGAGGCGCCGATGAGGCACGCCACCTGGCCGCGGTTCACCGTGAAATTGATCGAACGCAGGACCTGGGCGCCGCTGAACGACTTGGAGACGTTCCTGAATTCGACCATGGGAACAGACTGGTGCGGCATATCGACTCCAGTATTGGGTGCGCTCGATCGGGGCAAGCGATGCGCTCAGGTCTTCGCTTGCCGCTCGGCGCCGGCCAGCTGGACGCGGCGCTCGAGCTGCTTCTGGATGAAAGTCAGCACCGTCACGGCGATGAGATACCAGATGGTCGCGACCAGCAGCAGCGGCATGGTCTGGTAATTCTGCGAGTAAATCAATTGCGCGCTGTAGAGAAGATCCGGGATGGCGATCACGCTGACCAGCGACGTGTCCTTGAGTTCGGCGATGAAGCGGTTGCCCAGCGCGGGCAGGATGATGCGGAACGCCTGCGGCCAGATGACCTTACGAAATTGCGTGAACGGGCTCATGCCCAATGCGCTGGCGGCTTCGCGCTGGGTCTTGCTGATTCCCAGTATCCCGCCTCGCACGATTTCCGCGATATAGCCCGCCGCATGCAGGCCCAGGCCCAAAAGCGCGGCCACAAAGGGGGTTATCACGGTATTGGTGTCCACGGACCCCAATGACGCTCCGAATCCGAGCGACAGCCAGAGCCGCGGATACAAGGCGGAAAGGTTGAACCAGAAGATCAGCTGGACGAGCAGGGGCGTGCCGCGGAAGAACCAGACATACAAACGGCCGATCGCACCTAGCACGGGGTTGCGCGAAATGTTGAGCAGGGCGATCACCACGCCCAGCAGCAAACCCACGGACACCGCGACGATGGTCAGGCCTATCGTCCTGAGCAGGCCCACCATGATAGAGGTGTCTATCAGGTAGCGAGCCACGACGCCCCACTGGAAATTCCGGTTGTTGGCTACGTCGAAGAGGAAGGCGCCGAGCAGATACAGCGCCAGCGCCATGGCGATGGTGTTGCCGGCGGTGTATCGCGATCTCGGCTTTACAGGCTTCGCTTGCGCCGGGGCGGGTGGCCTCGCGGCGCGTCCACGACTCGAGAAGTCCGAATCATGGCCCATCGATCAGTTGCTTTGCACGTTGTTGATCTGGAAGTTCGAGATCTCGTCGTTCGACAGGCCCCACTTGTCGAAAATCTCGCCGTATGCGCCGCTGGTACGGAGATATTGAAGAGCGGCTTGTATGGGCTTGGCCAGATCGCTGCCCTTGAGCGCGCCGATGCCGACCGGGTTGGCCGAGATCGGGCCGCCGACCGTCATGACCTCCGGCGATTGCTTGGCCGCATACCCCATGACGGGAAAGTCGATCAGCACCCCGTCGATGCGATGGCTGCGCAAAGCCAGCAGCGCCGTGGTGGAGTCGACGAAAGTGCTCTCGACCAGGGGCTTGCGGCCTTCGGCGACGCATTTCCTGGAAAGCTCGGGGACCTGCCCCACCGCCTGCGACGAGCCTTTTTGCACGCCGATCCGAAAGCCGCAGAGATTGTCGTTGCTCAGCTTGCTCGGATTGCCTGCCAGCGTTCCCAGCGCGGTCCCGGATTGCGCGTAATCGACGAAGTCGAGGACCTGCGAGCGTTCGGGCGTGGCCTTGAATTGCGAGACCACGACGTCGTAGCGATGCGCCTGGAGCCCCGGGATGACCTGGTCGAGCGGGACGCCCACGATATTGGGCTTGAGGCCCAGCGCCTTGGCGAGTGCCAGGCCGACGTCCTTGTCCAGGCCGTCCATGCCATGGCTGGTGGTGAAGTGCCCGGGAGGGCTGGAGGTGGTCATGACGATGGTGATCGACCCCTTGTCCCGGATCGCGGCCGGCACCTGGGCGGCAATGCCCGCCTGTTTTTGCACTTTGTTCAAAAAGCCCTCGTCGCTCGCGGCGTGGGCATTGCCGCCGATCAGGCCCATCGAACAGGCGGCCCAGAGAGCCGCGGGAAGCACGGATTTCATTTTCATAGATGCATTCCATGAGGACGATTTGGACGAAGCGCGGATGCACTCGGGCGATCGAATTCCGCGAGGTCTTCGATTCTGCATACTACTGCGTGAAAGTCCGGTGCACCAGAAGGGCCGGGGAACGCTCGGCTCGGGCTTACTTGAACCGCTCGATCTTCATGCCGCCCTTGGTCGTGAAGCGCTGCACGTTGGTCGGCGCGTTGGCTTCGGCCTGGACCACCTGGGCCGTGACTTCGTCGCGCTTGGCGACGAGGATTTCGCCCTTCTGATGGTGAGGGGCCATACGCCGCACCATGACCTTGCCGCTGCGCGGGAAGTAGTTGATGCGGCGGGCGTGCACGTCGCCCAGGTCCTGCGCGCGGACCGGGATGCCTTCGGTCTTGAGGTAGTTGAGCACGAAGACTCCGTTGCGCTCGCCGATGTTCATCTGCTGCATCGCCGAAAGCACCGCGCCGCCGCCGAATACCTTGGCTTCCAGGCGGCCGCGGTCGGCGCCGGCCTTGAGCAGCTCGTTGATCAGCACCTCCATCGCGAACGAGCCGTAGCGCATGGTGGCCGACGCCGGCGAGGTGCTGTCGCCTTCGGGCAGCATGAAGTGGTTCATGCCGCCTACCTTGGTGACCGGGTCGTGGATGCACGCGGACACGCACGAGCCCAGCACGGTCGAGAGCATCAGATCCTCGCCGGAAGTCACGTAGTACTCGTTCGGCAAAATCTTGACCGCAGGGCTATTGAAAGCGCTGTCGTAGTAGTGGCGAGTAGCCCGGGCTTTGGAGGCGGATGGCATGGCGGGTAGTAGGTGACGCTGCCCACCCGTCGTTCGATAATTGGTGGGCGCGGTTTGTTGCATGTTGCAACAAACCGCTGCGGGTCACTGTACCCGCTCCGGACCCGGGTTCAATCCCCGGATTAGGGCGGTTAAAAGCGCGTACTACGGGTGACTGACCAGCGCGCCGAGAGGGCGCCCAGAATGCCTGCCGCCAGGACCTCGACCGCCAGCACGGAAAGGCTGGGCAGATGCAGGGCGAATTCGGCGCCGTAGCTGCGGGCCAGGCCGAGCACGGCGCCGTTGAGCGGCTGCAGGGCCAGGCCCGCGGCCAGAATGGCCAGGAGGGCGGCGGCCGTGCCCGTCAGGGCGCCCAGGTAGAGGAAGGGCCGGCGCACGAAAGACTCGGTCGCGCCGACCAGCCGGGCCACCGCGATTTCCTCGCGCTGGGTCATGGCCTGCAGGCGCACGGTGTTGAAGACCGTGGCCAGCACCACCACGGCCACGCAGATGGCCAGGAACCAGAGGCCGATGCGGCCGAACCGCAGGATGGCTTCCAGGCGCTGCACCCAGGCGCTGTCCAGCTGCACGTGGTCGACCTGGGGCCATTTGCCCCATTGCCCGGCCAGGGCGTCGGCGCGGGCGGCCAGGTCGTCGCCGCTTTTCAGGGTGACCACCACGGCGTCGGGCAGGGGGTTGTCGGGCAGGGCGGCCAGGGCCTCGCGCCAGGCGGGGTTGTTGCGCAGGGATTCCAGGGCCTGGGCGCGCGGCACGACGCGCACGCTCTTGATCTGGTCGGCGGTTTCCTGGGTGATGCGATCGGCCACGGCCTGGGTGGCGCTCGCGGAAGCCGAGGTCTGCATGAAGACGGTCAGCTCGGGCGTGACCGACATGTCGCGCACGACCGGCTCGGCCGACACCAGCACGGCGGCGCCCAGCAGCGGCAGGGCCAGGATCAAGGCCATGACCAGCAGATTGGCCAGCGAGGAGAACGGCTGGGCCGCGAACCGGCGCAGTGTGACGGCGAGCGCGTAGCGGTGCTGCAGCAATAGGGATTTCATGCCAGCCTCCGCACGGCCGCCCGAAGGAGGCTGAAGCCCCCTTGGGGGGCAGCGAACATAGTGAGCGTGGGGGTAGTCAATTCGCACCCCCCGTGGCGGCCGCGATGGGGTGCGAATCCTGGAACTTGCCGGGCTCGGGCAGGAGCAGCACGCGGTTGGCGTAGCCGGCCATCAGCTCGGTGTCGTGCGAGGAGATCAGGGTGGTCACGCCGACCCGGTTGAAGTCGCGAAAGACGTTCATGATGCGCTGGGCGTTGCCGTGGTCGAGGTTGGCCGTGGGCTCGTCGGCGATGAGGATGGCGGGGCGGTTGACGATGGCGCGGGCGATGGCCAGCCGTTGCTGTTCGCCGCCCGACAGCTCGATGGGGCTGAGCTCTTCCTTGCCGTTCAGGCCCACCTTGTCGAGCGCGGCGCGCGCCCGCGCGCCGGCGGTGCGGATCGGCAGCCCCGTGACCAGGAGCGGCAGCATGACGTTGGCCAGCGCGGTGCGGTCGTAGAGCAGGTGCGTGTCCTGCAGGATCACGCCGACGGCGCGGCGCAGATAGGGGCGCGCCCGCGCGGGCAGCTGGTCCAGCCGCTGCCCGTTGACCTGGATGCTGCCGCGGCTGGCGGTTTCCAGCCCGCCCACCAGCTTGAGCAGGGTGGATTTGCCGGCGCCCGACGGGCCCGACACGAAGACGAATTCTCCGGCCGTGATCCGGAAGTTGACGTCGGCCAGGATGTTGCGGCCGCGGCCGTACGATTTGAAGACGTGCTGGAATTCGATCATGGCGATGCGCAAAGTGATGCGCAATATTAACGAAAAAGCCCTTCGGGCCGCGTCACCGGCTTGCCGTTCATATATCGACCCCCTTGTCCCCATATAACTGGCCACGTACGATGCGACCCGTGTACATTGAAAACGCCTATGCCGGGGGCGCGCGACAAGACGCCCGAGGCTTCTAACGGAGAACACGATGAAAGCTTTGAAATTGATAGCGGGCGGCGCGGCGCTATTTGCCGCCGCCTCGGTGGCGCAGGCGGGCACCACCTTCGATGCCGTGCAAAAGCGCGGCTTCGTCCAATGCGGCGTGTCCACCGGCGTGGCCGGTTTTTCCATCGCCGACAGCAAGGGCAAGTGGACGGGCCTGGACGTGGATTTCTGCCATGCCGTCGCGGCCACCATGTTCGGCGACGCCAGCAAGGTCAAGTTCACCCCGCTGTCGGTGCAGCAGCGCTTCACCGCGCTGCAGTCCGCCGAGGTCGATCTGCTCAGCCGCGGCACGACCCAGACCATCACCCGCGACACCACCCTGGGCCTGATCGGCACCGGCGTCGACTTCTATGACAGCCAGGGCATCATGGTCAAGAAGGCCTCGGGCGTGAAAAGCGCCAAGGACCTGGCCGGCGCCACCATCTGCCTGCAGCCCGGCACCACGACCCAGCTCAACCTGGCCGACTGGTTCCGCGCCCACAAGATCGAGTTCAAGACGGTCGTGATCGACAAGCTCGACGAGGCGCTGGGCGCCTTCGTGGCGGGCCGCTGCGATGCCTACACCACCGACAAGTCGGCCCTGGCCGCGCTGCGCACCACGCTGGCCAACCCCGACCAGTACGTCATCCTGCCGGAAAACTTCTCCAAGGAGCCGCTGGGCCCCATGGTGCGCCAGGGCGACGAGCAGTGGTTCAACGTCGTGCGCTGGACGCTCAACGCCATGCTCGAGGCCGAGGAATACGGCGTCACCTCGAAGAACGTCGATGAGGAGCTCAAGAGCACCAACCCCAACGTGCAGCGTATCCTGGGCGTCACCCCTGGCATCGGCAAGGGCATGGGCGTGGACGACAAGTGGGCCTACAACATCGTCAAGCAGGTGGGCAACTACGGCGAGGTCTTCGACCGCAACGTGGGCAAGGACAGCGCGCTCAAGCTCGACCGCGGCCTGAACGCCCAGTACCGCGACGGCGGCATCCAGTACGGCTGGCCGATCCGCTAAGCCGTAGCGAACCGCAGCGCGCGGTGCGTTCGTCTCGCACCGCGCGTCGCGTCTGTGTTCGACATGAATTCCTCCCTTCCTCGCAGGCCGCCCGCGCGACGACTCGGCTGGCATGACCCCGGCGTGCGCTCGGCGATCTACCAGATCCTGGCGGTCGGGGCCGTCGCCCTGGCGGTCTGGTTCCTGATCTCCAACCTGCTGCACAACCTCAGCGCCCGCCACATCACCACCGGCTTCGCCTTCCTGCATCGCGAAGCCGGTTTCGATATCGGCGAGACGCTGCTGGACTATTCGCCGGCCAGCACCTACGGCCGGGCCATCTGGATCGGCATCCTCAACACGCTGCTGGTCTCGGCGCTGGGCGTGGTGTTTTCCACGCTGCTGGGCACGCTCGTCGGCATCGGCCGGCTGTCGCGCAACTGGCTGGTCGCCAAGCTGGCCATGCTCTACGTCGAGGCCGTGCGCAACGTGCCGCTGCTGCTGCAGCTGTTCTTCTGGTATTCGCTCATCACCGAGAGCATGCCGGGGCCGCGCCAGGCGCATCGGCCGCTGCCGGACGTATTTCTTTCCAATCGCGGCCTGAAGATCCCGGCGCTGCACGGCGAGTCGGTCGATGGGATGCTGCTGGGCCTGGTCCTTGCGCTCGTGGGCATCGTGGTTTTGCGCTATTGGGGCAGGCGGCGCCAGCAGGCCACGGGGCGGCCCTTTGCGCTGGGGCGCTGGGCGCTGGGCCTGATCGTCGTGCTGCCCGGTCTGGGATGGCTGCTGAGCGGCCGCCATCTCGCGCTGGAAGTGCCCGTGCTCAGGGGGTTCAATTTCGCCGGCGGCTGGACGCTGAGCCCGGAGCTGGCGGCGCTGCTGGTCGGCCTGGTCGTCTACACCACGGCCTTTACCGCCGAGGTGGTGCGCGCGGGGATACAGGCGGTCGATGCCGGCCAGTGGGAAGCGGCCAATTCGCTGGGCCTGCGCCGCGGCCTGGTGCTGCGCCTGGTGGTGCTGCCGCAGGCGCTGCGCGTGATCGTGCCGCCCATGACCAGCCAGTATCTCAACCTGGTCAAGAACAGTTCCCTGGCGGTGGCCATCGGCTATCCCGATATCGTGTCGATCCTGGACACCATGATGAACCAGACGGGCCAGGCGATCGAAGGCGTGCTGCTCATCATGGCGGCTTATCTCACCGTGAGCCTGACGATCGCCTTCTTCATGAACTGGTACAACCGGCGCGTCGCGCTGGTGGAGCGCTGAAGTGAAACGACCCCCACGCTCGCTTTGTTCGCTGTCCACCTCGCGGCCTGCGTGCCGCTCGGATTCGCCAGGCACGACACAGTCCGCAGGGACTGGGTCGTGTCCGGGCTCATCCCCCTCGGGGGCGCGTCAGCCCCTTGGGGCGACCCGGCGGAGCTGACATGAGCGCCGACCACATTCCCGAAGACGGCCTGCCGCCGCCGACCGGCCATGCGGGCATGAGGCGCTGGCTGCGCGAACGCTTGTTCTCTTCGCCGCTCAATACGCTCCTGACCGCGCTGGCGGCGTGGCTCCTGTTGATGGCGCTGCCGCCGCTGGTCGAGTGGCTGTTCATCAGGGCGCACTGGACCGGCACGCCCGCGGCCTGCCGTGCCGACACTTCCGGCGCATGCTGGGCCTTCATCGCCGACAAGCATCGCTTCATCCTGTTCGGCACCTATCCCTACGAGCAGCAGTGGCGTCCGATGCTGGCGACGGCCATCATGATCGCGACGGTGGTGGCCAGCGGCATGCGCCGCTTCTGGAATGCCGGGCTCGTCCTCATCTGGGTCGCGGGGCTGGCGGCTTCGGGCGTGCTGATGTGGGGCGGCGTATTGGGCCTCGCTCGCGTCGAGGACACGCTCTGGGGCGGCCTGCCGATCACGCTGATGCTGTCGGTGTTCGGCATCGCCGCGGCGTTTCCGCTGGGCATCGTCCTGGCCCTGGGGCGGCGTTCGCGCATGCCGGCCATCCGCACCTTGTGCGTGGTCTACATCGAGCTGATCCGCGGCGTGCCGCTCATCAGCCTGCTCTTCATGGCGTCGGTGATGCTGCCCTTGTTCTTTCCCGAGGGCTTCGACATCGACAAGCTGCTGCGCGCGCAGATCGCCATCATCCTGTTCACGGCGGCCTATATCGCCGAGATCGTGCGCGGCGGCCTGCAGGCCATCCCCAAGGGGCAGTACGAGGGCGCGGAATCGATCGGCCTGTCCTACTGGCAGATGATGCGCAAGATCATCCTGCCGCAGGCGCTGCGCCTGGTGGTTCCGCCCATCGTCAGCACGTTCATCGGGCTTTTCAAGGACACTTCGCTGGTCATCATCATCGGCACGTTCGACCTGATGCTCACGGTCAAGACGGCGATGGCGGACATCGCCTGGCGCGGCTTCAGCGCCGAGGGCTATGTGTTCGTCGGGCTGATCTATTTCGCGTTCTGCTTCGCGATGTCCAGATACGGCCGGGCGCTGGAAAAGCGCCTCGGCACCGGCTATTCGCGCTAGGCACTCCAGGAGTCAGGGCATGGCAGACGCCATCATCCGCATGAGCGACGTCAACAAGTGGTACGGGCAGTTCCACGTGCTGCGCAATATCAATCTCGAGGTGGCCCGCGGCGAGCGCATCGTGATCTGCGGCCCGTCGGGTTCGGGCAAGTCCACGCTGATCCGCTGCATCAACCGGCTGGAGGAGCATCAGCAGGGCAGCATCGTCGTCGACGGCACCGAGCTCACCAACGATTTGCGCCAGATCGATGCCATACGCCGCGACGTGGGCATGGTGTTCCAGCACTTCAATCTTTTTCCGCACCTGACGGTGCTCGAGAATCTGACGCTGGGGCCGACCTGGGTGCTCAAGCAGCCCTTGGCCCAGGCCCGTGAAGCCGCCATGAAGTATCTGGAGCGCGTGCGCATTCCCGACCAGGCCGATAAGTATCCCGGGCAGTTGTCGGGCGGCCAGCAGCAGCGCGTGGCGATCGCCCGCTCGCTGTGCATGAACCCCAAGATCATGCTGTTCGACGAGCCGACTTCGGCGCTCGACCCGGAAATGGTCAAGGAGGTGCTGGACGTGATGGTGGGCCTGGCGCAGGAGTCCGGGATGACGATGCTGTGCGTGACGCACGAGATGGGGTTCGCGCGCAAGGTGGCCGACCGGGTCATCTTCATGGATCGCGGCGAGATCATCGAAGAGAACAGCCCGGACGCGTTTTTCGATCATCCTCGAAACGAACGGACCAAGCTGTTCTTGAGTCAGATCCTGCACTGAGCCGCTGTCGTCGCGATGCTGTTCAACGCGTCGTGGGCCGCGGCCAGTTTTACGGCCAGGTCTTGCGAGGCCGGTGTCATGGGGGCGCGCAGTTCGTCGATCAGCAGACCTTGCCTGGCCAATAGCGCCTTGATCGGGCCCGGGTTGGGTTCGGCGAACAGGAGTTGGATCATGGGGGCCAGTGCGTGCGCCAAGTGACGCGCGGTGTCCAGGCGGTGTTCGGCCACCGCGCGATGCAGGGCGACGTAGAGGTCGGGACGGATGTGCGCGGCGGCGGTGATGGCGCCCTGGCCGCCCAGGCATAGCGTGGCGAATATCTGGTGATCTTCTCCCGTCAGAACAGCGAGGCGGCCGTCTTCGATCAGGGCGCGTGTGGTCTGCGCGTTGCCGCCGCAATCCTTGATGGCTTGTATGTTGCCGTGCTCCGCCAGGCGCAGCAGCGTGTCCGCCGTGAGCGCGACGCCGGTGCGATAGGGAATGTCGTACAGCACGATGGGCGCGGCCGAGGCGTCGGCGATGGTTTGGAAATAACCCTGCAAGCCCGCCTGCGACGGCCTGATGTAATACGGGGCGGGCACCAGCACGCCGGCGAGCGGCCGTTGGTTATAGGCGTCGAGCCGGGCCAGGACGCGCCGCGGGTTGTTGCCCGCCAGGCCCATGATGACGGGCAGTCCGCCGGCTTCTTCCAGCACGGTATCGAGAACGGCCAGCTGTTCCGCTTCGTCGAGCGCGGCGGCTTCTCCTGTGCTGCCGCATACGGCCAGGCCGCTTATGCCGCTGTCGCGGTAGTGCGCCATCAGGCGCTTGAGCGCAGGGCGGTCGATTGCGTCGTTGCGAAAAGGCGTGACCAGGGCTAGCCAGATGCCTTGATACGGAGTTTGCGAGTCTTGCATGGTGTGAGGTTCCGGATCGACCGATACGGAAAACCGTGCAGGCAAGCGAAGGGCAGTGGTTGCCGCATGCATGCGGGCATCGCGGCCCGCGGCAGGCGCTGTTCCGTCGCTCAACTGACGGAACGGCGCGCTCCGGTCAGTTGAGCGGCTGTTTTTTGGCTTTGACGAGCGACCCCGGCCGCGAGGAGAGCGCGGCGCGAATGGCGCAGGAAGAGAGGACGTTCGTCATGCCCGGTAATTTAGCCGCTCTGCCCGCGGAGTTCAAGCCACGCGCGTAAGGAAGCCGTCCGTTGCCCTGGAGTATGCTTGGGCGATTTGCCGACAAGGAGACATCGCATGTCACGCTTTTCCCTATCCCGCCGTGCCGTGATGGGCAGTGCGCTGGCGCTGGCCGTGGGCTCGTCCGCAGCGCCGCTGGCCGCCCAGGCGGCCGGCACGTATCCCGACAAGCCGCTGCGCTTCATCGTGCCCTACGCGCCCGGCGGCCCGCTGGACACCACGTCCCGCCTGCTGGCGCAGAAGGTGTCGGCCGAGCTGGGCCAGCCCATCGTGGTCGAGAACCGCGCCGGCGCGGGCGGCGACATCGGCGCCGACCTGATCGCCAAGGCCAGGCCCGACGGCTATACCCTGGGCATGGGCGCGGTGGCCATCAACGCCATCAACCCCTGGCTGTACAGCAAGCTGCCCTTCAATCCCGACAAGGATTTCGCGCCGGTCACCATCGTGGCGTCGGTGCCCAATGTGCTGGAAGTCAACCTGGCTTTCGCGCAGAAGAACAACATCAAGACCGTGCACGACCTGATCGCCTACGCCAAGTCGCACCCGGGCAAGCTCAATTTCGGTTCGGGCGGCAACGGCAGCGCGGGCCACCTGGCGGGCGCGCTGCTCAACCTGCGCGCGGGCATCCAGACCGAGCACATCCCCTACCAGGGCGCGGCGCCGGCCCAGCTGGCGCTGCTCTCGGGCCAGTCCGATTTCATGTTCGACAACCTGGCGTCCTCGGCGGGTCTCATCAAGGACGGCAAGGTGCTGGCGCTGGCCGTGACCACGACCAAGCGCTCGTCGCTGCTGCCCGACCTGCCGACCATGGAGCAGGCGGGGGTGAAGAATTTCGACCTGGGCACCTGGTTCGGCATCATCACCACGGGCGGCACGCCGCCGGCGGTCGTGAACAAGCTGAACAAGGCCTATGCGGACGCGCTGCGCCAGCCCGACGTGCGCAAGCTGCTGCTGTCGATGGGTTCCGACATCGAGCCCATGTCGGCGGCCCAGTTCACCGAGTTCGTCAAACGCGAAAAGGCCAAGTACAAAGAGATCGTGAAGGTCTCGGGCGCGCATGTGAACTGATCGCCGGCACGCGTTGCACATGAAGGCGGCTTTCCCTGCGAGGGGGAGGCCGCTTTTTTATTGCCCGCTTTATTGCCCGTTCGATCCATGTGATCCAGGGTATGGTTGATATGAAAAATCCATTATTTGCCGTATATCCCGGCAGATAGAATGAATGCCATGCCCAAGCCGCGGCAACGATGAGGATCAAGACCATGATGAGCGACAACAAGGCTCACGGCGGGCAGCCGGACGACACGCCTGCGCTGCGCCAGCTCTACGCCGATTTCAAATCCAACCACCTCGATCCGCTCTGGACGCAGACCGGCAACCTGATGCCGCGGCATCCCATGCCGCGCGCGGTGCCGCACGTCTGGAAGTGGTCGCAGCTGTACGCGCTGGCCAGGCAGTCCGGCTCCCTGGTCCCCGTCGGCCGCGGCGGCGAGCGCCGGGCCATCGGGCTGGCCAACCCGGGCCTGGGCGGCGTGGCCTATGTCTCGCCCACTTTGTGGTGCGCGATCCAATACCTCGGCCCGCACGAAACCGCGCCCGAGCATCGCCACTCGCAGAACGCCTTCCGCTTCGTGGTCGAAGGCGAGGGCGTCTGGACCGTCGTCAACGGCGACCCGGTCCACATGAGCCGCGGCGATTTCCTGCTCACGCCGGGCTGGTGCTTCCACGGCCATCAGAACGTGCGCGACACGCCCATGGCCTGGCTCGACGGGCTGGACATCCCCTTCAGCTACACCAACGACGTCGGCTTCTTCGAAGTGGGCAAGGACGGCCTGAGCGACGACAGCACGCCGGACGTCTCGCGCAGCGAGCGCCTGTGGTGCCATCCGGGCCTGCGGCCCGTGTCGGGGCCGCGCAGCATGGTGGCCTCGCCCATCGGGGCGTATCGCTGGGTTCATACCGACCGCGCCCTGGCCGCGCAGCTCGAGCTCGAAGACGAGGGCCATCCCGGCGTCCTCGAGCCGGGCCACGCGGCGATCCGCTACACCAATCCGACGACCGGCGGCGACGTCATGCCGACCATCCGCGCCGAGTTCCATCGCCTGCGCGCGGGCACCGCCACCGCGCCGCGGCGCGAAGTCGGCTCATCGGTCTTCCAGGTGTTCGAGGGGCGCGGCGCCGTGGTCCTGGGCGATGCGACCCACAAGCTGGAAAAGGGCGACATCTTCGTCGTGCCGAGCTGGGTATCGTGGTCGCTGCAGGCCGAGACCGGGTTCGACCTGTTCCGCTTTTCCGACGCGCCCATCATGGAGCGTCTGCATTTCGACCGCACCGAGGTCGTTGAACGCGGGTAGTTCTATGGCTTTCCTTTGGTTGAGTTCTTGAGCTGCCTGCGACAGGACTGCGGAAGCGGCGAGCATCGGAATTGCGCAGGGCAGCCTCGGCGCCTTAAGAGCTCAATCGAGGCGGCTCAAGAACGCAAACAGGAATAACGCTAGACACCCAGATATCGATTGGCCAGCTCGGGATTCTGCCCGAACTCCTGCGGCGTCCCTTCCCACACCACGCGACCTTTCTCCAGTACGTGGTGGCGATCGACGAGCGTGGCCATTTCCTTGAGGTTCTTGTCGATCACCAGGATCGTCTGGCCGTCTTCCTTCAGGCGGCGCAGGCAGTGCCAGATCTCCTGGCGTATGAGCGGCGCCAGGCCCTCGGTGGCTTCGTCCAGGATCAAGAGGCGCGGGTTGGTCAGCAGGGCGCGGCCCACGGCCAGCATCTGCTGTTCGCCGCCCGACAGCGTGCGGGCCGACTGCTGGCGGCGCTCCTGCAGGCGCGGAAAGAGCTCGTAGGCGCGGCCCAGATGCCAGCTCGCGCTGTTGCCCGACGTTGCGCCGCGTGCCGTGGCCAGCAGGTTTTCCTCCACCGACAACGAAGGAAACACGCGCCGGCCTTCGGGCACCAGGCCCAGGCCCAGCCGCGCGATGCGGTGCGGCGCCAGGCTGGCGATGGACTTGCCGTCGAGCATGACGCTGCCGCCTTGCGTGGGCAGCATGCCCATCAGCGTCTTGACCGTGGTGCTCTTGCCCATGCCGTTGCGGCCGATGAGCGAGACCACCTGGCGCGGCGCGATCTCCAGATCCACGCCGAACAGCACTTTGCTGGGGCCGTAGCCCGATTCGAGTTTTTCGACGCGCAGCATTATTGGTTGACCCCCACGCTCGTATCTTCCTCGCCCAAATAAGCGGCGCGCACCTCGGGATGAGCGCGGACTTCATCGGGCGTGCCGGTGAAGATCGTCTTGCCGTAGACCAGCACGGTGACGCGGTCGGCCAGCGAGAACACGATGTCCATGTCGTGCTCGACCAGAAGAATGGCGTACTGGCCCTTGAGCTCGCGCAGCAGCGCGGCCATGCGCAGCGATTCCTCGGCGCCCAGGCCGGCCATGGGCTCGTCCAGCAGCAGCAGCGTCGCGTCCATGCACAGGGCCATGGCCAGTTCGAGCTGGCGCTTCTCGCCGTGGGCCAGGTTGGCCACGCGCTCGTCCAGGCGATGCCCCAGGCCCGCGCGTTCCAGCGCGCGCCGGGCCGGCTCGCGCAGGCGCGCGTCGCGCCGGGCGTTGCGCCACAGATTGAAGCCGCCCGGCATGTGGGCCTGCACCGCCATGGCGGCGTTGTCCTCGACCGTGAACTCCGGATAGACCTGGCTGATCTGGAACGAGCGCGCCAGCCCCGCCGCGGGGCGCTTCTGCGCCGGCATGTGCGTGATGTCGCGGCCGTCCAGGACGATGCTGCCGCCGTCGGGCATGATCTCGCCGCCGATCTGCGACAGCAGGGTGGTCTTGCCCGCGCCGTTGGGGCCGATCAACGCGTGCAGCTCGCCCGCGCGCACCGAGAGGTTGACGCCCTGCGTGGCCTTGACCGCGCCGAACGACTTGCGCAGGTCGCGTATGTCGAGCCTGGCTTGTTCAGTCATGGTATTTGCCTCCGGTGAGCCAGCCGTAGATGCCGCGCTTGCCGAACAGCACCACCAGCACCAGCACCGGGCCCATGATCAGCATCCAGTGTTCGGTGAAGGCCGTCGTCGCCTGCTCCAGCCCCAGGTACACGACCGTGCCGGCCACGGGGCCGAAGATCGAGCCCATGCCGCCCAGGATGACCATGGACATGAACTCGCCCGACTTCTGCCAGGTGGCCATGTCGGGACTGACGAAGAGCGCATAGTTGGCCCACAGCGCGCCGGCCAGGCCGGTGCCGGCCGCCGACAGCACGAAGGCGGTGATGCGGTAGCGCAGCGGCGCGTAGCCCAGGCCCACGCTGCGGCGCGTGTTTTGCTTCAAGCCGCGCAGGGCCATGCCGAAGGGCGAGTGCACGATGCGCCGGCACAGCACCATCCACAGCGCCATCAGCGCCAGGCAGGTGTAGTAGAAGACATCGGGCGAGGCGAGGTTGATGCCGGGCAGCGTGTTGCGCGCGTCGATGGCCAGGCCGTCGTCGCCGCCGTAGACCATCAGCCCCACCAGGATGAAATACACCATCTGGCTGAAGGCCAGGGTGATCATGATGAATTGCACGCCCGAGGTGCGCAGCGACAGGAAGCCGATGACCAGGCCGACCAGCGCCGCGACGATCACGGCCAGCGGCCAGACGACCAGCGCCGAGTGGCTGCCGGCCCAGCCCAGCAGCGTGTCGCCCTGGCTCATGTGAAAACCGACGATGCCTACCGTGTAGCCGCCCAGGGCGAAGAAGGCCGAGTGGCCGAAGCTGATCAGGGCGCCGTAGCCCAGGATCAGGTCCAGGCTGACCGCGGCCAGGGCGTAGATGGCGAACTGCGTGCACAGGCTGACCAGGAAGGTCTTGCCCGTGGCTGCCGCGATGAGCGGGGCCAGCGCGAAGAGCAACAGGCCGATCGCGTTGATGATCGTTTTGCGGGTCATGAGGTTCCTCAGTGGCGCGCGGGGACGAGGCCGCGCGGCTTGAACAGCAGCACGATCGCCATCAGGATGTAGATGCTGGCCGATACCAGGCTGGCGCTGAGCGGATCGCTCAGCTGCGGCGGCAGGACCATGGACGTGAGCGTGGGAATGAAGGCGCGGCCCAGCGCGTCGGTCATGCCGATGAGGAGCGACCCCACCAGGGCGCCGCGCACCGAACCCACGCCGCCCACCACGATCACCACGAAGGTGGTGATGAGGATGCGCTCGCCCATGCCGATCTGCACGGCCAGGAGCGGCGCCGCCATCACGCCGGCGAAGCCGCACAGCAGCGCGCCCAGCGAGAAGATCAGGGTGAAGAGGCGCTGGACGTTCACGCCCAGCGCATCGACCATTTCGCCGTCGTCGGCGCCGGCGCGCACCAGCATGCCCACGCGGGTACGCGAGATCAGCCACCACAGGCCCACGGCCACCAGCGCGCCGGCGACGATGAAGGCCAGGCGCATCACCGGGTAGGCCAGACCCGGCAGCACGTGCACCGAACCGGCCAGCGCTGAGGGGATGCTCATGAACGGCGGGCTGCGGCCGAACAGGATCGAGACCAGCTCGTCGGTAAAGAGCGCCAGGCCCAGCGTCGCCAGCACCTGGTCGAGGTGGTCGCGCCGGTACAGATGGCGGATCACCAGCAGTTCGACGACCAGGCCGTACAGGCCGGCGCCCACCAGCGCCGCCAGGACAGCGGCGAGAAAGGAGCCGGTCTTGGCGACCGCGGCCGCCGCGCAGAAGGCGCCGACCATGTAGAAGGAACCATGCGTCAGGTTGATGACGTTCATGATCCCGAACACCAGCGTCAGGCCGGCCGCCAGCAGGAACAGCAGCGCGCTGTACTGCAGGCCGTTGAGCAGCTGCTCGAAGAGCATCAGCATGACTTGAGCGCCTCTTACATCTTGCACTGGCTGACGTACGGATCGACGTGATCGCGCGCGATGACCTTCACGTTCTTGTAGACCAGCTTGCCCGTGCCGTCGTCCTCGATGTGCAGCAGGTACCAGTCCTGGATGGGATAGTGGTTGGCGGCGAACTTGAAGTGGCCCCGCACGGTGGGGAAGTCGGCCTTCAGCAGCGCCGCGCGGAAGGCGTCGGCGCGGCCGGTGACGTCGCCGCCGACCGCCTTGAGCGCCGAGGCGATCAGGTTGGCCGTGTCGTAGGCCTGGGCGGCATAGGCCGTGGGTATGCGGTGGTAGGCCTGCTCGAATGCCTGGACGAAATGCTTGTTCTGGTCGTTGGGCAGATCGGCGCTCCAGAGCGAGCTCAGGTAATAGCCCTTGGCGGCCGCGCCGCTGGCGGCCAGCATGCGGTCGTCCATCGAGTAGATGGGGGTGATCATCTTGATCTTGTCGGACAGCCCCGAGTTGGCGAATTGCTTGGCCAGGTTGATGCCGGCGCCGCCCGGATGGAATTGGAAGATCGCGTCGGGTGCGAGCGAGCGCACGCGCGCCAACTCAACCGAGAAGTCGGATTGGTCGAGCTTGGTATAGATTTCGTCGATGATCTGGCCTTTGTAGGCGCTCTTGAAGCCGGTCACCGCGTCGCGGCCGGCCTGGTAATTGGGCGCCATCACGACCATTTTCTTGATGCCCAGTTCGTTGGCCACGTCGCCGGCGGTGTCGCTGTACGAATCGTTTTCAAAAGCGACCGAGAAGAAATTCTTGTTGCAGGCCTTGCCGGCGTAGTTCGAGGGGCCCGAGTTCAGGCTGACGTAGAAGCCGCCCGCGTTCAGCACGGTCGGGCCCACAGCGGCCATCACGTTAGAGAAGGTGATGCCTGTGAATAGGCGGATGCCGTCCTGCACCATCTTGTCGGCGATCTGTTTGGCGTTGGCGGGTTTGAGGCCGTCGTCCTCGACCACGACATCCACGGGCACGCCGCCCAGCTTGCCGCCGCCTTCCTTGACGGCCAGCATGAAGGCATCGTGCTCGTCTTCGCCGATGTAGCCGGCGGGGGTGGACAGGGTGCCGATGAAGCCGATCTTCACAGGCTTCTGAGTCTGGGCCAAGGCCGGGCCGCTGCCCGCCAGGGCGAGCAGCAGGGCGGCGGCGATGCGGTGCAGTGCGTGGTTCTTCATGGGTGTCTCCTCGGTATTGGATTTATTGAAGTCGGGATTTATTGAAATCAGAGCCTGATGCCGTTCATGCAGTTCTCGGCATTCCAGCCGTACAGCCATTGCAGCGCGTCGTAGAAAGACTGCTGCGAGCGGCCTTGCCAAAGCGAATTGCGCACGGCCCGCTCCACGCCCTTGGCGTGATAGATCCGGCCCATCTCGCGCGTGGACCAGAGCACGCGGGCGCTGCGCGGGATGCGCAGCGATTCGTACAGCTTGAACGCGGCGAGCAGGTCGTCCTCGTGCCGCGCCACGGCCAGGCCCAGCGTCACGGCGTCCTCCAGCGCCATGCAGGCGCCCTGGGCCATGTATTGCGACATGGGGTGGGCGGCGTCGCCCAGGATGGTGGCGCGGCCGTAGCTCCACTGCTCGACCGGCTCGCGGTCGGCCGTGGCCCAGCGGCGCCACGAGGTCGGGCGGTCCAGCAGCTGGCGCGGCCGGGCGTGTATGCCCTGGAAGTAGGACAGCACTTCTTCCTTGCTGCCGTCGCGCACGCCCCACTCTTCCTGTTCGCGGCTGTGGAAGGTCACGACCAGGTTGTATTGGGCGCCGCCGCGCAGCGGATAGTGCACCAGGTGGCAGCGCGGGCCGGCCCATAGCACCGGCGCGTTGATGCGCAGGTCTTCGGGCATGTTTTCGCGTTCGACCACGGCGCGGTAGACCACGTGGCCGGTCACGCGCGGCGGGTCGCCGATGAGACTCTGGCGCACCACCGACTTCACGCCGTCGCAGCCCACCACGATATCGGCGCGGTAGGTATTGCCTTGGGCGTCGGTCACCTCGGCGTAGTCGGCGGTCTGCTTGAAGCCCGTGATGTGGGTCGAGGTGTGAAAGGAGATGAGCGGATCGTGCTGCACGCCTTCCAGGATGGCGCCGTGGATGTCGGCGCGGTGGATCACGGCGTAGGGGCCGTTGAAGCGTTCCTGGAATGCCTTGCCCGTCTCGATGCGCACGACCTCGCTGTTGTCGACCGCGTCCATCATGATGATGTGGTCGGTGAACACGGCGCGCTGGCGGGCGATGTGGCCCACGCCCAGCGCGTCGAGCGCGGCAAAGGCGTTGGGGCCGAGCTGGATGCCGGCGCCGATCTCGCCGATGTGCGCGGCCTGCTCCAGCAGTTGCACGCGGATGCCCTGGCGGGTCAGGGCTAGCGCGGCGGCCAGGCCGCCGATGCCCCCGCCCACGACGATGGCGGATGCGGATCTGGTATTCATTGCAGTGCGGTCTCCCGTGGTTCCTCGCGAGCGCCCAGGAACACGCCCTGGCGTTCGAGTTGCTGTTGCAGCGCCTGCGGCGCCACGCGCGCGGGCGCGATGCCGGCGCGCAGGGCCAGGGCCGCCGCGGTGCCGGCCGCCTCGCCCATGACGAAGCAGCTGCCGCTCACGCGCGCGGCCGACTGGCCCTCGTGCGTCATGGAGGCGCAGCGGCCCGCCACCAGCACGTTGTCGGGGATGCCCGGCCCTTGCCTGGGCACGATCATGCGAAAAGGCAGCTGGTTGTAGCCGCGCGATTCGGGGATGGGAGGCCAGACCCACTGGACGTCGCCCGCCGCGTGGATTTCCAGCGGCCAGCCGTTGACGCCGATGGTGTCGGGGAAGTCCGCGCAGCCCAGCACGTCTTCGCGGGTGAGCACGTATTCGCCGATGACGCGGCGGGTCTCGCGGATGCCCAGCTGCGGCGCGATGTCCAGGATGTAGGCTTTTTCGAAGCCCGGGACCTTGGCGCGCAGAAAAGAGAGGTAATCGACGATCTGCCTGCGTCCTTCGAGCTCGGCCGCCGACAGCGAGAGGGCATCGGTGCCGTCGGCCGCCGAGCCGTCGCGGTTGGCCAGCTGCGTCACGTTGACGCGCCATTCGTAGTCGTGCTTTTGCGGACGGACGATGGCGCCGCGCCGCGGGAAGTTGAATTCGCCGCTGGCCTGGGCTTGGTCCATCAGCTGGGGGATGGTCTTCCAGGCTTCCTGCGCGCGCACGCCGTCGACGTTGCCGACCTTGAACATCAGCGTGGGGTACATCATGTGCCCGGCCTGGTCGCCTTTCTCGTAGGGCAGGCCGGCCCAGTGCGCCAGGTCGGCGTCGCCCGAGCAGTCGATGAAGACGCGGGCGCGCACCGCGCGGCGTCCCGACTTGGTTTCCAGGAACAGCGTGTCGAGCCGGCCGTCCGCGTCGCGCACCGTGCCGGTGGCCAAAGCATGGAACAGCAGCTCGACGCCGCAATGCTGCGCGAGGCTGTCGGCGGCGCACTTGAAGGCCGAGATGTCGTAGGCCTGCGCGTGGATCTTGCCCAGGATCAAATGCGGTTCGTTCAGGCCGTCCATGGCGCGCATGCGGTCGAGCAGTTCGTCGGCCATGCCGTGCACGACCTGGCGTATGTGGCCGTGCACATTGGCATGCAGGCCGCAGAAGTTGGACACGCCTGCCGCCGTGCCCATGCCGCCCAGAAAGCCGTAGCGTTCGATCAGCAGCACGCGCGCGCCGTTGCGCGCCGCGCTGGCCGCGGCGAGGAGGCCGGCGGGGCCGCCGCCGAGCACCGCGACTTCATATTCGCCGTGCAGCGGAACCTGCCGTGCCGGTTCGGTTATGAGCATGTCGTTCTCCTCGCGCTGTTTTCGTTTTCTACGCGACCTGCGTCAGAGCGAGCCCGCTAGTCCCAGCTTCCTGATGAGCGGGCCCCAGCGGTTGAGCTCCTGATGCATGTAGTCGCTGAACTGCGCCGGCGTGCTGCCGACCGGATCCATGTACATCAGGGTCAGCTTCTGGCTGACCGCGGGGTCGTGGATGGCCTGGATCAGCGCGTCGGACAGCTTCTTGCGGATATTGGCCGGCACCTTGGACGAGATCACGAAGCCGGCCCAGGCCGAGCCCTCGACGCCGGGCACGCTGGATTCGCTCAGCGTGGGCACGTCGGGCAGGAGCGGTGAGCGCTTGGGGAAGGTGACGGCCAGCGCGCGCAGCCTGCCGTCCTTGATCATGGCCATGACCGAGCTCAGGGGCAGCGCGGCGAACTGGGTGTTGCCGGCCAGCAGCGAAGTCAGCGCGTCGGGCGAGGACGAGTAGGCGATGTGGGTGGCCTGGGTGTGCGTGTGCTGCAGCATCAGCTCCACGGCCAGCTGCGAAATGGTGCCCACGCCCGGCGAGGGAAAGTTGTATTTGCCGGGATTCTTCTTGAGCGCATCCAGGAGGCCCTGCATGTTGGTGATGCCGGACGCGGCCGGCACGACCAGCACGTTGGGCTGGTGCACGGCCAGCGTCAGCGGCGCCAGGTCGGTGGCGGGGTTGTAGGGCAGCTTTTTGTAGATCAGCGTGTTGTTCACCAGCGGGCCGGTGATCGAGATGCCGAAGGTGTAGCCGTCGGGCTTGGCGTTGGCGATGTCGAAGGTGCCGAGGTTGCCGCCGGCGCCCGGGCGATTCACGATGATCACGTTCTGGCCCAGGATCTTGCCGAGTTTTTCGCCGATGACGCGCGACATCTGATCGGGGCTGGAACCCGCGCCGAAAGGCACGATGAGCCGCAGGGGCTGGCTGGGCCAGGTGGCCGCATGGGCCGCGGGTGCCGCGCTCGCGGCCAGCGCCAGCGTGGCCACGCCCGCGGCCAGGAACTTGCGCCGCAATCCGGAAGTGCCGGTTTTGTTCATGCTGAGTCTCCGATGTTTTTCATCTTGTCGAAATACGCCTGCTCGTTGGCGATGAAGGCCGCCACCAGGGCGCGATAGGCAGTTTCCACGACATCTTCCAGATTGTCGAAACCCCGGTCGTGCTGCCGGGCCAGCGCGCGCACCTTGGCATAGACCTCGGCCTGGCGCGCCGGCGCGCTCACCTGGAAGGCGTCGCGCTTGAAGCGCGCCGCGTCTTTCACGTACATGGCGCGTTGCGCGATCAGCCGCACGATGTCGTCATCGAGCCGGTCGATGTTCTGCCGCACCTCGGCCAGCGTGTCGCACAGCGGCAGGTAGTCCGGGTCGGTGTAGGCGCGCAGGGGCCGGCCCTGCGCGTCGGGCTCCCGTGCCGCGCTCATGGCTGGAAGTCGGGCTGGGCGCTGGGGGCGGCGTTCTTGAACGCCGGCTGCTGCAGGCAGTGTTCGTAGATCCGCATGGCGCGCGGGTAGGGCGACAGGTCGCACTTGTTGCGCAGGGCATTGAACACCTGCGGCACCAGGCAGCAGTCGGCCATCGTGGGCTGATCGCCGAAGCAATAGGCGCCCGTGCCGCCGTGGCGCACCAGCAGCGCCTCGACGGCGGTCAGGCCTTCGTGGATCCAGTGGGAATACCACGCGTCTTTCTGCTCGGGCGTGACGCCCAGTTCCTTGAGCAGATATTTGAGGATGCGCAGATTGTTCACCGGATGGATGTCGCAGGCGACGGCGTAGCTCAGCTCCAGCACCCGCGCGCGCAGCCTGGCGTCGGCCGGGATCAGGCGCGGCTCGGGGTGCGTGGCGTCGAGGTAGTCGATGATGGCCAGCGACTGGCCCAGGTCGAAGCCGTCGTCGCGCAGCAGCGGCACGTTGGCGTTGGGGTTGAGCGCGACGTAGCCGGGCTCGCGGTGCTGCTTGGCGCGGATGTCCACGGCCTCGTAGTCGTAGGGCAGGCCCTTCAGGCCCAGGGCGATGCGCACGCGGTACGAGGTGGAGCTGTTGAAGAAGCTGTAGATCTGCATTATTCGGTCACTCGAACGTTGAGGGTGCCCAGACCGTCCACGCCGCCTTCCATCAGATCGCCGGCCACGACGGGACCCACGCCTTCCGGGGTGCCCGTGTAGATCAGGTCGCCCGGTTCCAGACGGAAGAACTTCGACAGGTAAGACACCGTCTCGGCCACCGACCAGATCAGCTTGGGGATTTCGCTGGATTGCTTGGTCTCGCCGTTGACCTTCAGCCATATCCTGGCCTTGTGAATGTCGCCGGCTTGATCCGCAGGATACAACGGGGCTATGGGTGCGCTCAGGTCGAAGGCCTTGCCCAGTTCCCAGGGGCGGCCGGCCTCGCGCATCTTCATCTGCAGATCGCGGCGCGTCATGTCCAGGCCCACGGCATAGCCCCAGACGTGGTCCAGCGCCTGCTCGATGGAGAGGTCGGCGCCGGCCTTGCCGATGGCCGCGACCAGTTCGATCTCGTAGTGGTAGTTGCGCGTTTCGCTGGGGTAGGGCAGCGCCAGCGTGTCGCCATGGGCCACGGGCACGACGGCGTCGGCCGGCTTGCAGAAGAAGAAGGGCGGTTCGCGGTCGGGATCGAAGCCCATTTCGCGGGCGTGTGCGGCGTAGTTGCGGCCCACGCAATAGACGCGGCGCACGGGATAGAGGTCTTTGCTGCCGACGACGGGCACGCCGACGGTGGCCTGGGGGGCGAAAACGTAGGACATGGTGTCTCCTTGTATTCGGCCCATTATGGTCATCCAGATATACGATTTAAAATGATTTAATCTTCTAATTCATGTCATAAATCATATACGTCGGGGTGCCCATGGACTGGACTCATCGCCTGCGGCTGCGCAACGTCAAGATGCTGCTCAGCCTTGCGCAGACCCGCAACATCAGCCATTCGGCGGCCCTGCTCAACACCACCCAGCCCGGCCTGTCGAAATGGCTGAAGGACCTGGAGCAGGACATCGGGCTGCCGCTGTTCGAGCGCCACGCGCGCGGGTTGATCCCCACGCAGTACGGCGAGGTCCTGATCGAGCATGCCCGCCGCCTCGATGCCCAGCTGGACCGCGCCAGCGGCGACATGGCCGCCTTGCGCGAAGGCAGCGCCGGCCGGGTGGTGATAGGCGCCTCGGGCGCGGCGGCATCCGACACGGCGCCGCTGGCCATGCTGCGCCTGTTCGAGCATATGCCGCAGGCTCACGTGAGCCTGGTCGAAGGCACGACGGACCGCCTGCTCGAGCAACTGGCGCAGGGCGACCTGGACCTGGTCATGGGCCGGGCGATGCCGGGCGGCACGGAGCCGGGCATCGAGACCGAGCCGCTCTATCGCGACCCCATCCACCTGGTGGCCCGGCCCGATCACCCTCTGCTGTCGCGTGCGAAGCTGGGCTGGGACGATCTGCGCGATTACCGCTGGATCGTCTGGCCGCAGGGCACGCCGGTGCGCACCGCGCTGGAGAAGGCGCTGGCCAATGCCGGCCAGACGATTCCGCGCGACGCGGTGGAGACGAACTCGGTGACGAGCAATCTCACGCTGCTCAACAACAGCGACATGATCGGCGTGGCCTCGCATCGGGCGGCCCTGCGCCTGGCGCAGATGAACACCTTGCGCGTGCTGCCGATAAGTTTGTCGGGGTTCGGCGCGGTGGCCTTGTACTGGCGCCGCGAAAGCTTCCGCCCGCAGGCGGTGCAGGTGGCGATGGACTGCATACGCGAGGTCGTCGCCGCGGGTTCTTGAGTCCCCACGGTCTTTTTTAATCAGCGCCGCGGCACCAGCACGAACCCGAGCGTCGCGCACAAGGCACCGGCGAGGAACACGCTGCCGTAGCCATAGTGGTCGGCGAGCAGGCCCGCCAAAGGCCCCGTCGCGCCGTAGGCCATGTCCTGATAGGCCGCGAAGCCGCCGATGGCCGTGCCGTGCAGCTGCTGCGGCATGCGATGCACGACTTCCCGGCCCATGGACGGGAAGATCATCGAGCAGCCCAGGCCGGTGAACAGGCACCCGATAAAGGCCAGCGCGGGGCTGGACGCCTGCCACAGCAGATATTGGCCGGCGGCCGAAATCGCGATCGACCAGCGGGCCACCGGGCATCCGCCTATTTTGTCGGGCAGGTGGCCGAAGACCGCGCGCACCAGCACGAAGCCCGCGCCGAAGCAGGTCAGGCCCAGGCCGGCATGCGGCCAGCCCTTGGCCAGGAAGTACAGCGGGATGAACGCGCCGATCACGCCGAAGCCCACGCCCTGCAGGCCGACCACGGCGCCTTCGCGCCATATCTGCCGCAGCACCTGCCAGAACGAAGCGCGCTTGCCCGCGTGCGGTGCGGCGGCGGACAGGCCCATCGCCATGAGCATGCCCGCCAGGGGCAGCACGGCGCACAGCAGCATCAAGACAGAGAAGCCCTGGGTCTGGAGGATGACGAGGCCGATCGGGCCGCCGATGGCGAGCGCGCCGTACATGGCGATGCCGACCAGGGCCAGCACGCGGCCCGAGCGGGACGGGCCCGCCATCGCCATGGCCCAGGCGTTCACGCCGATCAGCGTCAGGCTCTCGCCCAGGCCCAGCAGCAGGCGGCCGGCGATGAGCACGCCGTAGGCGGGCCACACGCCCAGGCCGGCAAACCACGCGGAGGCCAGGCAGATCAGATTGGCGGCCATGTAGAGACCCAAGCCGCGCATGGCGCAGACCTTGCCGCCGGCGCGGTCGGAGTAGCTGCCGGCGTAGCCGCGCGTGAGGATGGTCGAGAGGAAGGGAACGGCGACGGCCAGGCCGCTCAAGGCGTTGCCCATGCCCAGATCGCGCGCCGCGTGCACCGCCATGGCCGACAGCGACAGCGCCACGGCGAGATAGGAAAGGAACAGAGCGAGAGTGACCCGCAGCAGCGGGCCCGTGCCGGCTTCGGGTGTTGTGTCGAGAGGAGGCGACGCGCGGGAATTCATGATGATGACGGTCGACCGTCCGTGTACTGATCGTATCGCTCGAGTCGGAGGCGATGGTAGCATGGGGCAGCGGCTCGCCAGCGACTCGCGCCGGTTCGATGGCCGCACGCAAACAGAGGAAATGCCATGAAAATGCGTACCGCGCTGGCCTGTGCCGGCGTCATCATGAGCTTCTTGGGCAGCAGCGCGGCCGTCGCCGAAACCACGCTGCGCATCGGCCTGCAGGACGACCCCGACCAGCTCGACCCCGTCCGATCGCGCACCTTCGTCGGGCGCATCGTGTTCGCCTCGCTGTGCGACAAGCTGATCGACATCACGCCCGATCTGAAGTTCGTGCCGCAGCTTGCCCTGTCGTGGCAGACCGGCGACGGCGGCAAGACGCTGACCTTCAAGCTGCGCAAGGGCGCCGTCTATCAGGACGACACGCCGATCGATGCCGCGTCGGTCAAGGCCAACCTCGAGCGCGCCATGACGCTGCCCGACAGCAATCGCAAGAGCGAACTGTCCAGCGTCGCCAGCGTCGACGCGCCGGACGCGCAGACGGTGGTGCTGCATCTGAAGCATCCCGACGCCGGCCTGCTCTCGCAGCTGTCCGACCGCGCGGGCATGATGATGTCGCCGGCCAGCTTCGACAAGAACCCCGGCGCCAAGCCGGTGTGCTCGGGCCCTTATCAATTCAAGGAACGGGTGCAGAACGACCGCATCGTGCTGGAGAAGTTTCCCAAGTATTGGGACGCGGCGGATTACCACTTCGACCGCGTCATCTTCATGCCCATGCCGGATTCCACCATCCGCTTGAACAATCTGCGCTCGGGCGGATTGAACATCGCCGAGCGCATCGCGCCCAGCGACGTCCCGGCCGTCAAGAGCGATCCCAAGCTGGCGCTGATGCCGATCACCGGCCTGGGCTTCCAGGCCATCTCCATCAACATGGGCAACGGCAAGCGCGCCGACAACCCCTTGGCCAAGGACAAGCGCGTGCGCCAGGCGCTGGACCTGGCCATCGACCGCGATGCCATCAACCAGGTGGTGGGCGGCGGCATGTTCCAGCCCGCGCACCAGCCTTTCCCGCCCGCCAGCTTCGCCTACGACAAGAACATGGAGCACGCCGGCAGCAACGCCCAGAAAGCGCGCGAGCTTCTCAAGGAGGCCGGCTACCAGCGCGTGAAGTTCGAGCTCAGCTACGGCAACAACACCACGATGGAACAGACCATGGAGATGATCCAGGCCATGGGCGCCGAAGCCGGCTTCGACATTTCGCTGCGGCCCATGGAATTCGCCGCGCTGCAGGCGGCGCTGGCCAAGGGCGACTTCGAAGTCGGACAGACGGGCTGGTCGGGCCGCGTCGATCCGGGCGGCAATATCGATCCCTACATCCGCTGCAAGGGCAGCCTGAACGACGGCAAGTATTGCGATGCTCAGGTCGATCAATGGCTGGCCGATGCCCAGCTCACGGCCGACGAAGGCCAGCGCAAGGCGCTGTACGCCAAGGTGCTGGCAAAAATGCGCGAAGAGCGGCCCGAGATCTATCTCTACTACCTGCCCTGGATCTTCGGCGTGCAGAAGGCGGTGCACGGCTTCGTGCCCTATCCCGACGGCCTGATCCGCCTCAAGGGCGTGACTCTTTCCGGGAAGTAATCATCATGGATATCACCGCGGGCCTGGGCATGTTCACCACGCGCCCTGAAATCGTCGGCAGCTTCGGCGTCGTCACGTCCACGCACTGGCTGGCCAGCTCGTCGGGCATGGCCATGCTCGAGCGCGGCGGCAACGCCTTCGACGCCGCGGTGGCGGCGGGCTTCGTGCTGCATGTGGTCGAGCCCCACCTGGTGGGGCCGGCGGGCGAAGTGCCGGTGCTGCTGCATTCGGCGCGCACCGGGCGCACCGAGGTGCTGTGCGGGCAGGGCCTGTCGCCGGCCGGCGCCACATTGGAAGCCTATCGCGCGCTGGACCTGGGCCTGATACCCGGCAACGGCTTGCTGCCGGCGGTGATACCGGGCGCCTTCGACGCGTGGATGCTGCTGCTGCGCGATCACGGCACGATGCGCCTGCGCGACGTGCTGGAACCGGCCATCCACTACGCCGAACACGGGCATGCGCTGATGCCGCGCATCGCGGCCACCATCGCGGGCCTGCAGGGTTTTTTCGAGCAGCATTGGCCGACGACCTGCGAGGTCTATCTGCCGGGAGGCTCGGCCCCGCAGGCGCGCAAGCTGTTTCGCAACCCCTGGCTGGCGCAGACCTGGAAGCGCGTGCTGCGCGAGGCCGAGAGCGCGGGCGGCGATCGCCAACGCCAGATCGAGGCGGCGCGCAATGCCTTCTACCGCGGCTTCGTGGCCGAGGCCATCGACCGCTTTGCACGCACCGAGGTCATGGACGAAAGCGGCGTGCCGCATCGCGGCGTGCTCACGGCCGACGACATGGCGACCTGGTCGGCGCACTTTGAGGCGCCGCTGACCTACGACTACGGCGACTACACCGTGGCCAAGGCCGGGGCGTGGAGCCAGGGCCCCGTGTTCCTGCAGACCCTGGCCTTGCTCAAGGGCATGGACATGCAAGGCGCCGGACCCAACAGCGCCGAGTTCGTGCACCGCCTGACCGAGGCCATGAAGCTGGCCTTCGCCGACCGCGAGGTCTATTACGGCGATCCCGATTTCGTCGACGTGCCGCTGGCGCATCTGCTGTCGGACGGCTACAACGACGCGCGCCGCGCCCTGATCGGCGAGCGCGCCTCGCACGAGCTGCGGCCGGGCACGGCGCCGGGCTACGAGGCGCAGGTGGCGCGCGTGATGGACGTGCTGTCGCGCATGTCCAAGGTGACGCGCGCCGGCGAGGCATCGAGCGAGCCCACCATGGCGGACATGCGCGCCGCGGGGACGGCCCCCGCCGGTTCGGTCCGGCGCGGCGACACCACGCACGTCGACGTCATCGACCGCTGGGGCAATATGGTATCGGCCACCCCTTCGGGCGGTTGGTTGCAGTCTTCGCCGGTGATTCCCGAACTGGGTTTTGCCTTGAGCACCCGCGCGCAGATGTTCTGGCTGGAGCCCGACCTGCCCAATACGCTGGCGCCGCGCAAGCGGCCGCGCACCACGCTCACGCCGTCGCTGGCCCTGCGCGAAGGCAAGCCCTATATGGCGTTCGGCACGCCGGGCGGCGACCAGCAGGAGCAATGGCAGCTGCTGCTGTTCCTGCGCCACGTGCACCATGGAATGAACCTGCAGGAAGCCATCGACCAGCCCATGTCCCACACCATGCACTTCCCCAGTTCGTTCTATCCGCGCGACCGCAAGCCGGGGCACCTGGCCGCCGAGGTTTCGTTCGGCCGCGCGGTGCTGGACGATCTGCGCGCCCGCGGGCACGAGCTGGAAGAAGTGCCGCAATGGACGGTGGGCCGCCTGACCGCCGCCACGCGCGATGCCGACGGCATGCTGCGCGCGGCGGCCACGCCCCGGCTGATGCAGGCGTATGCGGTGGGCCGTTGACTGTTAACAGGCCCTGGCGTCTTGCATCAGTAGAGTATTTCCTGGATTTCGTTGCGATCAACAACGGCCCAGGCGCGTACTTCGAAGAAACCGTCGCACAACACGGGGCCGTAGTACACACCGGCCACGGGCTGGATGTGGCCGCGAATGAAGCCGCCCTGGTAGTGGCTGCAGACCGTGGCCACCTCCAGCGTCCCTGTCGTGCTAATCACGATGACATGCGTGCCCTCGGGAGGCCAGTCGCGGTTGAATTTCAGCGAGAGTTTCATGATTGCCCAAGCGGTAAAAGACTTTCCCGGTGCATCGCCTTGTTAGGCGCGCCGACGCTGATATGGCTTGTCTCTATTCTGCATTTCCTGAAAGAGTGGATGTTGTTTGATGATGGCAGTCTGGTGCGCGCGTAGATCCATGCCGCCAATTCGGGAGTCGGCTTCGGCGAAAGCCACCTTGGCGAGGAATATCTCGCGCGAGGCCTCGTAGACCTTGCGTTCGGCCTCGTCCAGTTCGTAGCCGCAGAAGGCGCGGTGTTCAAAGGCAACGACAAAAAGATCGGGAATGGCGATGGCCAGGACGCGCACATAGGCGCCGGCAGCCGTATTGATGCCATCGTCCATGCCTTGCAGCTGGCTGTTCCAGCGCTGGAATCCCTCGGCCACGGCGCGCACCATACCAATCACCTCAAATTCGAGGCGAGCCCGGGCTAACGCGGCGTTGATGACGTCTTTTAGCGATCTGCTCAACGACGTTCTGAGCCGCACTGGCAGATAAGTAATCCGCTCGATCTCGTTCATGTCGGGTGAGGCATAGGCAGGGAAAATTGATCAATAAAGCCTACGGACGCAAATTTACGGAATTTCGGCGATCGGGGCCGGCGCGGTGGCCTTGGCCGCCGCGATCGATTTCAGCGTCTCGACCGGCAGCTCGATGACGCCGACGGCGTCGAGATTGTGAGTGTCGAAGCGGATGAAGTAGACGAACTTCAGCCCGCTGTGCGGGTCCTGCACAACCAGGAGCTTATCGCTACCCGAGGTGGATCGTCACACTACTTTATCGTGTGTGTCTTGCATCCAGCTGTTCGGCTGCGAAGATTTGCGTTTGTTTAAAGTCACGCCTCGGGCTTTGTGGACTTCGGAGAAATCAGGTCGGCGCAGTCCCCGGAATCCGCCGCCCATCGGATGAAAGCGCGCGACATCCGCGCGAAGCTCTCCAGGCTGATTCGACATTCATTTTTAAAATTGAGGGAGCTTGAGGCAGACGCAACCCCGCCCCAGTCGTTATTCAGCCTGGCGAGCCTGTCTGTCGAGGCGCCTACTTCAACCGCACCGGCACGAAGATCTTGTTGTCGCCGCGCTGGATCAGCAGGGCGATCGTGCCTTTCGCACTGGCGACTTCCTTGCGCACCTGATCCACGCTGGTCGCCGGCACGCCGTTGATCGCCAGGATCACGTCTTCGGGCTGGATGCCGGCGCGTTCGGCCGCGCCCGAGACCTGCTCCACCAGCAGGCCTTGGGCGCCGATCGCGCTGGCCTCCCGCGGCGTGAGCGGGCGCAGCGCCACGCCCAGCTTGCCGTGCCCGGAGGGCGCGCTGCCGTCGTCGGCGGTGACGCCGCTATTGTCGAGCTTGCCCAGCGTGGCGGTCAGCGTCATGGGCTTGCCGTTGCGCCAGACATCCATCGTGATGCGCTGTCCCGGCGCGTCCATATTGATGGCCGACGCCAGGTCTCCCGACGAGATGATCTCGCGCCCGTCGATCTTGCGGATGACATCGCCGGGCTTGAGGCCCGCGTGCGCGGCGGCGCTGTCTTTCATGACGCTGGCGATCAGCGCGCCCGAGGGCGAGGGCAGGTTGAACGAGTCGGCCAGTTCCTGGTTGACCTCCTGCGCCGTCACGCCCAGCCGGGCATGCTGGACCTTGCCGTGCGCCAGGATCTGGTCCTTGATCTTGTCGGCCACGTCGATCGGGATCGAGAAGGACAGGCCCTGGTAGCCGCCGGTCTTGGTGTAGATCTGCGAATTGATGCCCACCACCTCACCCTGCGAGTTGAACAACGGCCCACCGGAGTTGCCGGGGTTCACGGGCACGTCGGTCTGGATGAAAGGCACGCTGGTGTCGTCGGGCAGCGAACGGCCCAGGGCGCTGACGATGCCGGCGGTGGCCGTGCTCTCCAGGCCGTAGGGCGAGCCGATGGCCAGCACCCAGTCGCCCACCTGCAGGCTGGAGACGTGGCCGATCTTCACGGTGGGCAGGTTGGTGGCGTCGATCTTGATCACGGCCACGTCGGTCTGCGGATCGCTGCCCAGCACCTTGGCGCGGTATTCGCGGCGGTCGGTGAGCTTGACGACGACCGATTTGGCGTCCTTGACCACGTGGGCGTTGGTCAGGATGATGCCGTTGGAGCTGACGATGAAGCCCGAGCCCACGCCCTCCATGGGCACGTTGTGTGAACCATGCGGCATGCCGGGAAAGCCGGGGAATTGGCCGAAGAACTGCTGGAAGGGATCGTCCTGGCTGTCGCTGACTTTCTCGACGCCCTTCACGGTGATGTTGACCACGGCCGGGCCGTACACCTTGTTGATCTGCGCGAAGTTGGGCGTGGTCACCGTGCCGATGGGGGCCGAGGACTGCGCCAGGGCGGTCTGGGCGTGCGCGGCGCCGCTGTAGGCGGCCAGGCCGGCGCTGCCGATGGCGCCGGCGGCCAGCAAAGCCAGTGTCAGGCGGGCGATCTTCTTGGTCGGACGTTGCGTCGAATTCATGATGGGGCTCCTTGGGGCCGGGTGAAACACGGCCTCATGGTGCAGGCGCCCGCTTAGGCGAATCTTAAGAACGGCCCGCAGGAACGCCCCGGCCCCTTAGTTTGAAATCGATGGAAACACGACGCGCGCACGCAACCCGCCGCCCGGCGCGTCGCCCAGCGCGACCGTGGCGCCGTGCCGGCCGGCCAGGGTGCGCACCAGCGCCAGCCCCAGGCCGCTGCCCGAAGCGCCCGTGTCGGCGCCGCGATAGAAGCGGTCGAAGACGCGCTCGCGCTCGCCGGGCCGGATGCCCGGGCCGGTGTCGTCCACGGTCAGCGACACCGAGCTGCCGGCATCGATGGCGATGCGCACCGCGCCTTCTTCGGGCGTGTACTTGATGGCGTTGTCCAGCAGATTGCGCGCCAGCAGCACCAGCGCGTCGGCCTGGCCGTCGACCATGGCCGTGTCCGGTCCTTCGAGGGCGATGTCGATGCGCCTGGCATTGGCCTGGGGCAGGGCCTGCGACACGGCCTCGCGCACGGCCTGCACCAGGTCGGTGGGCGCGAGCTGCAGGTGCGGCGCGCCGCCGTCGTGGCGCGCCATGGACAGCAGCTGTTCGATGAGGCGCGTGGCGCGCGCCACGCCTTCCCCCAGGCGGCCGATGGCCTGCTCGCGCGTCGCATCGTCGGCGGCGCGGCGCAGGCCCTGCAGCTGCAATTGCAGGGCGGCCAGCGGCGTGCGCAGCTCGTGCGCGGCATCGCCTACGAATTGCTGCTGCGAGGCGAAGGCCCGCCGCACGCGTTCCAGCAGCAGGTTCAATTCCTGCACCAAGGGCCGGATTTCATCGGGCAGCCCGTCGTCGGACACGGGCGACAGGTCGTCGGGCTGGCGCGCCGCCAACTGCGTGCGCGCACGCTCGACCGGTTGCAGCGAAAGACTCACCACCCACCACACCACCAGCATCAAGATCGGCGCCATCACCAGGGTCGGCCCCACCGAGCGCAGCACCAGGCCGCGCGCGGTGAGACGGCGCACGCGCATGTCCTGCGCCACCTGCGTCACCTGCAGCGGCGTGGACATGGCATAGACGCGGTAGGTGGCGTCGCCGGTCTGCACGGTGGAAAAACCCAGTTTGACCGGGTCGGGCAGCAGGCGACCCGAAGCGGAGCGGTAAAGCTGCACGCCGTCCACGGTCCAGATCTGGATGATGAGGTTGTCCACCGAGTTGGCAGGCGCGCCGGGCACCGGCAGGGGCGTGTTGTTCAGCTGCAGGTTGCCGTCGCTCAGCGACAGGGCCGTGCTGCGCAGCTGCGCGTCGTAGAGTTCGTCGGTCTGCGCCAGCGTGCCGCGATAGGCCGCGCCGGCCTGGATGAGCGCCGCGGCGAAGACGGATCCCAGCAGAAACAGCAGCAGCCGCGCGCGCAGCGAGGTGACAGCCAGGCGCATCATGTTTCCACGGTCTTGCCAGGTTGCTTGGGAACAACATAGCCCACGCCGCGCACGGTCTGGATGAAACCGTGCCCCAGCTTCTTGCGCAGGCCGTGGACGTAGACCTCGACGGCATTGCTGGCGATCTCTTCTTCCCAGCTATAGAGCTTTTCTTCGAGCTGGGCGCGCGAATAGATCATGCCGGGACGTGCGATCAGCGGCTGAAGCACGGCCCATTCGCGGGCCGTGAGCGTGACGGGGTCGCCGTCCACCGAAGCCTCGCGCGTTTGCGGATCGATGCGCACGTTGCCGTGCTCGAACGCGGGTTCGGCATGGCCGGCGCTGCGCCGCAACAGCGCGCGGATGCGGGCCAGCAGTTCGTCGGGGTCGTAGGGCTTGACCACATAGTCGTCGGCGCCGGCGTCCAGCCCGGCGATGCGATCGCTCACGGCGTCGCGCGCGGTGGCGATCAGCACCGGCGTGCGGTCGTGCCGCGCGCGCAGTTCGCGCAGCACCGACAGGCCGTCCCGATTGGGCAGGCCCAGGTCCAGCAGCACCAGGTCGTAGACGCCCGCGCGCAGCGCCGTGGCCGCGCGCTCGCCGTCGCGCTCCCAGTCGGCCGCGTAGCCGTCGGCGCGCAGGCAGTCCTGCACGCCGGCGCCTATCATCGCGTCGTCTTCGACGAGCAGGATGCGCATGGGAATGGCTTGAGATAGGGTTCGAGCATGAATCAAGAATAGGCTATGTCGGGGGGCAACGGTAGAATCTCGGCCATGCAACGACCTCGACGAACCTGGCGCCGCCCCGCGGCGTTTCGCGCCGGCCGGCGCCTGGTCCCCGACCGGCTGTCGGTCATGCTGCTGGCCGCGGCGACCGTGGGCGTGCTCGGCTCGCTGGCCACCATGTTGTTTCGCGCAGGGCTCGAATTCATGCAAACCCTGTTCGGACGGCAGCCGGCGCACGGCATGGTGTCGCTGGCCCACAGCCTGCCGTACTGGGAGCGCCTCTTGCTGCCCGTCGTGGGCGGCGCGGTGGCGGGGGCGATCCTGCAATGGGCGCGCAGCAATCTGCCGCCGCAGGGCGCGAACGACTACATGGAAGCGATTTCGCTGGGGCGCGGCTTCATCGGCCTGCGCCAGACCATGGCGCGCAGCCTGTCGGCGTTCTGCTCGATCACATCGGGGGCGTCCATCGGCCGCGAAGGCCCCATGGTGCAGATCGCGGCCATGCTGGCCTCGTTGTGCGGCCGCTGGATGGTCTGGCCGCCGGAGCGCCTGCGCCTGCTGGTGGCCTGCGGCGCCACGGCCGGCCTCACCGCGGTCTACAACGCGCCCATCGCCGGCGCCCTGTTCGTCTCCGAGATCATCTACGGCTCGGTGTCCTCGGCCACCTTGGTGCCGCTGGTGGTGGCCTCGGTGGCGGCCAATATGGTCACGCGCCAGCTGCTGCATTACGACGCCGTCTATCACATGCCGGCCTTCGACTTCGCCTCGCCCTGGGAGGTGTTCACCTATCTAGGCCTGGGCGTGCTGGCCGGCGTGGTGGCGCCGTGGTACCTGGAAATGCTCAACGGTTCCAAGCGCCTGTTCTCGAACTGGATAGGCCCGCTGTGGTTGCGCCTGGCCGCGGGCGGGCTGGTGGTGGGCGTGATCTCGGTGGGCTGGCCGCAGGTCTGGGGCAACGGCTACAGCGTGGTCAATTCCCTGCTGCACGAGCCCTGGGCCTGGCAGACGGTGGCGTCGGTGCTCGTGATGAAACTGCTGGCGACCTCGGCCAGCTCGGGCTCGGGCGCCGTGGGCGGCACGTTCACGCCCACCTTGTTCATGGGTGCGGCGCTGGGGCATTTGTACGGCTCGACGCTGCACGCCGTGCTGCCGCAGGCATCGATCAGCAGCTATGCCGTGGTCGGCATGGGCGCCTTGCTGTCGGCGGCCACGCATGCGCCGCTCATGTCGATTCTGATGATTTTCGAGATGACGCTCAGCTACCAGGCCATGCTGCCTTTGATGGCGGCCTGCGTCATGGGCTATGCCGTGGCGCACGCCCTGGGCGGCAAATCCATGTATGCCCACTCGCTGGCCGACAATCGCGGCGCGCCCGGCGGCGCGGGCCGCTAATGAAATGGCCCCTTGGGGGCCATTCTGGTGCGGTCCGGCGGCAAAAAGCTACTTCGTCGGCGACGGCGTAGGCGCCGTCATCGGGATGATGGTCATGCGCAGCTGGGAGTGCGGTTCTTCGTAGTCGTGGTGCACGGGCCGGTGAGCGATCGGCTTGGGCGCCTCGGGCGCGGGCGCGGCAGCAGGCTCTTCAGCGACGCGCGGCACCGGGCTTGCACTCGGCGCGGAAGCGGCCTCGCTCGTCTGGGCGGCGGCAGGCGCAGGGGCAACCGGCGGGCTTGCGGCAGCAGCAGCTGCCGGCGCGGGCTCGGGTGCAGGTTGCGCCACCACCGGGGAAACGGGTTGCGCCGCGGTTGCGGCCGGCGCGGCAGCCGCTGCCGCATGGCTGGCTTCGAGCTGGCGCTGCAGGTCGTCGATCTGGGTTTGCAGGCGCTGGCGTTCCAGCGTGGCGGCATTCAATTCGCTGCGCACCTGCTCGGACTGCTCGGTGGACAACCGCGGCGGCCCATAGTTGGTTTGCAGGAACAGCACGCCGCCCGCGCCCAGCGCGATGCCGATGAGCAGCAAGCCCAGGCCGCGCGGCAGACGCCGATTGTGCCGGCCAGGCTGATAAACAGACGGTTTGAAAACCGGACGTCCCGATTGTCCGAGCATGCCCATGTAAGACTTCCTGTGCCTTGAGTTTGGTGTAAGAGGTGAAGAGTCAAAGCATACTACTGCGGCGCTTTGCGCCGGGTCAGCTGCCCTGCCCGGGGCTCGAATCGGCGCCGAGTTCGGCGTCGAGCGCCTGTAAACGTTGCGGCGTACCCACGTCGACCCAGCGGCCGGCATGCCTGGCGGCACGCACGGCGCCGCGCGCCATGGCTTGCCGCAACAGCGGCGCCAGCGGGGCGGGACAGCCGGACGCGAGACCGGCAAACAGTTCCGGCCGATAGACGCCTATGCCCGCAAAAGTCAGCTTGGCCTGGCCCTCGTCGGCCGCGCGGCCGTCGGGCAGCAGCGCGAAATCGCCCTGCGGGTGCTGCGGCGGGTTGTCGGCCAGCAGCAGCCAGGCGTCGGCATGGGCTTGGTCCATTTCGCGCAGCGCCGCACCGGATAGCGCGGGATCCCAATCGCACCAGATATCGCCGTTGACGACCAGAAAAGGGTCCGTGCCCAGCAAGGGCAGGGCCTGCACGATGCCGCCGGCGGTTTCCAGCGCCTGGCCTTCGGCGGAATAGCGGATGCGTACGCCCCAGCGGCTGCCGTCGCCCAGCGCCTGGACGATGCGCTCGCCCAGCCAGGCATGATTGATGACGACGTCGCGCAAACCGGCTTGCGCCAGCCGCTCCAGATGCCAGACGATCAGCGGCTTGCCGCCCACCGCCAGAAGCGGCTTGGGCGTGCGATCGGTAAGCGGCCGCATGCGTTCGCCGCGGCCCGCCGCCAGGATCATTGCGCGCATCAGAAGGTGTATCCCACGGTGGGCGTGGTCTGGTCGAGCTGGTCCAGGAGGCGCAGCAGCGGCGCGAAGACGCCGTAGCGCCGGGCGACCTGGCGCGCGTATTGATTGACGCGCGGCATGTGGGCCAGATAGCCCGATTTGCCGTCGCGATGATTCAGGCGGGCGAACACGCCCAGGATGCGCAGGTTGCGCTGCAGGCTCATCCACTCGTAGGCGCAGTGGAACTCGGCGAAATCGGCGGGCACCGGCAGGCCGGCGCTGCGCGCCATTTGCCAGTAGCGGATGGCCCAGTCCAGCTGCTGCGGCTCTTCCCAGGTGGTGCGGGCATCGGTCACCAGCGAGGCCAGGTCGTACGTGAGCGGCCCGGCCAGGGCGTCCTGGAAGTCCAGGATGCCTGGGTTGGGGCCGAAGCGCGCCTCGTCGCAGACCATCAGGTTGGGGGAATGGAAATCGCGGTGCACGTAGACGGGCGTCTGCGTGGCGCAGCTTTCCGAGAGCAGCCGGAAGATTTTTTGCAGATCGTCGGCCTGCTTGCCGGTGAGCGTGACGCCGTGATGGCGCTGCACATACCACTCGGGGAACAGTTCCAGTTCGGCGGCCAGGCGCGCCGCGTCGTAGGGCGGCAGCCCGGCGATCGAGGCCTGCTGCATCCGCACCAGGGCGGCCAGGGCTTCGCGGTACAGGGTTTGCAGGCGGACATCGTCCAGCCCGGCCCGGATGCGCTGATAGTAGGTTTCATGGCCCAGGTCGGACAAAAGCAGCAGTCCCTGGTCGGGCGCCTCGGCCAACACCGCCGGCACGTTCAGCCCGGCCTCGCGCAGCAGGCCGCCGGCGTGCAGGAAGGGGCGCACGTCTTCGTGGGGCGGCGGCGCGTCCATCACGATGACGGTGCCGCGCGCGGCCTCGAGGCGGAAATAGCGGCGAAAGCTCGCGTCGCTGGAAGCAGGCTGCAGCGTGTCCAGGCGCAGGGCCAGCTCGGGCGGCAGGCTGCGCAGCCAGGCCTCGATCAGAGGCTGGCGCGGGTCGTGGGAGGGGCTCAAGAGTACCGTCTCGAAGTCAGCGGATTTTGGAGAAAAACCTGGGAGTCTGGCCGCGCGCTCGTGGGGAATTCCCCGACGCTTGGGCGTTCGGCCGGCTTCTCTATAATACCGGGTCGCTTCGCTCCGGCACCTTTTCGATACGCCGCAGAGGGGCCCACTTCAAACGGGGTTGGTTTTCGTGCTCTTGCGCATGGTCCGGTGGTTGATTCTTCTCGCAGTCGGCGTGGCCGGAGCCGCGTTGGCTCAGGCCGCGGCCATTTCCAATACCGGCGTCGGCGTCGATGCGGCAGCGCGGCCTTCCTCCCAGGTCGAAGTCCCGGGCTTGCAGCCGCCGGCCGGGATGCGCAGTTCATCCCGCTTGCGCGAGCATTCGCTGTCGAACGACGCCATTTCGACCTTCATCCAGGGCGACCAGATGGCGGGCAACCCCGACACCGCGTTCACCCTGACCGGCAATGCCCAGATACGCCGTCCCGATGCCGTGCTCAAGGGCGACAGCATCCACTACGACCGCGCAACCGGCGAAGTGACCGTCAACGGCAATCTGCGCGTGCTGCGCGACGCCACGCTGATCACCGGCCCGTCCGGCCACATCAATCTGGAGGACTACCAGGGCGAGATCCAGAAGCCGGATTTCTGGCTCGGCGCCACCGGCGGCACGGCCCAGGCCCAGCACGCGGACATCTTCAGCAAATCGGAATTCCGCCTCACGCAGGTCCGCTACAGCAGTTGCTCCTGTTCCGACCCGTCCTGGTACATCAAGGCCGACAGCCTCGATATCGACATGGACGCGAACGAAGGCGTGGCGCACGACGGCGTGCTCTATTTCAAGGGCGTTCCCATCCTGGCCTCGCCCTACCTGACCTTCCCGGTCAAGAACGAACGCAAGTCGGGTTTTCTGGTTCCCACCTACAGCGCGTCCAGCAGCACCGGCCTCACCGTGTCGGCGCCTTACTACTTCAACCTGGCGCCCAACTACGACCTGACGCTCGATCCGCAAATCATGAGCAAGCGCGGCATGATGCTGGGCGCGACGGGACGCTACCTCGGCGAAAGCTACACCGGCCTGGCGCAGGGCAATTTCCTGCCCAGCGACCGGGTGGCCAACCGCGATCGCTGGATGTATCGCTGGACGCACTACCAGCAGTTCGGCAACGGCTTCTATGCCAACTGGGACATCCAGCGCGTTTCGGACAACAACTACTACCGCGACATCAGCAACACCATCGGCCTGAACACGGCCGCTACCGTCTACCTGCCTCAGAACATCACGGGCGGATGGGCCAACACCTACTGGAACGCGTCGGTCCAGTCCCTGCATTACCAGACCCTGCAGGATCCCCTGGCGCCCGTCGCCCCGCCGTTCAACGAGCTGGCCTTCAGGTTGAACGGCCACCACTATGACTGGAACGGCTTCGACGCGAACGTGGACGCGTCGATGATCCGCTTCACCCGGCCGCTGCAAGTGGGCACGCGCCTGAGCCCCGACGGCAACCGGTTCGAGGTCTATCCCTCGTTGTCCTACCCCATCGTTCGCCCCGGTTGGTACATCACGCCCAAGATCGGCGTGCACTACACCCAGTACGGCAACACCAACTGGTACAACACCGACTTCAACCAGCTGGGCAGCACGTCGGCCTACGGCACGTCGGCCTCGCGCACGGTGCCCATCGTTTCGCTCGACAGCGGCATGACCTTCGACCGCCAGACGACGCTCTTCGGCCGGTCGACGACGCAGACGCTGGAACCGCGGCTGTACTACCTGTACGTGCCGTACCGCAACCAGAACAACCTGCCGGTCTACGACACCTACCTGGCGCCTTTCAGCTTCGACCAGGCCTTCCAGGAAAACCGCTATACCGGCGGCTGGGACCGCATCAGCAACGCCAACCAGGTCACCGCCGCCTTGACCACGCGCTGGATCGACAACGCCACGGGCCTGGAGCGCCTGTCGCTGTCGGGCGGCATACAGCAGTATTTCGTCGACCAGATGGTCACGCTGCCGGGCGAGGTGACGCGCGAGCATCAGCATTCGGACCTGCTGGGCGGCGCCAGCGCCGCGCTGACCGACACGCTGAGCACGGATATGGGCGTGCAGTACGACACCTACGGCAATCGCGTGTCGCAGGCCTACACCAGCTTGCGCTGGTCGCCGCAGCGCCTGACCACGGTTGCGTTGACCTACCGTTACCAAAGCACCGCGCTCATCAACCAGCAATATCTGCCCACGCCGCAGAACCAGATCAGCCTGGGCGTGCAATGGCCGTTCAGCAAGCACTGGTACGGCGTAGGCCGCATCGACTATGCTCTGGGCCAAGAGGCTTCCGGCGGCAATTCGCGCTTCCCGCAAGCGATGCTCGGCGTCGAGTACAAGTCCGATTGCTGCTGGTCGGCCCGCGTGGTGTTCCAACGCTATGCCATCTCGAGTTCGCAAGCCAATACCGCGCTGTTCTTCCAGCTCGAACTCACGGGCCTGGGTTCGCTGGGCAGCGATCCCATGAATTTGATCAATCGCAACATCCCGGGCTATCAACCCGTGACGCCGGAACAGCAACCCGGCACCTCCTTTGAAAGGTACGAGTAATGCGTAGATTGCCGCTGCGCAGCCGTGGGTATGGCTGCTTCCTGACGCTGACCCTGTGCATTGCACTGGCCGCTTCGCCCGCGCACGCGCAAAACACCGCGCCCCACTCCACCGCCGGCCATCATGCCAAGGCCCGGACGCAACCGGCCAAGAAAGCCCCGGCCAAGCCTGCCGCGCCGGCGGGCGAGCAGTTCGCCGACGGCATCGCCGCCGTGGTCGGCAAAGACGTCATCACCATGAGCGACCTGAACGCGGCCGTGCAGCAGGCTTCGATCAGCCTGAAGATGCAGCGGATCCAGGCCCCGCCCGTGGAGGTCATGCAGCGCCAGGTGCTGAACCGGCTCATCATGGACCGCGTGATGGCGCAGGAGGCCGCACGGCAAGGCATCGCGCTGACCGACGCGCAGGTCGACCAGGCCATCGCCATGGTCGCCAGCCGCAACCACATTGCGGTTCCCCAGATGAAAGCCGAGATCATCAAGAGCGGCACCACCTGGGACGATTACCGCAAGGCCATTCACGACGAGCTGTTGTCCGACCGGCTGCGCCAGCGCGTGGTCGATTCCAAGATTTTCATTTCCGACAGCGAAATCGATGCCTTCCTGAAGGAATACGCGCATAACGAGGCGGTGGCGCCCAAGCCCGCTCCGGTTGCCGCGCCCGCACCGGCGCCGGTGCGCGCCCAGCCTCAAGTCAAGATCGTGCCCAACGGCCCGGTCGAGTTGTCGGAAATCCTGATCCACGTTCCCGAGGGCGCTTCGTCCGAAGTGGTCGCGCGCGCGCGCCAGAAAGCCGACAGCGTGCTCGCGCGCATCCGCAAGGGCGCGGATTTCGCCAGCCTGGCCGCGGCCAATTCCGACGGCCCCGATGCGCTGCATGGCGGCAAGCTGGGCGTGCGCCCGCTGGAAGGCTGGCCTGATCTGTTCGTGAACGCCATCCGCAACCTGATGCCAGGCCAGACCACCGGCGTGCTTCGCGCCGGCAACGGTTTCCACATCGTCAAGGTCACGGCCCGCGCGCTGGAGCGCGTCGCCGAGCCGGCGCAGCAGCAGCAACCGGCGCCTGCGCCCAGCGTCCAGCGGCTCGAGGCGATCCCGTCCGCCGCGGCCGGAACCGTGGAGATCACGCAAACGCATGCGCGCCACATCCTGATCAAGGTTTCGGCCGTGATGACCGATGCCGAGGCGCGCCAGAAGCTCGACGAAATCCGCCAGCGCATCGTCTCGGGCCAGGCCAAGTTCGAGGACATGGCCCGCCAGTACTCGCAGGACTCCACGGCGTCGCAGGGCGGCGACCTGGGCTGGCTCAACCCGGGCCAGACCGTTCCCGCCTTCGAGCAGGCCATGAACAAGCTCAAGCCGGGCGAAATCAGCGAGCCCATCGCCTCGCCTTTCGGCTGGCACCTGATCGAAGTGATCGCGCGCCGCCAGCACGACGCCACGGAAGAGGTTCGCCGCAACCGCGCGCGCCAGATCCTGATGGAGCGCCAGGCCGGCCCGGCGTTCGAAGACTATATGGATCAGGTCCAGGCTCAGACCTTCATCGACAACCGCTTGGTCAAGGCCGAAGAGCTCAAGCAGCGCTACCAGCAGTAAAAACCATGGCCCAGCATCAGGCCCGCAAGCGCTTCGGCCAGAATTTCCTGACCGACGAGAGCGTGGTGGACAGCATCGTGCGGGCCGTGGCGCCCGCCGCCGACGACCGCGTGGTCGAGATCGGCCCGGGTCTGTCCGCGCTGACCCGGCCGTTGCTCGATCGCCTGTCGCGCCTGGCCGTGGTCGAGATCGACCGCGACCTCGCGGCGCGCCTGCGCAAGCAGTACCCGCCGGAGCGGCTGGAAGTCATCGAGGCCGATGCGCTTACCGTCGATTTCGCCGCGTTCGGCCCGGACCTTCGCGTCGTCGGCAACCTGCCGTACAACATTTCCAGCCCGCTGCTTTTCCACCTGATGGCCTCGGCCGGCCAGGTGCGCGACCAGCATTTCATGCTGCAGCGCGAAGTCATAGACCGCATGGTGGCTCAGCCCGGGGGCGCGGACTACAGCCGCCTGTCGGTGATGCTGCAGTCGCGCTATCGCATGACCAAGCTGTTCGACGTTCCGCCCGAAGCCTTCGATCCGCCGCCCAAGGTGGTGTCGGCGGTGGTGCGCATGGTGCCGCTGGGCGCGGACCGTCCGCGGCCCCGCAGCGATGCGGCCTTCGAGCAAGTGGTGGCGCGGGCTTTCTCGCAGCGGCGCAAGATGCTGCGCCGGGTGCTCGACGACTGGACCGCGCACATTCCCTGGGAACCCCTGGGCATCGCGCCGACCTCGCGCGCGGAAGAGGTCTCCGTGGCCGGATTCATCGGCATGGCCGATGCGCTGGTGGCTGCTGGCGTGATCGCGGGGTCTTGACCCGCAGACTCCAGCCCGGACGCGACGCACTCGCGTCAGCGCAGACTTTCGATGAACTGCGCGAACAGCCGCGTCGTTTCCTCGGGCTGTTCCATACTGGGCAGATGAGCAGCGCCGGCCAGCATCCGTCCCGTCGCATTCGGCATGACGGCAGCCAAATGACGCGAACGCGTTAGAACCTAACGCGCGCCCTAAGGAAAGCAATCAGCAAGCAATTAAGCCACCGCAGCCGGCATCAATCTCTGCCGCTGCTTGATCAGCGTCTCCGCCACGAACGGATGCAACTGATTTTCCCCGCTGCGCCCTTCGGGATGCTCTGCCAGAAAGTCCAGCAGCTGACGCCGCATGCGCGGCTCCCAGTTCTTCTGGATGTGATTGGCGATTCCTTCGGCGGCTTCGGTCTTGTCGGGCATGGATTCGAAGAAATCGCCGATGCGATTGGCCGAACGGATGAGGGTGCGGATTTCCATACGAGTAAGTCCAGTCGTCAGGCAAGCATGCGCTGCGGATGAGTGTAGATCGTGGCGTCGGCATCGCGCAGAAAGCCGAGCAGCGTGAGATTGGTCTGCCGCGCCACGCGTACCGCCAGGGCAGTGGGGGCAGACACCGCCGCGAGAATGCCGACGCCGGCCGCCGCGGTCTTTTGCACCATCTCGAAACTGGCGCGGCTGGAAATCAGCATCATGCCCGCAGCCGCGTCTTGACCGGCGCGGGCCAGCGCGCCGATGAGTTTGTCGAGCGCATTGTGGCGGCCCACGTCCTCGCGCACCAAGGCAATGCGGCCTTGTGCGTCGGCCCAACCGGCCGCATGCGTGGCGCCGGTCAGATCGTGCAGGGCCTGGCGCGCGCGCATATCGCGCATGGCCTGCAGCACCGCGCCGATGCGCACGGCGGGGCCGTCGGCCACCGCAGGCACGGGGCGCAATACCTCGGGCAGCGTTTCCACGCCGCACAGGCCGCAGCCGGTGCGGCCCGCCATGGCGCGGCGCCGTTCGCGCAGGCGCATCGCGCAGGCGCTGGAAATCTCCAGCGCCACCACGATGCCGGTGCATTCCTGGCGCAGGTCCATGCCGCGCACGTCCGACACGCCATCGACGATGCCTTCGGTGAGCGAGAAGCCCAGCGCGAAATCTTCCAGGTCGGCGGGCGTGGCCAGCATGGTGGCATGGCTGATGCCGTTGTATTCCAGCGCGACCGGCACTTCCTCGGCCACGCAGTCCTCTTGTTCGGCGGCGCCCATGCGTCCGGCGCGCACGCGAGCGACCTCCACCCGCGCATGGCCTGCGCGGGTGGAGGTTTCGTCCAGGTCGGGCGTGTCGATCAACATGGCGCTTCAGGCTTATTTGGTCACCGGCGCTTCTTCGCGAATACGATCGCGCAGCAGCTGCTGCTGCGCGTCTTCGAAGCGCGTCCATTGGCGCTGCCATTCCGAAGGCTGCGTCACGCGGGTCACCTGCACCGCCGTCACCTTGTACTCGGGGCAGTCGGTCGCCCAATCGGCATTGTCGGTCGTGACGACGTTGGCGCCCGATTGCGGGAAATGGAAGGTGGTGTACACCACGCCCGGCTGCACGCGCTCGGTGACGGTGGCGCGCAGCACCGTCTGTCCGGCCCGGCTGTCGATGCCCACCCAATCGCCCTCGCTCACGCCGCGGTCCTCGGCATCGTGCGGATGGATCTCGAGCACGTCCTCGTGATGCCAGAGCACGTTGGCGGTGCGCCGCGTCTGCGCGCCCACGTTGTATTGCGACAGGATGCGCCCGGTCGTGAGCAGCAGCGGGAAGCGGCGGGTGCTGCGCTCGTCGGTGGGCACGTAGCGCGTGATCATGAAGCGGCCCTTGCCGCGCACGAACTCGTCGACGTGCATGATGGGCGTGCCTTCGGGCGCGGCGTCGTTGCACGGCCATTGCAGGCTGCCCATGCGATCGATCTTCTCGAACGAGACGCCGGCGAAGGTGGGCGTGAGCCGCGCGATCTCGTCCATGATCTCGCCCGGGTCCCGATAGTCCATGGGATAGCCCAGCGCGTTGGACAGCGCCACGGTGACCTCCCAGTCGCCCATGCCGTTGCGCGGCTCCATCACCTTGCGCACGCGCGAGATGCGGCGCTCGGCGTTGGTGAACGTGCCGTCCTTTTCCAGGAAGGTCGAGCCGGGCAGGAAGACGTGGGCGTACTTGGCGGTCTCGGTCAGGAACAGGTCCTGCACCACGATGCATTCCATGGCCGACAGCGCCGCGGCCACGTGCTGCGTATCGGGATCGGACTGGATGATGTCCTCGGCCTGGCAGTACAGCGCCTTGAAGCTGCCCGACACCGCGGCGTCGAACATATTGGGCAGGCGCAGGCCCGGTTCGGACTGCAGGGTCACGCCCCAGTCGGCTTCGAACTCGCCGCGCACCTTGTTGTCGGAAACGTGCCGGTAGCCGGGCAGCTCGTGCGGGAACGAGCCCATGTCGCACGAACCCTGCACGTTGTTCTGGCCGCGCAGCGGGTTCACGCCCACGCCCTCGCGGCCGATGTTGCCGGTGGCCATCGCCAGGTTGGCGATGGCCATGACGGTGGTCGAGCCTTGGCTATGCTCGGTCACGCCCAGGCCGTAGTAGATCGAACCGTTGCCGCCGGTGGCGTAGAGCCGCGCCGCGCCGCGCAGGTCCTCGGCCGGCACGCCGGTGATGGGCGCCATCGCTTCGGGCGAATTCTCGGGGCGCGACACGAAATCGCGCCATTCGTTGAAGGACTTGGCTTCGCAGCGTTCGGCCACGAAGGCTTCGTCCACCAGGCCCTCGGTGACGATCACGTGCGCCAGCGCCGATAGCAGCGCGGCGTTGGTGCCGGGAAGCACGGGAAGATGGTAGTCGGCCTTGACGTGCGCTCCGTCGACCAGCTCGATGCGGCGCGGGTCGATCACGATGAGCTTGGCCCCCTGGCGCAGGCGGCGCTTCATGCGCGAGGCGAACACCGGGTGGGCGCTGCTGGGGTTGGCGCCGATGAGGATGATCACGTCGGTGTGCATGACCGAGTCGAAGGTCTGCGTGCCGGCCGACTCGCCCATGGTCTGCTTCAGGCCGTAGCCGGTGGGCGAGTGGCAGACGCGCGCGCAGGTGTCGACGTTGTTGTTGCCGAACGCGGCGCGCACCAGCTTCTGCACCAGCCAGGTCTCTTCGTTGGTGCAGCGCGAAGAGGCGATGCCGCCCACCGAGTCGCGCCCGTACTTGTCCTGGATGCGGCGGAATTCGGACGCCGCGTAGTTGATCGCCGTCTCCCAGGAGACTTCCTGCCAGGGATCGGTGATGTTCTTGCGGATCATGGGCTTGAGCACGCGGTCTTTGTGCGTGGTGTAGCCCCAGGCGAAACGCCCCTTCACGCAGGAATGGCCGCGGTTGGCCTGGCCGTCCTTCCAGGGCACCATGCGCACCACTTCCTGGCCCTTCATCTCGGCCTTGAAGCCGCAGCCCACGCCGCAATAGGCGCAGGTGGTCAGCACCGAATGCTCGGGCTGGCCCATCATGATGACGGTCTTTTCCATCAGGGTCGACGTGGGGCAGGCCTGCACGCAGGCGCCGCAGGACACGCACTCGCTGTCCAGGAAGGGCTGGCTCTGGCTGGCCGCCACGCGCGAATCGAAGCCCTTGCCCGAGATCGTCAGGGCATAAGTGCCCTGAGTCTCTTCGCAGGCGCGCACGCAGCGGTTGCAGACGATGCACTTGGACGGGTCGTAGCTGAAGTAGGGATTGGACTCGTCCTTGGCGTCCTGCAGGTGGTTGGCGCCCGCGTAGCCGTAGCGCACGTTGCGCAGTCCCACCTCGCCGGCCATGTCCTGCAGCTCGCAGTCGCCGTTGGCCGGGCAGGTCAGGCAGTCCAGCGGGTGGTCGGAGATGTACAGCTCCATCACGCCCACGCGCAGATCGTGCAGCTTGGGCGTCTCGGTGCGCACCACCATGCCGTTCTCGGCGGGCGTGGTGCACGAGGCCGGATAGCCGCGCCGGCCTTCGATCTCGACCAGGCACAGCCGGCACGAACCGAAGGCCTCCAGGCTGTCGGTGGCGCACAGCTTGGGGATGTTGATGCCGGCCTCGGCGGCGGCGCGCATCACCGAAGTGCCTTCGGGCACCGAGATGGTCTGGCCGTCTATGGTCAGGGTGACGAGTTGTTCGGACGTGCGCGCCGGGGTGCCCAGGTCGCGGTCGCGCTTGACGACGGTTTCCAGCATGAGAATGTCTCCTTGCGTGCTCGCGCTGACGTTACGTTCGCGCGGCAGGTTCGGCGGCGCGGGACGCGTTGACGCCGAAGTCTTCGGGGTAATGGTTCAGCGCCGACAGTACCGGATAGGGCGCCATGCCGCCCAGCGCGCACAGCGAGCCGCCCAGCATGGTGTCGCACAGGTCGCGCAGCAGCTCCACGTGCTGCTCGCGCTGCGGTCCGCCGGCGATGATCTTGTCGATGGTCTCGACGCCGCGCGTGGAGCCGATGCGGCAGGGCGTGCACTTGCCGCACGACTCGACCGCGCAGAACTCCAGGGCGTAGCGCGCCATGCGCGCCATGTCCACGGTGTCGTCGAAAGCCACCAGGCCGCCGTGGCCGATCATGGCCGAGATGCCGACGTAGGCCTCATAGTCGAGCGGCACGTCCCATTGCGATTCGGGCAGATAGGCGCCCAGCGGGCCGCCCACCTGCACCGCGCGCAGCGGCCGGCCCGAAGCCGAGCCGCCGCCGAAGTCGTAAAGCAGTTCGCGCAGCGTGAGGCCGAAGGCCTTCTCGACCAGGCCGCCGTGCTTGAGGTTGCCGGCCAGCTGGAAGGGCAGGGTGCCGTTCGAGCGGCCCACGCCGTAGTCGCGGTAGTAGCCCGCCCCGCGCGCCAGGATGATGGGCACCGAGGCCAGCGAGATCACGTTGTTGATGACGGTAGGCTGGCCGAACAGGCCCTGGACCGCGGGCAGCGGCGGCTTGGCGCGCACCACGCCGCGCTTGCCTTCCAGGCTTTCCAGCAGCGAGGTCTCTTCGCCGCAGATATAGGCGCCGGCGCCCTTGCGCACTTCCAGGTCGAAGGCCCGGCCGCTGCCGAGGATGTCCGCGCCCAGCCAGCCCGCCTTGCACGCGCGGGCTATGGCCTCTTCGAGCGCGGCGATGGCGTGCGGGTATTCCGAACGCACGTAGATATAGCCTTGCGTGGCGCCCACGGCCAGGCCGGCGATGGCCATGCCTTCGATCAGCACGTAGGGATCGCCTTCCATCAGCATGCGGTCGGCGAACGTGCCCGAGTCGCCCTCGTCGGCGTTGCACACCACGTACTTCTGCGCCGCGCTGGCGGCCAGCACGGTCTTCCACTTGATGCCCGTGGGAAAGGCCGCGCCGCCGCGGCCGCGCAGGCCCGAGTTCAATACTTCTTCGACGATCCGAGCGGGCGCCATCGCAATCGCGCGCCGCATGCCTTCCAGGCCGCCATGGGCCGTGTAATCGTCCAGCGACAAGGGATCGGTGATGCCCACGCGGGCGAAGGTCAGGCGTTCCTGGTTCTTGAGATAAGGAATGTCTTCGGTCGGCCCGTGGCGCAGCGCGTGCGCGCCGCCCTGCAGCCAGCCGGCGTCGAAAAGCCCGGCCACGTCCTCGGGCTGCACTGGGCCGTAGGCCACGCGGCCTTGCGGCGTGGCGATCTCGACCAGCGGCTCCAGCCACAGCAGCCCGCGCGAGCCGTTGCGCACCAGGGCGACGTCCAGGCCGCGCTTTTGCGCTTCGCGCTCGACGGCCTGGGCCACCGCGTCGGCATCCACGGCCAGGGCGGCGGCATCGCGCGGCACATAAATCTTGACGGGAGCGTTCATGAGCGGGCCTCGTCTTGGGCAGGCGCCTTGCGCGCCGCATCGAGCAGGCGGTCCAGCCGGGCCGTGGTGACGCGCGCGTGCGGCTGGCCGTCGAGCATCACGGCCGGCGATTGCGCGCACAAGCCCAGGCAGTACACCGGTTCGAGAGCGAACGCGCCGTCGGCGCTGACGGCATGGAAGTCGCAACCCAGGCGCGTGCGGGCGTGGCCGGCCAGGGCTTCGCCGCCCATGGCCTGGCAGGATTCGGCGCGGCACACTTCGAGCGTGTGCCGCGCGCCGGGCTCGCTGCGAAAATGCGGGTAGAAAGTGATGACGCCATGCACCTCGGCGCGCGACAGGTTCAGCGCGGCGGCGATGTCGGGCACGGCTTCGGGCGGAATGCAGCCCAGCTCGTGCTGGACCGCATGCAGAATGGGCAACAGCGCGCCGGGCACGTCGCGCAGGCGGGTCACGACGTCGTTGACGACGGTTCTATCATGCATCGTCGGGTCTCCTGAACCGGGGCCGCTTATGGGGTTTGCGGCTTTTCATTGGGATGCCTGAAACGGATTAATATGGTAGAAAGAACATATTAATCTTGGCAGGCTACGCTTGCAGTGACACCATAGTCTGGTTCTTTTTCGCACTCAATATGAAATAGATGACATATAAATTCCAGTTGAATCTACGCCCGCAATGGTCGCTGGATGGTGCGCAGGACGAACAAGACGTGTCCTTGTCCTTGGGCAGCGTCCTGTCCCTGCTGTCGGCCATCGACACCACCGGCCACATCGCCGGCGCCTGCCGGGCCTGCGGCCTGTCCTACCGCCATGCCTGGGGCGTGCTGCGGCGGTTCGAGAGCATTTTCGGCACGCCGCTGCTCATCACGCGGCGGCGCCAAGGCACGCAACTGTCGGAATTCGCCCAGCGCCTCTTGTGGGCCAACCGGCGCATCGAGGCGCGCCTGGCGCCCACGCTCGAAAGCATGGCCTCCGAACTGCAGGAAGAACTCGAACGCCTGCTGCCGCGCGCCGCGCCGCACTTGCGGCTGCATGCCAGCCACGGTTTCGCGGTCGAGGCCATGATGCGGCACGTGAGCCGCAACGGCCTGGGGCTGGAGCTGCGCTACCGGACCGCCGTCGAGGCCCTGGCCGCGCTCGAACACCGCGAGTGCGACCTGGCGGGCTTCCAGGTGCCCTGCGGCGAATTCGAGTCGGTCATCCTCGAAGCCTACCGCCCCTGGCTGGATGCCGACGAATACGTGCTGGTTCACCTGGCGATGCGCAACACGGGCCTGTTCGTGCAGCCCGGCAACCCCAAGCGCATCACCGGCATCGCCGATCTCGCGCGGCCCGACGTGCGCTTCGTCAACCGCCAGATCGGCTCGAGCACGCGCCACCTGATCAAGGCCATGCTGGAACGCGCGGGCCTGTCCACCAGCCAGGTGCAGGGCTACGAGACCAGCGAGTTCACGCACATGGCCATCGCCGCGCATATCGCCAGCGGCATGGCCGATACCGGCGTGGGCGTCGAAACCGCCGCGCAGCGCTTCGGCCTGGATTTCATCCTGCTGGCGCGCGAGCGCTACTTCTTCGCCGTGCGCAAGGCCGACATGGATACGCCGGCGATGTGCGAATTGCTGGACGTCATACGCGGTCCGGAATACATCGGCGAGCTCGATCTGCTGCCGGGCTACGACGTCGTCGACGTGGGCCAGGCGATGACCTTGAAAGAGGCTTTTCCATGAGCAAGGTGATATTTCTCGCCGACGAGCGCGCGGCCCGGCCCGGAGCGCCGCTCGAGGCCGCGCCCCATGCGTGGCGGCCCGGCGAGCCCTTGGCCGATACCCGGGCCAGGCCTATGCGCGACCTGCGCATCTCGGTCACCGACCGCTGCAATTTCCGCTGCAACTATTGCATGCCGCGCGATGTGTTCGACAGCAACTATGCCTTCATGCCGCATTCGGCGCTGCTGTCGTTCGAAGAAATCACGCGCCTGGCCGGCACGTTCGCGCGGCTGGGCGTCGAGAAGATCCGCCTGACGGGCGGCGAGCCCTTGCTGCGCAAGAACATCGAAGCCCTGATCGCCATGCTGTCGGCGCTGCGCACGCCGCAAGGCCAGCCGCTGGACATCACGCTGACGACCAACGGCGTGCTGCTGGCGCGCAAGGCGCGCGCGTTGAAAGACGCGGGCTTGCGCCGCGTCACCGTGAGCCTGGACGCGCTCGACGCCGATCTGTTCGCGCGCATGAGCGACAGCGATTTCACGCCCGACGACGTGCTGCGCGGCGTGGACGCGGCGGCCGAAGCGGGGCTGGCCTCGATCAAGATCAATATGGTGGTGCGCCGCGGGTTCAACGACGGGCAGATCCTGCCCATGGCGCGGCGCTTTCGCGGCACGGGCCACGTGCTGCGCTTCATCGAGTACATGGACGTGGGCAGCACCAACGGCTGGAATCTCGCCGAGGTCGTGCCTACTTCCGAGGTGCTCGAGCGCATCGGCCGGGAGCTTCCCCTGGAGGCCTTGACCGACGAGGTGATGGGCCGGGTGGCCGAACGCTGGCGCTATCGCGACGGCGCGGGCGAGATCGGCGTCATCTCCAGCGTGTCGCACGCTTTCTGCGGCGGCTGCACGCGCGCGCGCCTGTCGCCCGAGGGCAAGCTGTTCCTGTGCCTGTTCGCCAGCACGGGATACGACCTGCGCGAGCCCCTGCGCGGCGGCGCCGACGACGCCCGGCTGGCCGACCTGATCGCCGGCATCTGGTCGCGCCGCGACGACAACTATTCCGAGCGCCGCGCCCAGGGCCTGCCGCAGGCCGCGCGTAAGATCGAGATGAGCTATATCGGTGGCTGAAATTCCTCTTGAAGGCACGGCCGGCCTGATCCTGGCCGGTGGGCGCGCCGTCCGCATGGGCGAGGCCGACAAGGGCCTGCTCATGCTGGCCGGCCAGCCGCTCGTGGCGCACGCGGCGCAGCGTCTTGCGCCGCAGGTCCAGTCCCTGTTCATCAGCGCCAACCGCAACGCCGAGCGCTATGCGCAATACGGCCGGGTGCTGCCCGACGATCCGGCCTTCGATGCCTGGCCCGGCCCGCTGGCCGGCGTGGCGGCGGGGCTGCGGGCCTGGCCCGGCCCCTGGCTGGTGGTGGCGCCCTGCGATACGCCCTTCCTGCCGCCGGACCTGGCTGCGCGCTTGATCGGTGCCGCCCAGGCGCAAGGCGCGCCGCTGGCGGTGGCTTGCGCGCAAGGGCGCCGCCATTCGGTCTGCATGGCGCTGCGCACCTCGCTCGCGGACGATCTGCGCGACTATCTGCAAGGCGGCGACCGCAAGGTGGATCTCTGGCAGGCGCGCGTGGGCGGGGTCGAGGTCGGCTTCGACGACGCGGCTCGTGGATTTTTCAACATCAATACCCCTGAAGATCTCTCGGCAGCCGAACAGGGCGTCGACGCCCGGCAGTAAGATCGACGATCAACCCGTTCCACCAGGAATCGTCATGACTCGCCGTACACCCATCGAGCGCTATCGCAATATCGGCATCTCCGCCCACATCGACGCGGGCAAGACCACCACGACCGAGCGCATCCTCTTCTACACCGGCATTACCCACAAGATCGGCGAGGTGCATGACGGCGCGGCGGTGATGGACTGGATGGAGCAGGAGCAGGAGCGCGGCATCACCATCACCTCGGCGGCCACCACCGCGTTCTGGCGCGGCATGGCGGGCAATTATCCCGAGCATCGCATCAACATCATCGACACCCCGGGACACGTGGACTTCACCATCGAAGTCGAACGCTCCATGCGTGTCCTCGACGGCGCCTGCATGGTCTACGACTCGGTGGGCGGCGTGCAGCCGCAGTCCGAGACGGTGTGGCGCCAGGCCAATAAATACGGCGTGCCGCGCATCGCCTTCGTCAACAAGATGGACCGCATCGGCGCCGACTTCTTCCGCGTGCAGCGCCAGATCGGCGAACGCCTGCGCGGCGACGCCGTGCCGATACAGATCCCCGTCGGCGCCGAAGATGCGTTCGAAGGCGTGATCGACCTGGTCAAGATGAAGGCCATCATCTGGGACGACGACAGCCAGGGCGTGCGCTTCGAATACCGCGACATTCCCGCGAACCTGCAGGCGCAGGCTCAGGAATGGCACGACAAGATGATCGAGAAGGCCGCCGAGGCCAACGAGACCCTGCTCGAAAAATATCTTTCGGGCGAACCGCTGACCGAGGACGAAATCAAGCTGGGCCTGCGCACGCGCACCGTCGCCAACGAAATCGTGCCCATGCTGTGCGGCAGCGCCTTCAAGAACAAGGGCGTGCAGGCCATGCTGGATGCCGTCATCGACTACCTGCCTTCGCCGGTGGACGTGCCCGCCATCAAGGGCCACACCGTCGACGACAAGGAGATCGAGCGCCATCCGAGCGACGCCGAGCCTTTCTCGGCGCTGGCCTTCAAGATCATGACCGATCCCTTCGTCGGCCAGCTGGTGTTCTTCCGCGTCTACTCGGGCGTGGTCAAGTCGGGCGACACGCTGTTCAATCCGATCAAGGACAAGAAAGAGCGCCTGGGCCGCATCCTGCAGATGCATGCCAATTCGCGGCAAGAGATCAGCGAGGTCTACGCCGGCGACATCGCGGCCGCCGTGGGCTTGAAGGACGTCACCACGGGCGACACGCTGACCGATCCGGCGCACGTCATCGTGCTCGAACGCATGGTCTTTCCCGAGCCGGTCATCTCGCAGGCCGTCGAGCCCAAGACCAAGGCCGACCAGGAAAAAATGGGCATGGCGCTCAATCGCCTGGCGCAGGAAGACCCGTCCTTCCGCGTGCATACCGACGAAGAGTCCGGCCAGACCATCATCTCCGGCATGGGCGAGCTGCACCTGGAAATTCTCGTCGATCGCATGAAGCGCGAGTTCCACGTCGAGGCCAACGTCGGCAAGCCGCAGGTGGCCTATCGCGAAACCATACGCGCCACGGTGGACGAGGTCGAAGGCAAGTTCGTCAAACAGTCGGGCGGCCGCGGCCAATACGGCCACGCGGTGCTCAAGCTCGAGCCGCAGGAGCCCGGCACGGGCTTCGAGTTCGTCGATGCGATCAAGGGCGGCGTGGTGCCGCGCGAGTTCATTCCGGCGGTCGAGCGCGGCATCCGCGACAGCCTCAACGCCGGCGTGCTGGCGGGCTACCCGGTGGTCGATATCAAGGCCACGCTGGTCTTCGGCTCCTATCACGACGTCGACTCCAACGAGAACGCCTTCCGCATGGCGGGCAGCATGGCCTTCAAGGAAGGCATGCGCCGCGCCAAGCCGGTGCTGCTCGAGCCGATGATGCACGTGGAGGTCGAGACGCCCGAGGATTACACCGGCTCGGTGATGGGCGACCTGTCCTCGCGGCGCGGCATGGTGCAGGGCATGGAAGACATCGCGGGCGGCGGCGGCAAGCTGGTGCGCGCCGAAGTGCCTCTGGCCGAGATGTTCGGGTATTCGACTTCGCTGCGTTCGCTGACGCAGGGGCGGGCTACCTACACCATGGAGTTCAAGCACTACGCCGAGGCGCCGAAGGTGGTGGCCGACGCGGTGATTGCAGAGAAGAAGAGCTAGCGTTTTTTCGAGGCTTGACCCGGCCTACTGCAAAAACTCTTCCACCGCCGCGTTGAACGCCTTGGTGTTGGACAGGCTCATCCCATGCGAGGCATAGGCGATCGTCACCCGCCTGGGATCGGGCAGCACGCTTTCCAGCCAATTCAGTACGCCGGGGAAGGGCGCGGGACTCAGCGCGCCGCCGACCAGCAGCACAGGCGGCAACAGCGCCCGCAGAGCGAGCTCGTCGGGCATGGGGATGGCCTCCGCCGCCTGGCCGATCAGCGTGGCGGCGTTGTCGCGCACCATCTCCTTGAACCAGGGCACCATGCGGCGCCAGGTGTCGGGGCCGGTCACGGCATCGATGAAAAGCGCCAGGCCTTCCTCGGCCTGGCCGTCGCGGATCATGTCGCGCGCCTGCCGGCGAAAATCGCCGCGCGGGTCGTGGTTGCCGGGCAGGGGCTGGCCGGGGTCGGCCAGCGTCAGGCTGCGCACCAGGCCGGGGTCGCGCAGCGCCGCTTCCAGCGCCACGCGCCCGCCGCGCGAATGGCCCACCAGATGAACGGGTCCGCCCACGACCTGCGTCACGAAATTGAGCAGCTGCTCGGCGTGCTCGGCGATCGAGAAACCCGAACCCGTGCCGTCCCAGCGTTCCGGCCAATAGCGCCGCAGCGACGGCGCCAGCACCCGGTAGTGTTTGCCCAGCCCCGTCAGTTGCGGCCTCCAGTAGCGCCAGTCGCATAGCGAGCCGTGCACCAGCACCACCGGATCGCCCGTGCCGGCCTCGGCATAGGTGGTGGCGTATCCGTCGAACTCGACGGTCCGGGTGGGCAGGTCAGGAGCAAAACGCATGATGGAACCGGGATTGAACAAGGCCACGATTCTAGCGCCGCCCCTTACGGTCTTCTCCTTGCTACACTCGCCCGGCCATGAGCTGGCTCTACCCGGCCCGAGGGCATTATTTAGACAGAATTCCGTCAGCTAAACCTTGCAATTCTTTGCGCATCGCCATGTCTACCGATCAAAAAAATTTGCCCGAATCCGCTCAACGTGTTGCGTCGTTGCTACAGTCTTTGGGTCACGACAAGCCTGTGGTGCTGTTGGCCGAGGCCGGGCGCACCTCCGCGCAAGCCGCCGCGGGCCTGGGTTGCGAGGTCGCGCAGATCGCCAAGTCCATCATTTTTCGCCGTGTGTCGGACAACGCGCCGGTGCTGGTGGTGGCCAGCGGCAGCAATCGCGTCGACGAGGCCAAGGTGGCCGCGCGCGTGGGTGAGTTGGGCAAGGCCGACGCGCGTTTCGTGCGCGAGGCCACGGGCTATGCGATAGGCGGCGTCTGCCCCATCGGCCACGCCGTCAAACCCGTGATGCTGCTCGACGAAGATCTGTTCAACTACGACAGCCTGTGGGCGGCGGCGGGCCATCCTCATGCCGTGTTCAATCTCACGCCCAAGCAGCTCGAGGCCATGACGGGCGCGCCCGTCGTCGACGTGGCGCTGCGGACCTGAACGCCGCGATCGAAACAAAAAGGCCGCGCAGATGCGCGGCCTTTTTTCTGCAGAGCGAGCAGCGGCTTATTGCAGCAGCTTCAGGCGGCTCTTGGCCGACGTGGCGGCCTGCGTGTTGGGATACTGGCTGATCAGCTTCTGCATGGTCGCCTTGGCGGCGCTGCGATTGTTCATCTCGATCTGGCAGCCGGCGATCACGAGCATGGCATCGGCCGCGTGCGGATCGTTGGGATAGTCGTGCACCACGCCTTCGAGCGTCGAGATCGCGCCCTTGTAGTCCTTCAGCGCATAGCGGCTGCTGCCTTGGAAAAAGCGGGCTGCCGGCGCCATCTGGCTATTGGGGTATAGGGCGACGAAAGCGGACAGCGAATCGGCGGCCTTCTTGTACTGGCCCTTGCGGAACAGATCGATGGCGCTGTTGTAGGTGTTGGCTTCCTGCGGATCGGCGAGCGGGCCTGGCTGGCCGGACGTGTTGTCGCCTTGCTGGCCGTTGTTGGCGCCGGGTTGCTGCTGTTGTTGTCGCTGCTGCGTATGCTGCAGCTCTTCCACCTCGCCGTTCAGCTTGTCGACGCGGTCTTGCAGCGATTGAATCTGGTTGTACAACTGCACTTGCTGCTGCTGGCTTTGGTCGAGCTGCTGGCGCAATTGAAGAATGGCGCTGCGGGCATCGTCGTCGGCAAACGCATGGGCTGCCGGTGCGGCCACGACTGCGCAGGTGAGACTGGCGATCAGCGCCACTCGGCGCGGGGTGAGTGCACGGTTTCGCATGTGTTATTTCCACAAAAACAAACGTCGGGACAGGGTCCCGACGTGGGCCTGCGCAAGCAGGAGCGCCGGCCCGACGCAGTCAGGCCGGCACGCGCTGTGCTTAGCGCAGATAGTTGATGTCGGCGCGACGGTTTTGCGCCCAGTCGGCTTCGGTGTGACCCAGAGCCTTGGGCTTTTCCTTGCCGAAGCTGATCGTTTCGATCTGGCCGTTGCTCACGCCTTGCAGTTCCATCTGCTTGGCGACGGCTTCGGCACGACGCTGACCCAGGGCCAGGTTGTACTCGGCGCCACCGCGTTCGTCGGTGTTGCCTTCGATCTTGACGTGCTGTTGCGGATGAGCAGCCAGGTAGTGAGCGTGTTGCGAGACCAGGGTGCGGTACTGGTCGTCGACGTTGTACTGGTCAAAGCCGAAGTAGACCGAACGTTGCTGATACAGCACGCTGTTCGGGTTGAACGGATCCATCGCATCCCCGGCATTGCCGTTGTTGGCACCGGCGTTCTTGTCGAGGGGGACGGAGCTACAGGCCGCCAGGGCAGCGGTCAGGGCAGCAATGGAAAGGCTCTTGGCAATGCGCGACTTCATGATGGTTCCTTTAGTAAAAGAAGATCACACGTGTTATTGGGTGAAGGGGCCCCACGTCGGTTCTTGGATTTCCCCGTTCAGGACAGACAGCGTCTGATGTACGCGGCCATCGGTTGAAACGACTGCCAGCACACTACGCCCGCCTTGCTTCGTAGCATAAAGCACTTGCATGCCGTTTGGTGCAAAGCTTGGCGATTGATCGTCGGGGCCATTGGTCAGCAAGGTCTCGTTACCGGAGGACAAGTTCAACGTAGCGATATGGAACGAACCGTCGCGCCTTGCAACGTACAGGAGCGTCGATCCATCGGGGGAAATTCGAGGTGAGATATTGTAGTTGCCGGTGAACGTCAGGCGGCGCGCGTCGCCGCCGTCCACGCTCATCTGGTAGGTCTGCGGGCCGCCGCTGCGGTCGCTGGTGAAAATGAACGACTTGCCGTCCGGCATGAAGAAGGGCTCGGTATCGATGCCGGGCGAACGCGTCAGGCGGCGCAGGCTGGAGCCGCCGCTGGACGAGACCAGGTAGATCTGCGACAGGCCGTCGCGCGTCAGGGCCACGGCCAGATGGGAGCCGTCGGGCGTCCAGGCCGGCGCGCTGTTGTTGCCCTTGTAGTTGGCCACGGGGGTCTGGGCGCTGCTGGCCAGGGTCTGCACATAGACCACGGGCTTGCCGGTATGGAAGCTCACATAGGCCAGGCGCGCGCCGTCGGGCGACCAGGCGGGCGAGATGATGGGCTGGCGCGAGCGCAGCGCCACCTGCGGGTTCTGCCCGTCGGCGTCGGCGACCTGCAGTTCGTAGGTGCTGCCCTGCTTGAGCACATAGGCGATGCGGGTGGAGAACACGCCGCGCACGCCGGTGATCTTCTGGTAGATGCGGTCGGCGATCTGGTGCGACACGCGGCGCAGTTGCTGCGCGGTGCCGTTGAAAGCCACGCCGTCGAGCTGCGTCTTCTGGACGTCGTCGCCCAGGCGGTAGCTGACCTGGTAGCTGCCGTCGGCCGCCTGCTTGACGCTGCCGTAGGCCAGGTAGTCGGCGCCGCGGCCGCGCCAATCGTCGTACGAGATCGGGCTGTCGACGTTGAGGCTGGCGCCGGCGGCGTTGATCAGGCGGAATTGGCCCGAGCGGTTCAGGTCGGCGCGGATCACGTCGGCGATGGCCTGGCCCGTGGTGTCGGTGGCCGCGAAGTCGGCGATGGCGATCGGATATTGGGTGGCGCCGACGCCCGAGATATTGACTTGCAGCTGCGCGCGCGCGGGTTGCGCAGCCAGCAGGGCCGCCGGCAGCAAGAGCGCGAGGCCCAGCGTGCGTAGCGTCCTGAGCATGGGGGCGCGGAAGACGTAGGTCATGCGTCTATCTCCTTCAATCAGTACATGTCATAGCCGATATCGATCGACGACGGGTAGGGGCCGACCGAAGGCTTGGGGAATGGGTCGCAGGCCAGGATGCCTCGCTGGACCGCTGTGTCAAACGCGGGGATGCCGGAAGACTGGGTCAGGGTGGCTTGGGTAACCTTGCCGTTACGGGCCAACTGTACCCGGAATTGCACCCTGGGGTTGGAGCCGCTTTGCGGCGGCGTGTTGTAGGTTACGCCGGGCTGAACGCAGGCGCGCACCTTAGCGCCGTAGCCGCCGTCGGTACCGCCGCCACCGCCGGCCTGGTTGTGGTCGGCCGTGCCGGTGGCGATGCCCGCGCTGCCCAGGATCGCGTTCTTGAACGAATCCTTGAGGGCCTTGTCCGCAGCGGCCTTCTTGGCGGCGGCTGCGGCGGCCGCGGCCTTCTTGGCGGCTTCTTCCTTGGCCTTCTCTTCGGCGGCTTTTTCGGCAGCCGCCTTTTCAGCGGCGGCCTTCTCGGCAGCAGCCTTGTCGGCGGCCGCCTTCTGCGCCGCGGCCTTTGCCGCGTCGTCCTTGGCCTTCTGCTCGGCAGCCGCCTTTTCCTGGGCGGCCTTCTTCGCAGCGTCATCCTTGGCTTTCTGCTCGGCCGCGGCCTTGTCGGCGGCCGCCTTCTTGGCGGCTTGCGCGGCGGCTTCCTGCTTGGCCTGCTCTTCCTGCTGCTTCTTCTTGGCCTGCTCGAGCGCGATGTCGGGATCGACCTGCGGCTTGGGCGGGGCGGGCGGGGGCGGCGGCGGGGTGACCGGCTGCGGCGGCTGGGGTTGAGGCTGCGGCTGCGGCTGCGGTTGGGGTTGCGGCTCCGGTTTGGGCGGCGTGGCGTTGGGGTTGTCGCCCTTGGTCCACAACTGCACCTGCACGGGTCCCGGAGGCGCTTCGGAATGCCAGTGCAGCCCCACGATCAGGACGAGCAGCAGCAGCACGTGCACCAGGATGGCCAGGCCCAGGGACTTGCGCCTGTCCTTGGTCTCCGTGTCGTGCGCCGCCGCGCGCTTGGAGAAGATGGGGCGTTTCATTCGGGTTCGGTCCCGGATCAGCGTTTCTTCGGCGCGGCCGCGACGGCCTTGCCGCTGCTGCTGCTCTGGTCGACCAACAGGCCCAGCTTGTTGATGCCGTTGCTGCGCAGTTCGTCCATGACCTTCACGACGGACTCATAGGGCACCTTGCCGTCCGCGGCGATGACCACGGGCGTATCGGCCGTGATGCGCGAGCGCACCTGGTCCACCAGCTCGGGACGGGCGATGGGAATGTACGAGGCACCGGGTTCGCGCAGGCGCAGCGAGATGTCGCCGTTGGACTTGATCTGCACTTCCAGCGGCTTGACCGGCACGTCGGATGCCTGGCCCACGGAAGGCAGTTCGATCTGCCCGGGCGTGATCAGCGGCGCGGTGACCATGAAGATGATCAGCAGCACCAGCATCACGTCGATGTACGGCACGACGTTGATGTCGGACTTCATGCGCCGGCCGTGCCGGCCTCCAGAGCGTGCGGAAGGCATTAGCGCACCTGCCGTTGCAGAATGTTCAGGAATTCGTCGATGAAGCTGTCGAAGCGGATCGACAGCCGGTCTATGTCGTTGGTGTAGCGGTTATAGGCCACCACGGCGGGGATGGCGGCGAACAGGCCGATGGCGGTCGTGACCAGGGCTTCGGCAATGCCGGGCGCGACCGAGGCCAGCGTGGCCTGCTGCATGCTGGACAGGCCGATGAAGGCGTGCATGATGCCCCACACCGTGCCCAGCAGGCCGACGTAGGGGCTCACCGAGCCGGCCGAGGCCAGGAAGTTCAGGTGCGATTCCAGCGCGTCCATTTCGCGCTGGTAGGAGGCGCGCATGGCGCGGCGCGGACCGTCGAGCGCGGCGTTGATGTCGCCGGCCGGCGCGGTGCGGCGAGATTTCAGGAACTCGGTCATGCCGGCATCGAAGATGCGGGCCAGGGCGCCCTGTTCGTCGCGGCGGGTGGACACGGCCTGCTGCAGCACGGCCAGGTCGCCGCCCGACCAGAAATCGTCCTCGAAGCGCAGCGTCTGCTTGTTCGCGCGCTTGACGGCCATGCGCTTGGCGAAGATGTAGGTCCAGGAGATGACCGAGACGGCCAGCAGCAGCAGCATGATGAGCTGCACAGGGAAGCTGGCATGGCTGATCAGCGAGAGCAACGACATGTCGTTGGAGGCTTGCATGGATTATTCCTGGGTCGATTGCAGTGAGGCGCGTACGCCGGGAGGGAGTTCCGCGGGGCGCAATTGGATAGAGTCGACGCAGCAGACTTGGATGTTGCCTTCGGCGAGAAGTTCGCCGCGGCGCTCCGCGCGCTGCGCAAAATGTACTGAGGCCCGGCCCAGCCGGGTCACCCGGCTGCGTATGGTCAGCAGGTCGTCCAGACGAGCCGGCTTGCGATAGTCCATGTTCAGGCCGGCGACCACGAAGACGCGCTGGAGCCGGTCGGCCATGTCGGACTGGTCGAAACCCAGCGCCCGCAGCCACTCCGTGCGGGCCCGCTCGAAGAACTTCAGGTAGTTCGCGTAGAAAACGACGCCGCCGGCATCCGTGTCTTCGTAATAGACGCGGATGTCGAACACGAATTCAGTGGGGAGCGTGAGATCAGTCACGATGGGCATAAAGCTGGACAGGACCCCAAACCAGCAGTCCGGCCCGAATATTACCTCGTATCGCGTTACAGCGTTTCGAGCTTGGCTAGAGTCTGTTCCAGGGCGTTTCCAGCCGGGACCTTGCTCGCTTCGCTCTCGGAACGGGCCTGCAGTTCGATCAGGCCGTCTTTCAAGCCGCGCTCGCCGACGGTGACGCGCAGCGGCACGCCGATCAGCTCCCATTCGGCGAACATGACCCCCGGGCGGGCGTCGCGGTCGTCCAGGATGACGTCCACGCCGCGGGCGAGCAGGGCTTCGTAGAGCTCGGTGGCGGTGTTGCGCACAGTTTCACTTTTGCCCCAGCCCACCGTGCAGATCACCACCTCGAAAGGCGCGATGGCGCGCGGCCAGAGGATGCCGCGGTCGTCATGCCCTTGCTCGATGGCGGCGCCGGCGATCCGGGTGACGCCGATGCCGTAGCAGCCCATTTCCAGAAGGGCGGGCTTGCCGGTCTCGTCCAGGAAAGTGGCCTTCAAGGCGGTGGAGTACTTGGTGCCCAGGTAGAACACATGGCCCACTTCGATGCCGCGCTGGATGGCCAGGTGGCCGCGGCCGTCGGGAGCCGGGTCGCCTTCGACCACATTGCGCAGGTCGGCGACGAGCTCGGGCTCGGGCAGGTCGCGGCCCCAGTTGACGCCGCGGTAGTGCATGTCGGTCTGGTTGGCGCCGCAGACGAAGTCGGCCATGTCGGCCGCGGTCCGGTCGGCGATCACGCGCACGGGCTTGACCGTCTTGACGGGGCCCAGATAGCCCGGCTTGCAGCCGAAGTGCTCGACGATCTCGGCCTCGGTGGCGAAGCGGAAACCCGCCAGGCCCTCGATCTTGCCGGTCTTGATTTCGTTCAGCTCATGGTCGCCGCGCAAGAGCAGCAGCCAGACCTGGGCCGTGCCGTCTTCGCGGTCGGTCGCCAGCACGATGGACTTGACGGTGCGCGCCAGGGGCAGGTCCAGCATTTCGGCCACGGCTTCGCACTTGGCCGCGCCGGGCGTGGGCACGATGGCCATGGGCTCGGCGGGGGCGGCGCGCCCGGGCAGCAGGCTGACCGCTTCGGCAAGCTCGATGTTGGCGGCGTAGTCGGAATCGGGGTTGTAGACCAGGAGGTCTTCGCCTGTGTCGGCGATCACCTGGAACTCGTGGCTGCGCGTGCCGCCGATCGAGCCGGTGTCGGCCGCCACGGCGCGAAACTGCAGGCCCAGGCGCTGGAAGATGCGCATGTAGGCCTGGTACATGATGTCGTAGCTGCGCTGCGCGCCCGCTTCGTCGCGGTCGAAGGAGTAGGCGTCCTTCATGGTGAACTCGCGGCCGCGCATCAGGCCGAAGCGGGGGCGGCGCTCGTCCCGGAACTTGGTCTGGATGTGATAGAAATTCAGCGGCAGCTGGCGGTAGCTGTGGATCTCGTTGCGGGCGATGTCGGTGATGACTTCTTCCGAGGTGGGCTGCAGCACGAAGTCGCGATCGTGGCGGTCCTTCAGGCGCAGCAGCTCGGGGCCGTATTCCACCCAGCGCCCCGATTCCTGCCAGAGCTCGGCCGGCTGGACCATGGGCATCAGCAGCTCGATGGCGCCGGCGGCGTTCATCTCTTCGCGCACGATCTTCTCGATCTTGCGTATGACGCGCAGACCCAGGGGCATGTAGGTGTAAACCCCGCCCGCGAGCTTGCGGATCATCCCTGCCCGGGTCATCAGCTGATGGCTGGCGACTTCCGCTTCGGCGGGGGCTTCTTTAAGGGTATTCAGGTGGTATCGGGATGCGCGCATAGGGAGGTGGGCGGGGGTTGATATACGTATAAAATCGACTGCAATTGTATTGAATTCAGTTGGGGGTGGCCCATGCTCGACCGCGAAGGCTACCGCCCCAATGTCGGAATCATTCTCGTAAACGGCAAAAACGACGTTTTCTGGGGCAAGCGCATACGGGAACATGCCTGGCAGTTTCCGCAGGGTGGCATCAAGCACGGCGAAAGCCCGGTGCAGGCCATGTATCGCGAACTCTACGAGGAAGTCGGCCTCAAGCCCGAGCATGTCCGCATCCTGGGGCGCACGCGCGATTGGCTGCGCTATGAAGTTCCTGATCATTTCGTCCGGCGCGAATGGCGCGGGCACTACAAAGGCCAGAAGCAGATCTGGTTCCTTTTGCGCCTGGTCGGCCGCGATTGCGACGTCTGCCTGCGCGCCTCGTCGCATCCCGAGTTCGACGCATGGCGCTGGAGCCAGTATTGGGTGCCGCTCGATGCCGTCATCGAGTTCAAGCGCGACGTCTATACCCGCGCGCTGAACGAGCTGTCGGCCATCCTGTTCCGCCGCCATCACGAAACCCGCTATCTGCGGCAGCGCGTGCACGGCGCGCGTCCGGTAGAGTCCATCGACTCGCCTTCCACTTCCGCGGATGACCATGCGCATATTGCTGGTTGAAGACGAGCAGGACATGGCCGCGTGGCTCGTCCGCGCGCTGACCCAAGGCGGCTTCCTGCCCGACCACGCGCTCGACGCGCGCACGGCCGAAAACCTGATGGCGAGCAACGAGTACGACGCCGTCGTGCTCGATCTGCGCCTGCCCGACAAGCACGGCATGACGCTGCTGCGCGAAATGCGCGACCGCGACGACCGCACGCCCGTCCTGGTGCTCACCGCCCAAGGCGGGCTGCAGGATCGCGTGCGCGGCCTCAACCTGGGCGCGGACGACTTCCTCACCAAGCCCTTCGCTCTGGAAGAGCTCGAGGCCCGCATCACGGCCCTCGTGCGCCGCAGCCGCGGCCGCCAGCATCCCCGCCTGCAATGCGGCTCGCTGTCCTACGACAGCGAGAACCGCGTCTTCATGCTCGACGGCTCGCTGCTCTTTCTTACCCCGCGAGAGCACGCGACGCTGGCGGCCCTGCTTGCGCGCAGCGGCTACCCGGTCGACAAGATCCAGTTGTTCGGCAAGGTGTTCACGCACGACAGCGACGCCAACCTCGACGCCATCGAGGTGGTGCTGCATCGCCTGCGCAAGAAACTGGCCGGCAGCGACGTGCGCGTCGTCACGGTTCGCGGCCTGGGCTATATGCTCGAAAGCCTGGCGCGCACGCCCGCCGAAGCGTGATGGCGTCGATCGGCCGTTGGCGAGGCAGGCCGCGGCTCGGCATCCGTTCGCTGCTTTTGCTTTTGCTGCTGCCCATGATCCTGGCGGTGCTGGCGCTGGACAGCATCAGCGATTACCACACGCTCTCCCACACCACCAATACGGCCTATGACACGTCGCTGCTGGCATCGGCCCGCATGCTGAGCGGCGGCCTGCTGCTCGATGAAAGCGGCAGGCTGCAGGTCGAGCCGTCGTTTCATGCCCAGTTCCTCGCGCGCACGCAAGCCGAGCTGCATCGTCATTTCTGCATCGAGGAGATCGAGCCGGTCGGCGCGGGAACCTTGTCCACGCAGGAGCGCACCCTGGCCGGGGCGGCCGATCTTCCGCGCCCGCCATCCTGGCCGACCGGGGAGGGCGGAGAAGTATTCTTCGATGCCGTCTATCGCGGCGTGCCGGTGCACGCCGTGGCCGTGCTGCGCGTCATCCGGCGGGGGCCGGTCAGCCGCGAGGCCCTGGTGGTGGTGACCGAAAACGCAGTCTGGCGCTCGGGCATCGAATTGCGCGCGCGCGGCGAGGAAGCCTGGCGCGATCTGGCCATGCTGCTGCTGGAAAGCGTGCTGCTCTGGCTGGGCGTGCACTGGGCCTTGCGCCCCTTGCGGCGGCTCAACCGCGAGGTGAGGGCTCGCAGTCCCGACGATCTCACGCCGCTCGACGAGCGCAGCGTGCCCAGCGAAGTGGCGCCGCTGGTCCATGCGGTCAACCTGCACCTGGACAGGCACCGTCAAATACTCGACGAGCGCGCCCAGTTCCTGGCCGATGCCTCGCATCAACTGCGCACGCCCCTGGCCATCCTCTCCACCCAGGCGCAATATGCCTTGCGCGAGGCGGACCCGGCCCGCGCGCGCGAAGCCTTGCAGGCCATCGTCGAGCAACTGGGCCGCAGCCGGCGCCTGACCGAGCAGCTGCTCTCCCTGGCGCATGCCAGCCAGGCCGAGGCGGCGCAGCGCGAAGTCGTCGACCTGGCCCGGGTCTGCCGGGAGGCGGTCATGCAGTATCTGCCCCTGGCGCGCGAAAAAGATCAGGATCTGGGCTGGGTCGATGCCCGCGCCGGCGGCGGCGACGCGTCGGTGATCGCCGGCGAGGTCGAACTGCGCGAAATCCTCGCCAACCTGATTCACAATGCCATCCATTATTCTCCGGCAGGCGCCCGCATCACGATCGTGCTTGCCGAGGAGCGCGAACGCTACGAAGTGGCCGTCGTCGACAACGGGCCGGGCATTCCCGAGCACCAGCGCGAACGGGTGTTCCAGCGGTTCGAGCGGGCGGGGCGGCTGGGCGCCGCGGACGGCTCCGGGCTGGGCTTGTCGATTGCGCGGACCTATGCCCGATGCAATCGAGGCGAGATCGATTTGCGCGACGGCGAGGCCAATTCGATGGGCGGCCGGGGCTTGTCCGCGGTGCTGCGGCTACCCCGGACGCCAGAAATCGACGCAGGATGCAAGTCAGAAAGTCGTCAGAAAAACGACAGTATTGCTAGGGGATTGTCCTTATTTTCAGAAAAAATTCACTGGTTTGAAAGAAAATAGGAAGCTTTAGCTCGTACCCTTTCATGCCAATCCGGACAGGACGCCGGCCTGGATCGGATGAAGTGCAAAACCACCACCCGCGAGTTGTCGCGAGGAGACTTTATGCAGCAAGCGAAGTTCAAAAAAGACTACTTCGGAGGGGCCCTGATCGCGGCGATAGGCCTATCCACCGTCTATGCCGCCACGGGGTATCACATCGGCAGCCTATCCCAGATGGGTCCAGGCTATTTCCCCGCGGCCGTGGGCGTCTTGATGGTCATTACCGGTCTTCTCATCGCGCTGGCGGCGCGCGGCGACACCAAACCGACTGTCGTGGCTGACGACGACGAGAGCGGCCACCACGGCCATCCCACCAGCCTTCCCGACACTCGCGCGGCGGTCTGCATCATCCTGAGCATCGTGGCCTTCATTTTTTTCGGCCATTACGGCGGTCTGATTCCGGCCACTTTCGCCATCACCTTCATTTCGGGTTTCGGCGATCGCACCAATACTTTCAAGCAGGTCTTTCTTCTTTCCGTCTTCATGTGTCTGGTGGCGGCCGTCGTATTCGAATGGGCGCTCAAATTGCAGCTGCCCCTGTTTCAGTGGGGGGGTTGAGCCATGATCGAAAAATCCTTGCATGACCTGATGTTCGGGTTCGGCGTCGCCTTCGAACCCCACAACCTGATGTGGACGGTCTTCGGCGTGCTGGTCGGCAACCTGATCGGCGTGCTGCCCGGCATGGGCGCGCTGTCGGCCATTTCCATCCTGCTGCCGCTCACCTACGTGATGCACCACACGCCGGCCCTGCTGATGCTGGCCGGCATTTTCTACGGTTCCATGTACGGTGGCGCCATCGGCGCGATCCTGCTGAACCTGCCTTCGCATCCGCCGCACGCCGTGACCTGTCTCGACGGCTACCCCATGACCCGCCAGGGCCGGGGCGGCACGGCGCTGGGCATCACCATGATCTGCTCGTTCTTCGCGGCGTCGGTCGGCATCATCGTCATGGTCTTCTGCTCGCCGCTGCTGGTCGAGATCGCGTTCAAGTTCGGCCCCGCCGAGATCTTCTCGATCATGCTGCTAGGCCTGCTTGCCGGCGCCACCATGTCGCGCGGCTCGCCGCTCAAGGGCGTGGCCATGACGCTGTTCGGCCTGCTGTGCGGCGTGGCCGGCACAGACGTCAACACCGGGCAGATCCGCTTCTCCTTCGGCCTGGTCGACATGTCCGACGGCCTGGAGCTGGTGGCGGTCGCCATGGGCCTGTTCGGCGTGGCCGACTTCCTGATGAGCGCCAACCGCATGACGGCCATCAACAGCAGCAGCGCCAAGCTGCGCATGCGCGACATGTGGCCCAGCTGGCCCGAGATGAAAGAGGCCTTCATGCCCATGGTGCGCGGCACCGCGATCGGCACCATCTTCGGCGCCATGCCCGGCACCGGCCCCACCATCACGACCTTCATCGCCTACGCGCTCGAACGCAAGGTCTCCAAGACGCCCGAGAAATTCGGCACCGGCATGATCGCCGGCGTGGCGTCGCCCGAGGCTTCGTCGCACTCCAAGACGCAGGTCGACTTCATTCCCACGATGAGCCTGGGCATCCCCGGCGATGCGGTGATGGCCTTGATCCTGGGCGCATTGCTGATCCAGGGCATCCAGCCCGGCCCGCAGCTGATCACCGAGCACCCGGACATCTTCTGGGGGCTGATCGCCAGCTTCTGGGTGGGCAACGTGCTGCTGGTGATCCTGAACGTGCCGCTGATCGGCGTGTGGGTGAAGATGCTGCAGGTGCCCTACCGCTATTTGTTCCCGTCGGCCCTGTTCTTCATCGCCGTGGGCGTGTTCAGCACGCAAAACAACCTCTTCCAGACCTGGGAAGTGCTGG
>Ga0209455_1000225_pt1 | contig 76514 bp, 70 predicted proteins | sample AraplaCol_mCL_r2_FD_184275 | JGI IMG/M metagenome (GOLD analysis project Ga0209455, IMG submission 184275) | Arabidopsis root microbial communities from North Carolina, USA - plate scrape CL_Col_mCL_r2 (SPAdes) (version 2) | ecosystem: Host-associated > Plants > Roots > Endosphere | place: USA... | reverse complement strand
GCCGCCGATCGAGATCGCCCCCGTGTCATCGGCGATCACCGTGACGCTGTCATCGAGTGCATAGGTCTTGCCGTCGAGCGCCAGCACCTCTTCGCCGGGTTTGGCACGGCGCATGGTGAGGTTGCCCTTGACCTTGTCGGCATCGAAGACATGCAGCGGCCGGGCGAGATCGAAGGTGACGAGATTGGTGATATCGACCAAGGCCGAGATCGGCCGCAGGCCGATCGAGACCAAGCGGTCCTGCAGCCATTTCGGGCTGGGGCCGTTCTTGACGCCCTTGATATAGACGCCGCCAGCCAGCGGGCAGTATTGCCCGTCATCGGCGAGCTGCCATTTGATCGGGCTGTCGAATTTGCCGTCGATCTTCTTGACGTTCAGCGGCTTCAGCTTGCCGAGACCGGCCGCTTCGAGATCGCGGGCGATGCCGCGGACACCGAGGCAATCGGCGCGGTCCGGCGTCAGCTTGATCTCGATCACCGGATCGTCGAGTTTCTGATAGGCGGCGAAGCTGACGCCGAGCGGTGCGTCTTCCGGCAATTCGATGATGCCGTCATGGTCGTTGCCGATGCCCATTTCGCGCACCGAGCAGAGCATGCCGTTCGATTCGACGCCGCGGATGACGCCGGGCTTCAGATCGACACCGGTGCCGGGGATATGGCTGCCCGGCGGCGCGAAGACACCCTTCATGCCGGTACGTGCGTTCGGTGCACCGCAGACCACCTGGACGATGCCCTTGCCGGTATCGACCATGCAGACGCGGAGCTTGTCGGCATTGGGATGCTTCTCGGCCGAGACGACATAGGCGACGGTGAAGGGGGCGAGCTCCTTGGTGCGGTCGCTGATGCCTTCGACTTCGAGGCCGAGCGCCGTCAGCTTCCGCGCGATCGTGTCGAGATCGGCGGTGGTGTCGAGATGCTCCTTCAACCAGGAGAGAGAGAATTTCATCGCGTCAGCCCTCCGACCAGCGACGGCACATCCAGCGCCGGGAATCCATAATGCTTCAGCCAACGGAGATCGCCGTCGAAGAAGGTGCGGAGATCGGGGATGCCGTATTTCAGCATGGCGATGCGCTCGATCCCCATGCCGAAGGCGAAGCCTTGGTACTTGGTGGGATCGATGCCGCAATTGATCAGCACCTTCGGATGCACCATGCCGCAGCCGAGGATCTCCAGCCAATCGGAACCCTGGCCGAGCTTCAATTCGCCACCGGAGCGGTCGCAGCCGATATCCACTTCCGCCGAAGGTTCGGTGAAGGGGAAATAGCTGGGGCGGAAGCGCACCGCGAGATTGTCGATGTTGAAGAAGGTGCGCACGAAATCGATCAGGCAGCCCTTCAGATGGCCCATATGCGTGGTCTCGTCGATGACCAAGCCCTCGACCTGGTGGAACATCGGCGTATGGGTCATGTCGGAATCGCAGCGATAGGTGCGGCCCGGGCAGATGACCCGGATCGGCGGCTTCTTCGACTGCATGGTGCGGATCTGCACCGGCGAGGTATGGGTGCGTAAGACCATCCGGCTGCCATCTTCCTGCGGCGGCAGGTAGAAGGTGTCCTGCATCTGCCGCGCCGGGTGATCGGGCGGGATGTTGAGCGCGGTGAAGTTCTTGAAGTCGTCCTCGATATCCGGACCTTCGGCGACGCTGAAACCCATCTCGCCGAAAATGGCGATGATCTCGTCGATGGTCTGGCTGATCGGATGCAGCCGACCTTCCGTCTCAGGACGCGGCGGCAAGGTGAGATCGATCGCCTCGAAAGCGAGCTTGGCATCGAGGGCGGCCGTCTCCAGCACCTCCTTGCGGGTGCCGATCGCCGCCGTCACGGCGTCCTTCAGAAGGTTGAGCCGCTGGCCGGCTTCCTTGCGCTCCTCGGGGGTCAGCTCGCCCAGGGTCTTCATCAGACCGCTGATCTCGCCTTTCTTGCCCAGCGCATCGACGCGGATCGCTTCCAGCGTCTCGACGGCGCCGGCTTCGGCGACGGCCGTCAGCCACTTATCCTTTAACGCATCCAGGTTCTGCATCTTCCGTTCCCACCACCGCATGTCCTGCGGTTATCGCAAAGCCTGGCCTTGAAATGCGAAGGGGGAGGTCGGATATCCGGCCTCCCCCAAGCGACATTCGTCGGCAGGCCGGTTTAGTCGAGCTGCAACTTAAAGATATTGATCGGCAAGGTCAGCAAATTCTGTTCAGTACCGTCGATCGTCACGCGGTCCAGCGCGATTTTCTTGGTCTGATGGTTGTTGACGAAGTCGAAAACGAGCTTGTGCTCTTTGCCGCTGGCGCCAACTTCCTTGATCTTTGCCGTCACCAGAACGATGTCGGTATCCTTGAAGCGGTCGGGCTTCGAGCCCTTCCACTTGACCGAGCCATGGGCGCCGGCGATGTCGTTCACCAGCTGCTCATTGGTCTTGCCGGGCAGGGTCTGGTCGGCCTTGACGGCAGCGATGTCGTCGCCATAGCCACCGCAGGCGCTCAACAGCAGGGCGCTGCCGAGAGCGAGGGCGGTAATCAGGCGACGACATGAGCCGGTCAGCATGGAGGCTTTCCCACTTAGGTAATGAACGGGGATAACCACCCCGCTGGCAGGAAAACCTCAGGCCTTCTTGAGGGCGTCCTGAGCCTGCTTGACGATCGCCGCGAAAGCGGCGGGTTCCCGGATCGCCAGATCGGAAAGGACCTTGCGGTCGATCTCGATCCCGGCGCGCTTCACGCCGGCGATAAACTGGGAATAGGTCAAGCCGTGCTCGCGGGCGCCGGCATTGATGCGCTGGATCCACAGACCGCGGAAATCGCGCTTCTTGGCGCGACGATCGCGATACGCGTATTGAAGGCCCTTTTCGACCTTCTCCAGAGCGATGCGGTAGTTGTTATTGGCGCGTCCCCGGTAGCCCTTGGCGAGCTCGAGAACTTTCTTGTGCCGGGCGTGCGAGGTGACGCCGCGCTTGGTGCGTGCCATGTCTGGGTCTCCTCTTTACAGGCCGTTCGGCAGGAAGAACTTGATGACCTTCTTCGCGTCCACTTCGGCCATGACACCGTCGCGACGCGACTGGCGCTTCATGTCCTTGGGACGGTTGATCAGGCCGTGGCGCTTATTGGCAGGCTTGAATTTCACCTTGCCAGTGGCCGTGAGCTTGAAGCGCTTTTTGGCGCTGCTCTTGGTCTTCATCTTGGGCATTTTCTTTGTCCTTCAAAGATTTAGTAAGTCCGAACGCGGTTAGGCATGCCCTATGCTTAGCCCTGGCCGCTCTATGCCGGACGCGCGGTTATAACGACGAGCTTTCGGGAAGGCAAGCGGAGCTTGATTTGGGCTTTAAAGCCTATAATGCTTGCCGTTGACGGGTGAATTGCATTCATCTGACGTGCAAACAAGTCGTTTGGTCGGGACGCCATCTTCGACAAAGCTGTCAATGAGACGCCAGCATATCCGGACAAGATGCCCTATCGCCTGCCACCCCTCCATACCATGCGCCTGTTCGAGGCAGCCGGACGGCTGCTCAGCTTCAAGCTGGCGGCGGCGGAGCTGCATGTGACGCCGAGCGCCCTCAGCCATGGCATTCAGGTGCTGGAGAATTGGCTGGGCCTGGCCCTCTTTGCCCGCGGCAATCGCAGCCTTAGTTTGACGGAAGCCGGTGCCGCCTATCTACCCCAGGTGCGCGCGGCGCTTGATCTCCTGGCCCGCGCCAGCAGCGGGCTGCCGGGTCAGGCGGCGAGCACGCAGCTTGCGATCAGTGTCGCCCCCAGTTTTGGTCTGCATTGGCTGATGCCACATCTGCCGCGTTTCCAGGCACGCCATCCAGAGATCGAGATCGTCATCGACACCCTGCATCATCCGGTGCAATTCCCCCGTGAACGCATCGACCTTGCCATCCGCATGGGGCGGGGCGACTGGCCGGGCGTCACCGCTATCCATCTGGTGCAGGAGCAACTGGTGCCGGTCTGCACCCCGGCCCTCGCCACCAGCTTGCGGCAACCGGCCGACCTCGCCGCCACGACCTTATTGCGGGTCGCGGATGTGAGCGAGGACTGGGCGAGCTGGTTTGCACTGGCCGGTCTCGATCCGGTCGAAACGCCGCGCTCGCTTACCTTCGACACTATTCATATGGCCCTGGAAGCGGCGGCCCAAGGGTTGGGCGTTGCCATGGGCCGCCTGCCGCTGGCGGCGGATGATCTCGCCGCCAGCAGATTGGTGAGCCTGTTCGGTCCGCCACGCGCCTGTGCCACCGGCTATTGGCTGGTGGCGCCGCCGGAGACACAGCGTCGCCCGGCCGTGAAAGCGTTCCGGCACTGGATCGAGATGGAATTGCGCGCCGGCTTCGCAACCTAGATGACTGCCGCCGCCCGGCGGTTGAGCCAATCGCCGAGGCCTTTGCGCAAGCCTGCACCGCCGGCCAGCCGGGCGAATTCCCCGGCCTCGACCAGCAGGCCTTCACCGATCGACATGTTGAGGCCACGCGTCACGGCCTGGAGGATGCTCGCGATCGCCGCAGAATCGTGTCGCAGGATACGCCGCGCGAGATCATGAGCGGTGGCCAGCAGGTCCTGCGGCGGCACGACCTCGTTGATCAGGCCCATCTCCAGCGCTTCCATCGCGGTGAAGCTGTCGCCGGTCAGCAGCAGATGCAAGGCGCGCTTGCGGCCGGCGAGCCGCGCCAGGCGCTGGGTGCCGCCAAAAGTCGGCGGCATGGCGAGCCTGATCTCCGGCTTGGCGAAAAGCGCCGTTGCGCTGGCGATGCTGAGATGCACCGCCTCGGTGATCTCGCAACCACCGCCATAAGCGAGGCCATTGATGGCAGCGATGACGGGCTTCGGAAAGGCTTCCAGCCGCGCCGTCAGGGCTTGGCCACGCCGTACGAAGTCTCGCCCGGCGATGGCCGGTCCCGCAGCGACGCTCTGTGAGAATTCGGTAATGTCGGCGCCGGCCGAGAAAGCCTTATCGCCGGCACCAGTGAGAATGACGGCGCCGATTGCGGGGTCGCCTTCGATTGCATCCAGTTTCTGCCGCAAGGCATCGATCAGCCCGTAACTGAGCGCATTCAGCTTGGCCGGACGGTTGAGGGTGAGCAGCGCAATCCCGTCATCGACGGTGCAGAGCAGCAGGGCTTCTTCGGCTGCATGTGGCGTGGTTGAACGGTGATGCATGATGACCTCGATGTCGTTGGATCGAAGCCACTATCGACAGGGCGTTCATCGGCGACAAGCGACAAGCGTTCATCTTCGCGTGACCATCGTTCACCTCAGGATGCGGAGATATCCGTCGTCACAGGTTGCGGATCTCGCCACATCGCCCAGAGAAGCGGCGCGTCCGGTGCCGGGCGGTATGTCGTGGTGATCTTGAATCCAAAGCGAAGATAAAGATCGCGATTGGCCTCGCTGGTCGCTTCCAAAAAGGCCGGCCGACCGCGGGCATCGAGCCGGGCAAGGCTTGCTTCCAGGAACGCCGAACCGATGCCCTTGCCTTGGAGTTCCGGCCGCACACCGAGAAAGAAGAGGTAATCATGCGGCGGTCCGTGCGGATGATGCTGCTCAAGTACCTTGCGTAGTTGCAGCAGGCGACGCAGGCGCGCGACGCCGGTCAATCCGAGAACGACGGGGAGGAAGGCGATCTCCTTGCGGAGCGGCTGATGCCGGAGCGCCTCGGCATCGATCCACGCCGCAACCGCGCCGCCGGTGGCGGGGCGAAGAATCTCGCCGGTATCGAATATCACTTCCCGCAGAATGAAATCGATGAATTTTGTCCGCTGCTGATGACGGCGCTCATCCCTGCGGGCGAACCAGGCGAAAAGCGGGTCCGCGCGGAACGCCTCGGCGATTTCCGCAGCCGCTTCGCCGATGAGATCGCGCGGTATCAGTGAGGGTGTGGCAGCGGCATGGCGGATCTCTTGCGGGTCTCTCGTCACGATTCGATCCTGAGATGTCGGCGGTGAAGCGGAGAAATGACGGTAAGGAAACAATAGAAACCGAGCGGTGGGACCGCAGGGGAAGGCCGATGGGGGAAGGTAGCTGGTAGGATATATAGGTATCAGCGACAGCGATTGAAGGGGTGAGCCGGAGCACTTTCAATCCACAACAATGCGCATCCCATGGCGAGTGGATATCGCCATCGACCGAAGTCACTCAGGTCACATTGAGCTTCGGCGGGCGAGGTGGCGGTGCCATGCCGCCGACCTCGCCGCAATCGTTCAGCTATCTTTTTCGACGCGCACCTCGCCGCACGGTACGACGGAGGCCCTGGCCGGGGTCTTCGACCAGGCGGATGGTCCAGAAGTCATCCGCCAGATTGTCATCGACGAGATAGAGATAGGGCATGGTGAAATAGCCCCGCGTCCCCCATTTCCGGCCCCAGGAATTGCGCACGATGAAGCGCTCGGTAGCATCGTTATAACCGACGGCGACGACGGCATGGCCGCCCACCACCTGTTCCTTGGGCTTCGGCATGTCGACGACACCGGTCTTGGCGACGGCGGCGCTTTCGAAGCTTTCATAGACCGTGAAGCCGAAGACGAAGGGAAAGCCGGAAGCGAGACAGCCCTTCATCTGCGGCAGGCTGCGAACGACGCGGCTATAGGCGAGGGCCTGGTTCTTCTTGCCTTCCGTATAAGCCGCCGGTGAGGGCTTGGTGGCGAACTGGGCGATATCATAGGGCCAGGTCGTCTCGCTGCAGACACCCTGTTTGGAGATGCTCTTGATGCCGTCGCGGATCTGCGCGCCGCTATCGCTGCCGACCGTGCCCTCGATGGCACGCTCGTTGTAATAGATGAAGAGCCGCGATGGGACATAATCCTTACGGCCGATGCGCTGCTTCATGCGATCGAACTCGAAGGCGCCGGCAATGGCATTGCCGGTGCAGGAACCCAATTGTCCCTGGTCATAGACCGCCGGGCATTGCGGCCGCAGATCGATCTTCGTCGGCAGCGCCATCAGGATCGGCGGTGGCGCGGCATAGAGGTGATCGCGCCGATCCGGCAGATCCGGCTGCCAGCCATATGATTTGATCTTGTAGCCCATTTCTTGCCTCCCTTTGCGTGCGCCGTGCGAATGACGGCATCGACGGTGCCGTGATGGTGCCCGGCATCGCTGTGAAATGACAAAACGCATGATCACGGCGCGGATCGTGCCGCGCCGGTCTTGGAGATCTTCTTTGGAAACGAGCTGCCACCGAATTGCTGGCGACAATGTCGACATGACTTGCCGCACGCGATCATCGCGTGCGGTGTCGTCGGCAAACCCGATCTTTAAGCGTGCTGCTCTTTTCCCGCCTTGATGCGATACAGGCTCAGCTATGCGACAAGCCTTGGCCGACCTGATGGATGCACTGGCCTCTTTATAGCCATCTGCATGCGCCATCATCGGTCACAAAAAGATCGCACAATGTTGGCGATCATCCCAAGGCTTTTCGTGCGGATGATGTGCGATTTAGCGATTATATCGCAGATGGACGACTTGCCTTGCACGCTTGTGTTGGCTTGCCAAAATTTCTGTCCTCGGCGATCGCTGCGGGCCGGCACGCCTGAATGTGCTCTCGCAGATCGGCCATCGCGCAACGCGTGATCAGCTGACGGTCTTACCGATCGGGCCGATATAGGCGGCGCGCGGTCGAATGACATGCGGATCGGCGCGCTGCTCCAGCGCATGAGCAAGCCAGCCGAGTGCGCGGCCAAGGGCAAAGAGGCCGAAGGCAGCACCGACCGGCAAGGCGAGATGACGCCGCAACGCCACCAGCGCGAAATCAACCGAGGGTCGCTGGCCAGTGAGATCAATCGCTGCGGTGATCATGCCTTGCCAGGCGGGATGGTGCGGCAGGATCCGCTCCAGCAAGGCGATCGCCCGCACATCGCCGCGCGGATAAAGCGGATGGCCGAAGCCGGGCAGATCCTCACCGCGGGCGAGCCGCTCGGCGATACGCCGGATGCCCGGGTGATCCCTCGCTCGTGAATCGGTATCGCGACCATCCCATCGCATTTCATCGAAGAGGGCCTCGACGCGGGCGGTCATGCCGCCGTGACGTCCGCCGGTCAGCGCCGCCAGGCCGCCGATCACCGCGGCCCGCAAGCTGGCACCGGTCGAGGCGATGCAGCGCGCGGTGAAACCGGAGGCATTGAGTTCGTGATCGGCGCACAGGATCATCGCCATGCGGATGAGATCGGCGCCGTCGCCGTCAGATATGTTCCAGGCGGCGGCGCATTGCAGGTGGAGCGGCCGCGTATCCGGTTCCGTGCCGAGCAGGCAGGCGGCGAGCAGGCGCACCAGCTGGCCGCAACCTTCAGCCAGTCTATCCGGTGCCTGCTGCCAAGCTGCCGTTTCGCCGTCGTCGCTTGCCAGCGTGAAGAGCGGCAACAGGCTTTCCTCGGCACGCCGGCTGGTGAAGCTCGGCCGTATCGTCGCCAGAAGGGCGGGCGGAACCGGCCGCGTCGCCGTGAAGGCCATTGCGGGTTCAAACTGCCATAGGTGTCCGGCCACCTCTTCGACTGTTTGCGTCCGGGCCAGATCGACGGCATCAACGCCGCGATAGAAGAGCCGTCCGTCTTCGATCAGCGTGATCGCCGATTCCAGCACAGGCAGGCCCAGGTTGAGGGTGGCCTTGGCGACGTCCTTCGGCCGCCGGCCGCGCCGGCGATTGCTGGCCAATTGTGCGACGTCGCTCGCCAGATAGCGGCTTTCACGCTGGCCCTCGGGCAGTTCCGCCGTCAGCAGACCACGACTGACATAGGCATAGAGTGTCTGGCGGGAGACGCCGAGCAGCTGTGCCGCTTCGGCCGAGCTCAGATAGCGCGGCATTGACGATGTCTCCTCGTTACCTGCGATCATCGGCGTCATATTGATTCATTTAATCAATATTGACGATTATTTGCATTGGTTCAATCTCTATTGCCTCAGTCTCCCTGGAGACCGCAGTGCGAGGTGGCGACCGTGTCCGATCTCCCTTTTCCCGATCTCTCCTCTTCGGCGTCTTCACGCCGGAAGGGGGTGGCCGTCGATGCCGGCATGCGCGCCTTTCTCGCCGAAATCTGGCAGGCCCTCGGCGGCCGATCCGACCTGATCGATGTCGTCGCCCAGACCGGCAACGGCAGCCTGCCATCGGTTTTTCCCGTCACCGATCTGGCGGCGGCCAGCATCGCCGCGGCCGGTCTGGCCGTGGCAGAGCTGCGCGCTCACCGGACGGCGATGACCGGGACCCGCGTGACCGTCGACCGCCGGCTGGCCTCGTTCTGGTTCGGGCTGTCGCTGCGACCGGAAGGCTGGGACCTGCCGCCGGTCTGGGATCCGATTGCCGGCGATTATGCGGCAGCGGATGGCTGGATCCGGCTCCACACCAATGCACCGCACCACCGGGCGGCGGCGCTGCAGGTTCTCGGCGTGCCGGCCGACAAGGCGGCGGTGGCTGCCGCCGTGTCGCGCTGGCGGGCGGACGAGCTCGAAGCAGCCGTGGTGGCCGCCCAGGGTTGCGCCGCGATGATGCGGTCGCAGGCCGACTGGTTGCAGCACCCGCAAGGCCGCGCGATCGCTGCCGAGCCATTGCTGCATTGGACAGATTTTCCGGCCGGTGGCGGGTCAGGCTGGCTGCCGCGGCCGGATCGCCCGCTCGCCGGTATCAGGGTGCTCGATCTGACGCGGGTGCTGGCTGGGCCGACGGCGACCCGCTTCCTGGCCGGCTATGGCGCCACGGTATTGCGCATCGATCCGCCCTTCTGGGATGAGCCATCGCTGGAACCGGAACTGACCGTCGGCAAGACTTGCGCCAGCCTCGATCTTCGCCTGGAGACCGATCTCGCCCGCCTGGAAGCATTGATCAGCGAGGCCGACATTCTGATCCACGGCTATCGTGCCGATGCCCTGGCGACATTCGGCCTGGATGCGGTCCGGCGCCGCTGGCTCAATCCGGCACTGATCGATGTGTCCCTGGATGCCTATGGTTGGACCGGCCCCTGGCATAACCGGCGCGGCTTCGACAGCCTGGTGCAGATGAGCTGCGGCATCGCCGATACCGGCATGCGCCTCTTGGGCCGCGATCGCCCGACACCCTTGCCGGTCCAGGCCCTGGATTGCGCCACCGGCTATGTGCTGGCTGCTGCTGCCATTCGCGCCTTGTCACAGCGCCTGGAGAGCGGAGCAGGGGCGGAGATCCACACATCGCTGGCCCGCATCGCCCGGCTGCTGATGACGGTGTCGCCGGACGCGATAATGCCGGCGGCATTGGCGGCCGAGACGGCTGACGATCTCGCATCGGCCGCGGAGGCAACCGCCTGGGGACCGGCCCGGCGGCTGAAGCCGCCCCTGACTGTCGCTGAAACGCAGATGCGATGGGACAAGCCGGCTGGGCGGCTACGCAGCGGGGAAGCGGTCTGGGCGGAAGGGTAACGATCAGTCGCTGACGGGGACGGGTGCGCCGGCCTCGGTCTTGTCACCGTTCAGCGGCGCCAGTTGCGCGGCAAGAGCGGCTTCTTCGCCGGTTGCCGACAAGCCGGCAAGTTCATCTGTCGCCTGGTTTCGCACGGCGTCGCCCTGGGCGGTCCCAGCGGCAATATTGGCGTAGAGGCTCAGCATCTGCTGACACATGACATCGCGGTTGGAGCGCTGGCGCAAATTGTCGATCACCTGCTCGGCGCGCAGTTCCCGCTCCTCGGTCGGCAGCGAGAGGGCGTCGCGGATCGCCCAGGCCAGGGCCGCCTTGTCCTTGGGCGGCGTCAGCCAGGCCATCGAGCTGCCTTCCACCATTTCCCGCGCATGCGGGAAATCGCTGGCGATCAGAGGCCGGCCCAAGGCCTGCGCTTCGATGATGACGCGGTTATAGGTCGAGGGTGCCAGATAAGGTGCCAACACGAGATCGGCCAGCATCAGGGCCGCCGGCATGTCGCGGCATTCATCAGTCAGCTGGATGCGGTCATCCAATCCATGCGCGCGAATCTTGTTTTCCAATTGCTCGCGATAGGCGCCGCCATCGGGCGACGGTCCCACCATCAGGCAGCGCAGTTCAAGATCCTTCAGCTCAGCCAGAGCCTCGATCAACTGACCATGACCCTTTTGCGGTGCGAAACGCGCCGGCAGCATGACCACCGGCCGGTCATCCGGCAGGCGCCACTGGGTCGCCAGCTGAATGACGCGCTGCGCCGCGACTCGGGCGGGGTCGAAGCGGCTGAGATCGACGCCGTAAGGTACGACGCTGATGCGATTGTGCAGCTCCGGCATCGCCTTGGCGATCTGGTTGGCCGTCAGATAGGACAAGGTCACGACGTGATCGCTGCTGGCGAAGGCGGCGCGGGTCTTCTTATTCAGGGCGGCGATATGGCCGGGCCCGTCATGGAAGGTGGTGACCAGCTTGCATTGCGCCCGCTTCGCCGCCGCGGCGCCAATCGTCGCCAAGCTGGCATTCTGCGCATGGACGATATCGACCTTGTGCTGGGCGATCACGCCGGCCAGGCGCTTGACGACATTATGGGCGGAGATCGGGTTGCGGCTGGTGAGCTTTTCCTCGACCGGGGTGATGCCGTGCCGCGTCAGCTCATAGGTCGCGGCCTCGCCATCATAGGCGATCAAAGCGCGGCCACCGGCTTCGCTGACCGTGCTCGAAAGCTCAATGGCAATGCGGCCACCACCGCCGCCATCCAAGCGACTGATCAATTGTAGGACGGTAGGACAGCCATTGCTGAGGCTGCCGGAGGAGTGCGAAACAGGGTCGAATTCGGCCGACATTCAAACCGCGATACTGGTCACGATAAATTCTGGAGCGCCGGGTAGCATGAGGCTGTAATCAATTGCAAGTTTGCCGTGAAATGCGGCACATGAAACGATCACAGCAGCACCGGTTGAAGCATGATGCCTGTTCCTGTCTCCCGACTTGCGCGCCCAGATGGATATCATATGGCGTATCGCCGCCAACCTGCCAGTGGATTCGGCGAACATCTCCCAGGTGTGATCTTCCTTTCCGGCTTTAAATCGGACATGAGTGGCAGTAAAGCCACGGCGCTAGCGGAATTTTGTCGCGCCCGTGGGCAAGCCTTCCTCTGTTTCGACTATTTTGCTCACGGCGAGACTGGTGGCGATTTCGCTGCCGGAACAATCGGTCGCTGGCGGGACGATGCGGTGGCTGCCCTCGATGAATTAAGCGAGGGGCCGCAGATCCTGATCGGTTCCTCGATGGGCGGCTGGCTGATGCTATTGGCGGCGCTGGCGCGGCCCACGCGGATCCATGGGCTGATCGGTATCGCCGCGGCGCCGGACTTCACCGAGGATCTCATTTTTGCTGCGTTGGGCGAGGCCGATCGCGACAAGCTGCAGCGTGACGGTCGGTTGGAACAGCCCTCCGCTTATTCCGACGATCCCTATGTCATCAGCTGGAAACTGATCGCGGAAGCGCGCCGGCATCTGCTGCTGCGCGAAGCAATACCGCTCGATTGCCCGGTGCGCTTGCTGCAAGGAATGGCCGATCCCGATGTGCCCTTCGCGGTGGCGCTGCGGCTTACGGAAAAGTTGAGATCGTCGGACGTGCAGTTGCGCCTGATCAAGGATGGCGATCACCGTCTCTCGCGTCCGCAGGATCTGAGGCTGCTCTTCGATGAGGTGACAGCGCTATCGGCACCGCGCTGAGATCAGCAGCGCGGTGCCTTGCTTTCCTCAGCCAGGATCGCCTTCAGTCCCTGGCGGTAATCGGGATAGATCAGCTTGACGCCCAGCTCCTGCTTGATGCGGTCGTTCCGCACCCGCTTGTTGTCATCATAGAAGCTGCGTGCCATGGGCGAGAGCTCGGCCTGTTCGAAAGGCACGGGCGGCGGCGGCGCAACGCCCAGTAAATCGCAGGCATAGAGCACGACATCCGCCGGCGGTGCCGCATCGTCGTCACAGACATTATAGGCCCGGCCAGGATGGGGATGCGCGATCGAGGCGAGGACTACCTGCACGATATCGGCGACATGAATCCGGCTGAAGACCTGACCCGGCTTGAGGATATTGCGGGCCCGACCTTCCCGCACGGTATCGATCGCCGAGGAACCGGGACCGTAAATGCCGGCGAGGCGAAAGAGATGCGCGGCGGGATTGAGCTGCAGCCAGTGTTGCTCGGCGGCGAGGCGCCGGTTGCCACGTTCGCCGCTCGGCGTCAGGTCGCTGTCCTCATCGACCCAGCCGCCCTGGCGGTCGCCATAGACGCCGGTGGTCGAGAGATAACCGCTCCAGGCGAAATGCCGCTGCTGCCGCAGCACCGCGCCATGGCAGTCGATCACCGGATCGCCGGCGGCATCCGGCGGCACCGAGCTGAGGAGATGGGTGACAGCGGGCAGCAGTTGTTCCAGATCGGCAACCGGCTGGTTGCGGTCAAAGAGATGGGGATTAATGCCCCGCGCCTTCAGCTTTTCCGCCTTCTCCGCTGTGCGGCAGGTGCCGCTCACCCGCCAGCCCTGTTGCAGCAAGGCCTCGGACAGGGCGAGGGCGCTATAGCCGAGGCCGAAGCAGAAGAGATGCGGTTGCGCGGGCATGGTTTCGTCCTAAGCTGTTGTTTGTTCTTGCTTTAGCCCAACATTCGACGGATGGTGCCGGCGCATTTGGCAAAGCGGTCCCGGATATATAGGCGGTTGGTGGCGATAAATGAATCTGAAGCGGCAGGATGAGCGTTTTGGCGGTCAAAAGGGGCAAGGACGATGGATGCGCCTGCTGGCGGTCGGCACCCTGACGCTGGCGCCGTCGCTGCTGCAGCCAAGCGTGGCGCGGGCCGATTCCACGGCGGACGACGTGACGCTGGATTCCGCCCAGGAATACAAAGACTGCCTGTTGCTGGCGAAACGACGCCCCGATCAGGCGGTCGAGAGTGCCGTTGCCTGGGAAAAGCAAGGCGGCGGCGATGCCGCGCGTCACTGCAAAGCCCTGGCCCTGATCAATCTCGACCGGCCGGAAGATGGCGCTCTGGAGCTGGAGCGCATCGCCCAGACCTTGCCGACCGACAAGGCCGGGCTCGCCGCCGATCTTTTCGGCCAGGCCGGCCAAGCCTGGATCAAGGCCGGCAAGCCGCAGCTCGCCTTGCACGACCAGAATGAAGGATTGAAGGTACAGCCGAAGAATGTCGATCTGCTGATCGACCGGGCCCTGAATTACGGCAATTCAGGCATGTATAGCGATGCTGCGGCGGATCTGACCACGGCAGCCGGCCTGGCCAAGGACCGCCCGGAAATCTTCGCCCTGCGGGCCGCCGCCTATCGTCATCTCGATAACAAGGCGGGTGCCCTCAATGACACCGAGACGGCGCTGAAGATATCGCCGGACTATCCCCTGGCCCTGCTGGAACGGGGCAAGCTACGCCTGCTCAAGGGCGACAAAGACGGTGCGCGGCAAGACTGGCTGAAGGTCGTCAACAAGGCGCCCAATACCCCCGCCGCCGATGAAGCCCAGCGCGACATCGAACAGATCGATCTCAAGCCGGACAATACCGTCGGCCAATAGGCCCGCGCCCGGAACGCCGTTTCCGACTCTTCCGACCAGGACAATCTCGATCTGCGGTGCTTCAGCGCCGCGGCCCTGATCACCGGCGCTTGGTGTCCGATCCGGGCATTCGCGCCCGGGAGTGAGAGCCACAGGGCTCGGGGCGTTTGCCGCGCTCTCCGGCCAGCCGGTGGCCTTTTGCACATCACTTCTATCCACCTATGGAACCATTGACGCAGGCTGGTGTTAGCCGGGGCAGGTAAATCCCCTCTCTAGGTACCGGCGCAAATGTCACATTCTGAGCTTTCAATCCTAGATTGTTTTTTTGCAGCGAGGTCGGTCGATTCCGATCCCGCTCGCTCGGCTCAGCCCGAAAAGGTCAAGGGACAAAATAGATCAAATTTTATTAAAATTTATCTCTAAATGAACTCACTCACACCAAAGTGTGCATGAGTCCCACCCCGATACATTGCCTTACATCCCAGTGAACGGTAACCTTCTCCAAACACCGGCGATATCACCACAGTAGGTATCTAGACCTTTCGCCTGCTGCTGCTTCCAGACGACCGCAATCCGACGAAAACTTTCCAGGAGCCTTGGGATGGCAAGCCAGACACTCTCCAGTTCGCCTCAAATTACGGTTAATTCTTCGTTAAAAAAGGTAGAAATACCTAATTTGATTCAGCTCGCCCAGGCTGATGGGACACCGGCCGCAAATGGCGCCGCTACGCCCACCGGGCAGCCGGCGGCACCGGTCATTCCCGGTGTGCCGAACGGGGAAATTCATGTCGATATACCGGCGGGACAGACCGTCACACGTGTCCAGGTGGCACCTGGAGAAACGATCGATATTCCCTTTGGCAGCGACCTAGCTGCCCGCTTTGGCGAACAAGGCAATCTGGCGATCAAGTCAGGTGACGAGACGATCATTTTCCTTGGCTATGCGGCTGCCAACCAGGAAAACGGCGTGACCCTGCATAATGCCCAGGGTCAGGTGATTGATGTCGCCAGCGTGGTCGCACAGACGGACCCCAATCTCGACATCCAGACCGCTGCCGGAGGTGCCGCAGGTGCCGCGGCCGGCGGCGGCCACCTATTCTTCGGCTTCAATCCGGGGGCCGGATTGAATGGGTTCGGCGAGATCGGCGTCATTGATCCGACCGCGCTGCAATACAAGCTGATCCAGCCGGATGAATTCATTCGCCCGTTCAATCCGCTCAATACCGCGACCGACGAAACACTCAGCATCAGCACCAGCGATGGCAGCGTGACGCTGTCGCTCACCGCGGAGACGGTGACGCGCGACGAAACCGGGAGCACTGCGGTCGGCGACTACCTGCTCAGTGGTGGCCAGGAAGGCAAAGCGATCAGTCCCGGCTTGCTGACCGGTGTCGATCCGACCAATCTGCTGGGCACCACTGGGACGCAAGTGAGCGTCACCATCCAACCGCAGACGGCCGCCAATAAGGACCTGGTCGGTGTCTATGAATATGATTCCACCGGCAATATCGTCCCCGGCTCGGTGAAGTTCATCTGGCTGGATTCCAATCTCGCCGCGGATCTTCTCGGCAATGCCCAGCCGGGCACGGTCAATCTCGGCGCCGTCGCGCCGGGCGACAAGCTCGGCTTCTTCATCGTCGATCTGGATCGCTTCCACCCCAGTGCCACCAGTCACGATACCCTGCTGATCCGTAATGCGACGGGCGGTGGCGGCCATGGTTACGATACCGATCTCGCGAGCCTGAACAGCGTCGTCAGCATCGATCCCGTCACACATCAGATCCTGATCAACGGTGTGGCGCTGAAGAGCCAGGTCTACTATTCAACCGACCATGACAGCTGGAACAGCGACAGCGGCGAACATACGACCTCCGGTACCAGCAGCAGCGTACCCGGCGATCTCATCATCGGCTTCGAGGACCGCAATCTCGCCGGCAAGGGTGGCACCAAGTCCGACCGCGACTATAACGATGTGATCTTCTCGGTTCATGTCACGGATACCAAGTCGAGCGAGGTGACGACCTTCGTCCAGCCGCATGTCACCTTGTCGGACACCAACGCCATCACCGAGATGACGATCGACACGACCGGCTTCCTGGTCGGAGATTCGCTGACCAATCTGGTCTCCGCGTCCGGTTTTGTCGTGGCCGTGACCACCAGCGGCAATGACGAGCATGTCACCATCACCGAAACCAGCAGCCACACCACTAGCGAATGGCAGGATTTCGTCAACAACATCCACTTCGACACCACCAGCACCACCGATGGCGAGCGGGATGTGTCCTATACGGTGACCGACTCGGCCGGGCATACGGCGTCGAGTACGGCCAAGGTCGATGTCGTCACGCAATATGCCGATGAGCTGTCGACCGAAACCGCCGCCAATCATCCCGGTGCCAATCTGGTGCATGACGGTGCAACGGCCGGCCATGATGTCGCCTGGGGTGCGGGCAACGACACCCTGATGCTGGACCAGCACTTTGCCAGCAATGACGGCCATCTCGATATGGGAACGGGCGACAATACGCTCTCGGTTGCCGCCAACGGCCTGAATATTACGTCCGGCGATACGTCGCATGTCAGCAATGTCGACCATATCGACACCACTGGCTTTGGCGCCAATACCGTGACGCTGGATGCTGCCGACGTCGTCAACCTGCTGGGAGGCCATGACACCCTGAAGTTCGATGGTGATAGCAGCGACAAGGTAACGCTGACCGGCGATGGTGCCGGTCCCGGACATTGGACGACGGCCGCCGACGTCAATATCAGCGGTACCGTCTATCACGAGTATCAGTGGCATGCCGATGCTTCGAACACGGTGACCGCCACTGTACAGATCAATGAGCATCTGACCCAGTCGGTGACCGACTAGCTCTGCCACGGATCCGGAAGCGGGGAAGACCTTGCTTCCGGATCGAAACATCAAAGTCGGCCGCCGGTAACAGCGGCCGGCTTTTTGTTTATCGCGTTGACTGATGCGTCAGAAATCGAGATCGGCGTAATGGCTGGCCGGCAGGGTGCCGGGCAGGTTGTCGGCCAGCAGCGGCCGGAAGCTCGGCCGCGACTTGATCCGGGCATACCAGTCCTTGGCATCGGGGAAATCTTCCCAGGGCACGTCGCCCAGATAGTCGATGCAGGAGAGATGCGCGGCCGCGGTGATATCGGCGAGGGAAAAGTTCTCGCCGGCCAGCCAGTTGCGGCGATCGACCAGCCAGCCGATGTAATCGAGATGGATGCGGATATTGGCGCGGCCGGCACGGATCGCCGTCGAATCGGGACCGCCCTGGCCCAGCACCCGCTTGATCAGCTTCTCATGCAGCAGGTTCTGGGTGACTTCGCGCTGGAACTTATGGTCGAACCACTGGACGAGGCGCCGGACTTCCGCCCGCTCACGCGGCAGGGCGCCCAGCAGCGAGACGGCAGGCTGCGCCTCCTCGAGATATTCGCTGATGGCATAGTCGCCGCAGACCACCTGGCGGTTGTCGTCCAGCAGGACCGGAAGCTCACCGGCCGGGTTCAATTTCAGGAATTCCTCGCGCCGCTCCCAGGGCCGTTCGGTGAGGAAGTCGCAATCCAGCTGCTTCTCCTTGATCAGCAGGCGGATCTTGCGGCATTGCGGGTGAAGCGGGAAATGCAGAAGGCTGCGCATCGGTCTATCCGGTGATTCGCGGCGGAGAATAACAACCCGTCCTCCCGCCGACCAGTCCCTAGCGCTACTTCCATGCGTATTCGGGGGTGATCAGCTGATGAGCAGTCCGCTCCCGGACACCGTCCCGGCCTTCAATGTCCTCGTCTTCGATGCCCCCTCCCCCGGATCGGGGGAGGGTAGGGAGGGGGGCAGGCCGGCTCTGGCTTGAGCCGGGGAGGATCACGCCCTTACCGCCGCCGGGCGGTCGCTGAGTGGCTGTTCGAGACGGTTCAGCATTTCCTTCGGCACCACCTGCCAGAATTTGCCGCGCTCCAGCTGCCAGTCATTGAGCAGCCTTCCGGCAAACCGGGACTGTGTCTCGGCGGCATGTTCTTCCACCATCAGGCGCAGGCGCGTCTCCCAGTAATCCGAGTCGAGACGCTGCCAGATGATCGAATCGGGATTGGCGCGCTCGGCGAATAGGCCCTCTTCGTCATAGATGAAGGCCATGCCGCCCGACATGCCGGCGCCGAAATTCTCGCCGACGGCACCGAGGATCACCGCCATGCCGCCGGTCATGTACTCGCAGCCGTTGGAGCCGCAACCCTCGACCACGGTGGTGGCGCCGGAATTGCGCACGGCGAAGCGTTCGCCGGCCTGGCCGCCAGCGAACAGGCGTCCGGCGGTGGCGCCGTACAGGACGGTATTGCCGATGATGGTGTTCTCATTGCCATTGAGGCGGCTCGACGGCATCTGGCGGACGACGATGGTGCCGCCGGAGAGACCCTTGCCGACATAGTCGTTGGCATCGCCGAAGACTTCCAGCTTCACGCCCTGGACCGCAAAGGCGCCCAGCGACTGGCCGGCCGATCCCCTGAGGCGCACCGTCAGGTGGTTGGGCTTGAGGCCGGTCATGCCGAAGCGCCGGGTGATCTCGGCCGAGAGCCTTGTGCCGATGGCGCGCAGCGTGTTGCGGATGTTGTATTGCAGCTGCATCTTCTCGCCGCCATTGAACAGCGGCCCGGCATCCTTGATCATCTGCGCGTCCAGCGTGTCCGGCACCTCGTTGCGGCCCTCGAGGGTGCAATAGCGCGCCTGATCGCCTGGATCGGCCTGGGCCAGCAGCGGGTTGAGGTCGAGATCGTCCAAGTCCGCGGCGCCGCGGCTGACCTGTTCGAGGAGCTCGGTGCGGCCGATCACCTCGTTCAGGGTCTTGAAGCCGAGCCCGGCCAGGATTTCGCGCACTTCCTCGGCGATGAAGCTGAAGAGATTAACGACCTTCTCCGGCGTGCCGGTGAATTTCGCGCGCAATTTCTCATCCTGGGTGCAGACGCCGACCGGGCAGGTATTGGAATGGCACTGCCGCACCATGATGCAGCCCATGGAGACCAGGGATGCGGTGCCGATGCCGAATTCCTCGGCGCCGAGGATGGCGGCGATGACGACGTCGCGGCCGGTCTTGATGCCGCCATCGGTGCGCAATTTCACCCGGTGGCGCAGGCGGTTGAGCGTCAGTACCTGATGCACTTCGGCAAGCCCCATCTCCCAGGGGATGCCCGCATATTTGACGCTGGTATGGGGCGAGGCGCCGGTACCGCCGACATGGCCGGAAACCAGAATGACGTCTGCTTTTGCTTTCGCGACACCCGCGGCAATCGTGCCGATGCCGCTCCGTGCCACCAGCTTGACGCAGACCTTGGCAGTGGGATTGATCTGCTTCAGGTCATAGATCAGCTGGGCCAGATCCTCGATCGAATAGATGTCGTGATGCGGCGGCGGGGAGATCAGCGAGACCCCGGGTGTCGCATGACGCAGCCGGGCAATCTCCAGCGTCACCTTGAAGGCCGGCAACTGGCCACCCTCGCCGGGCTTGGCCCCCTGGGCGACCTTGATTTCGATCTCGCGGCAATTGCTGAGATATTCCGCCGTCACACCAAAGCGACCCGAGGCGATCTGCTTGATCGCCGAATTGGCGTTGTCGCCATTTGGTTGCGGGCGGAAGCGGGCAGGGTCTTCGCCACCTTCGCCGCTATCGGATTTGGCGCCGATCCGGTTCATGGCGATGTTGAGCGTGCCATGGGCTTCCATGCTCAAGGCACCCAGCGACATGCCGGGGGTGACGAAACGCTTGCGGATCTCGGTGATGCTCTCGACCTCGTCGACCGAGCTGGTCTTGCCGGTCGGCACGAAATCCAGGAGATCGCGGATCGCGACGGGCGGCAGCTTGGTGACCGCCTCGGTGTAGCGCTTGAAGGTCGAATAGGATTCGGCATCCACCGCCTTTTGCAGGGTGTGGATCAGTTCGGGCGCCCAGGCATGGACCTCGCCGCTCTTGCGGTAGCGGTAGAAGCCGCCGACCGGCAGGGTGACGACATCGGTCGACCAGGCGCGGTCATGCAAAGCCTGCACCCGATGCTGGATACCGGTCATGCCGATACCGGAGATGCGCGACGGCATGTTGGGGAAGTATTCGGCGACGAGGGTGCGTGACAGGCCGAGCGCCTCGAAATTGGCGCCGCCGCGATAGGAGGAGATGACGGCGATGCCCATCTTCGACATCACCTTCAGGATGCCCTGGTCGATGGCCTTACGGTAGCGCGTCAGGCAGTCATCGAGGCTGAGATTGCCGAAGAGGCCACGGGCCTGGCGGTCGGCGATGCTGGCCTCGGCGACATAAGCATTGACGGTGGTAGCACCGACGCCGATCAGCACGCAGAAATGATGCACGTCGACGCATTCGCCGGAACGCACATTGAGCGAGATGAAGGTGCGCAATTGCTGGCGCAGCAGATGCACGTGCACCGCACCCGTTGCCAGGATCATCGGGATGGCGGCGCGGTCGCGGCTGACCCGCTCATCGGTCAGGATGATATGGGTGGCGCCTTCGCGCACGGCATCCTCGGCCTGACGGCGGATCGCCTGGACGGCGTCGCGCAAGGCATTGTCGCCGGCTTTCGGGTCGAAGGTGCAATCGATGACAGCGGCACTCTCGCCCATATAGGCGCGCATCGCCTCGAATTCAGCGGTGGAGAGGACCGGGCTCTCCAGCTGCAGCAGGCGGCATTGCGACTCGTCTTCGTCGAGCACGTTGCCGAGATTGCCGAGGCGGGTCTTCAGGCTCATCACCCGCGCCTCGCGCAGGCTGTCGATCGGCGGATTAGTGACCTGGCTGAAATTCTGCCGGAAGAAATGATGCAGGCCGCGATACTGATCGCTCAGAATGGCGAGCGGGGTATCGTCGCCCATCGAGACGATGGCTTCCTTCGCCTCTTCCACCATCGGCTGGAGGATGAGCTCGAGGTCTTCCAGCGACAGGCCGGCCCCGACCTGGCGTCGGCGCAACAGATCGCGCTCGAAAATGGTCGGCTGGCCGCGGGTTTCGCGCACCAGGTCGTCGATCACCGTGATCTGCTTCACCCAGTTGCTGAAATCCGCACCCTCGGTCAGCTTGTCGAGGATTTCGCCATTGCTGTAGAGCTTGCCCTCGCTGAGATCGACGGCGATCATCTGACCCGGTCCGAGGCGTGACTTGGCGATCACGTTCTCTTCCATCAAGCGCACCATGCCGGTCTCCGAGCCGGCCACCAGCAGGCCGTCATCGGTCAGCGCATAACGCAGCGGGCGCAGGCCGTTGCGGTCGGTGAAGGCGACCACCCAGTTGCCGGCGAAGGCGCAGATGGCGGCGGGGCCATCCCAAGGCTCCATCACTGAATTGCAATAGCTGAAGAGGTCCTGATGCGCCTGCGGCATGGTATCGCGGCCCGCCCAGACATCGGGAACCAGCATGCAGCGCACCATCGGCAGCGACCGGTCTTCCGTCACCATGATCTCGAAGACATTGTCGAGGGCAGCCGAATCCGAGCCGCCCGATTGAATGACCGGCTTCAACTCGCCCATATGCTCGCCATAGACGCCGGAATCCATCCGCGTCTCATGCGCCGTCATCCAGTTGACATTGCCCTTCAGCGTATTGATCTCGCCGTTATGGGCGATGACGCGGAATGGCTGGGCGAGACTCCAGGTCGGGAAAGTGTTGGTCGAATAGCGCTGGTGATAGATCGCGAAATTCGAGACGAAGCGCTCGTCCAGCAGATCGGGATAGAAAGCGGTGAGCTGTTCGGCAAGGAACATGCCCTTGTAGATCATCGAGCGGCAGGACATCGAACAGATATAGAGCTCGCCAATGCCTTCGCCGGCGGCGGCCTTCTCGATCCTCCGGCGGATGATATAGAGGTCGGTCTCGAACTGCTCCTCGGTGACGCCGCGGTTATTGCAGATCATGATCTGCTCGATCTCGGGACGCGTGGCATTGGCCTTCTCGCCGATGATGGCGATATTGACCGGCACCTGGCGCCAGCCATAGATCGTATAGCCGTAATTCAGGATCTCGCGCTCGACGATGACGCGGCAGCGTTCCTGCTTGGAGAGATCGGTGCGCGGCAGGAAGATCTGGCCGATGGCGAATTTCTGATTGTTGATCTCCTGGCCGCCCTTGCGGATGAAATCTTCGAAGAAGGCATGGGGGATCTGCACATGGATGCCGGCGCCATCGCCGGTCTTGCCATCGGCATCGACGGCGCCGCGATGCCAGACGGCCTTCAGCGCCTCGATACCCTTGAGGACGACATCGCGGCGCGGCTTGCCGTCGATCGCGACGATGGTGCCGACGCCGCAGGCATCATGCTCGTCGGCCGGGTCATAGAGGCCGGTGGCGGCAAGGCGGGCGCGCTCGGAAATCCAGGAAGCGGGTTGCTCGGCCATGTCATTCATCCTTCTCGGATCAGCCTTCGACACAGCGGGTGGGCGAAGGCGCAGTCTCAGAAACGCGGGTGACGCTTATTCGGCGGCTTTGACAGCCGGTTTCGCGACGGTCAGGTGCTGGTGGATCGCGGCGGCGGCATCGCGGCCATCGCGGATCGCCCAGACCACCAGGGAGGCGCCGCGCACGATATCACCGGCGGCGAAGACGCCTTCCATATTGGTCATCAGGGTCTTGTGATCGACCCGGAGCGTTCCGGCCTTGCTGACCGAGAGCTGCGGCACGTCGTACATCTTCGGCAATTCCTCGGGATCGAAGCCCAGGGCCTTGATCACCAGATCGGCCTGCAGGTTGAAATGCGAATTATCGATCACCCGCGGCGTCTGCCGGCCACTGGCGTCGGGCAGGCCGAGATGAATACGATGCGCCCTGACCGTGCCGACCTTGCCGCTGCTGCCTTCGAGGAAGGCTTCGGGGGCGGCCTGCCAGACGAATTCGACGCCTTCCTCCTCGGCATGGCCGACCTCGCGCTGCGAGCCCGGCATGTTCTGGCGGTCGCGGCGGTAGAGGCATTTGACCGAGCGCGCACCTTGGCGGATTGCTGTGCGGACGCAATCCATTGCGGTATCGCCGCCGCCGATCACCACCACATCCTTGCCGGCGGCATCGAGGGTGCCATCCGCCACGGCGCCGACCTTGTCGCCGAGGCCGAGCTTGTTGCTGGCGGTGAGGTAAGCCAATGCCGGGACGATGCCGCCGAGGCCCGAGCCCGGCGTCGCGATATCGCGCGCCTTGTAGACACCGGTCGCGATCAGCACCGCGTCATGGGTTTTGCGCAACTGGTCGAAGCTGATGTCGCGGCCGATCTCGACATTGGCTTTGAAGGTGATGCCGGCTTCGATCAGATGCTTGATGCGGCGATCGACGATGGACTTGTCGAGCTTGAAATTAGGAATGCCATAGATCAACAGGCCGCCGAAGCGGTCGGCGCGCTCATAGATCGTCACCTGATAGCCCTGCTGGCGCAATTGCTCGGCGGCGGCAAGACCGGCCGGACCGCTGCCGATGATGCCAATCGAGTGCGGCAGTTCCGTTTGCGGATGGATCGGCCGGACCCAGCCCTGTTCCCAGGCGGTATCGGTGATATGCCGCTCGATGGCGCCGATGGTGACGGCGCCATGCCCCGCCTGCTCGATGACGCAATTCCCCTCGCACAGCCGGTCCTGCGGGCAGATGCGGCCGCAGATTTCCGGGAAGCTGTTGGTGGCGCTGGAGATCTCATAGGCCTCTTCCAGCCGGTCCTCGGCGGCCAACTTCAGCCAGTCGGGAATGTTGTTCGAGAGCGGGCAATGTACCTGACAGAAGGGGACGCCGCATTGCGAGCAGCGGCTGGCCTGGGCGGCAGCCTGGGCCGGCACGAAATCGCGATAGATCTCGCCGAAATCCCGGCGGCGCTCGACGGCCGTGCGCTTATCCGGCGTCGACTGACCCAGCGAGACAAATTTTAGCAGTTTTTCGGCCATGACCACCCTCTGGATGCGGTGTCGTTCGCGGCGACAACGTCTGCCTGCGCGCGCGATTGCGCGATCAGCGTCCGGAGAATAGGTCAGAATATGCGACTATTCTAGCTGAAAATGACATATAAGACAGTAATACTGACTTAAAATTAGATGAATATGAGCTGACCGATTGGTCATATCGTGACTATCGTGACGCTCTGGTGATAATTAGTACCAATTTGATACTAATAGCCCAATAGGCGGCCGGCGAGTCTGCATGCTATATGTCGCGCGTTCCGGGTGCCGGGCCCCAGCTGTGGTCGCTCCCGGCAAGAACACCCAAGGGTTGTCGCGTGCCTCATATTGATGTCCTGGTCCTCGCCATCATCCGCGGTGTGACGGAATTCCTTCCGGTCGCCGCTTCGGGCCATATGATCCTCCTGGCGCAAGCTTTCTGCTGGTCGCTTGCCAAGCCGCTGACGGGCCTGGCCGGTGAAGTCGGCCTGCTGCTGGCGCTCGGCCTGCATTTCTGGCGCGATGTCCTGGGGCTGGGGCAGGGGCTCGTCCAGGTGCTGAAGCGCAAGCGTGACCCGCGCAGCCGCTTGCTCGGATACCTGCTGCTGGGGGCGGTGCCGGCAACCGTGATGACCATTGGGCTGCGAATCTTCCTGGAAGATGCCCTGGTTTCCACCGGGCTGATCGCCGCCATGCTGATCGTCTTCGGCCTGCTGCTTTATCTGGCCGACCGGCTCGGCCTCACCGTGCGGCGGATCGAACATCTCAGCATCGGGACGGCGCTGACGATCGGCCTGGTGCAGTGCCTGGACGTAATCCCGGGCGTCAGCCGGATCGGGATCGCCTTTACCGCCAGCCGCCTGCTCGGTTTCGAGCGGCTCGAGGCGGCGCGCTTCTCGCTTCTGCTGGGATTGCCGAGCGGCATCATCTTCATTCTGTATGAACTCTATCTGACGATTGCGGCGCAAATCGGCGCCAGTCCGGCGCCGGTCGAGATCTCGGCGGCCATCCTCGCTTTGATCGCAACTTTCGTCTCGGGTTTCCTGGCGCTCGGCTTCCTGATGTACTGGCTGCGCCGCGCCAGCGTCGCGCCCTTCGTCATCTACCGTATCGGCCTCGGCCTCTATCTCCTCTATCTGCTGTACCGGGCGACGGGCTTCGCCTGCTAGAGCCGGATCGTTTTAGACGGAATCGCTCTGCGATTTTGTCTAAAACGTGAATCAGTCTCTCCTCAATCAAATAGAGGGCGATCATATCGCCCGCACCTCACTGACGGAGTCAGGCGGGGACCGGTGTCTTGCCGAAGGCAACCTGCATGAAGTTGTCATAGAGCCGGCGCGCATCGCGGTTGAAATCCGGCATCAGGGCCGTCGCCTGCTGGTCGAGGCGCTGCATCGCGCCGTTGCCCAGCGCGGCATCGAGGGCGCAGGCATAGGCCGGCACCTGAGACCAATCGCCGACGGTATTGCGCAAGAGCTCGATATGGCATTGCAGGCCATAGGCGCACGGCCCGACACGCAGGGCCTGGATCGGGCAGAGCGGCGATTCGGCGAGGGCCATACCACCAGCAGGCAAGGTCTTCACTTCGGCGCCATGCCACTGCAAAGCGGTGATCCTGCGCGGCAATCCGGCAAAGAGCGGATCAGCGGCGCCGGCGGCATTGAGATCGATATCGAGAATGCCGACCTCCGGCTGCGCCATCTTGCCGACCGTGCCGCCGAGTGCGCTTGCCAGCAATTGATGCCCCAGGCAGAGGCCGAGATACGGCATGTGCCGGTCGAGCACAGCCTCGCGAATCGCCTGTTTCTCGGTGATCAGCCAGGGATACTGATCTTCCTCCCAGACATCCATCGGTCCGCCCATCACCCAGAGTGCGTCATAGCGGTCGAGCGCGGGGATCGGTTCGCCTTCATCCAGTTCGACCGCATCCCAGGCGATGCCATCGGCAGCGAGGAAATCACGCAGGATGCCGGGATGTTCGCAGGCGATATGCTGGAAAACCAGAAAACGCATGATGGTCGCTGCTCCCTACAAGCTCCAGGCTCAAGCCGTTCTGCCCAAGCTGTCGGTTATCACCTTGCCCTGTCTTGGCGCGTCTCACTGGCCCGCGACCGGCGTATGACGCCGATAGCGTGCCAGATAAAGCGGCGCCACCATTTCAACCGGCGTCGGCGTGATGTCGAGATCCGCAAGGCCCCGGGCGCCTGGATCCACAATATTGTCCCGTCGCAACATGCGTACCTGATCGAGCGTCAGGGGTGGCGTCGGCAACAGCTGCAGGAAGGCGGCCTGCAGGCTGGCGATGGCAAAGGGGAGATCGATGATGCAGCGCCGCCGGTCGATCCAGACCAGCATGCGCTTGAGGAGATCGCGGAAGGCATAGACATGCGGACCGCCCAGTTCATAGAGGCCGCCGCTTGCCGCCGGCTGCTGCAGCGCGGCCACAACCGCCCGGGCAACATCCCCGACATAGACCGGCTGGAAACGCGTTCCACCGCCGACCACCGGCAGGACCGGACTGAGGGCTGCCATGCCGGCAAAGCGGTTGAGGAAATTGTCTTCCGGGCCAAAGACAATGCTGGGGCGCAGGATGGTGGCCGCGGGAAAGGCCGCCCGCACCCGCGTTTCGCCTTCCGCCTTGCTGCGGGCATAGGCTGCCGGGCTGGCGGGATCAGCACCGATTGCCGAGATATGGACGAGGCGCGTGGCGCCAGCGCTTCGGGCAACTTCCGCGACCATCCCTGCCCCCGCAGCTTGGACGGCAGCGAAACGCTGCGCACCGGATTCGAACAGGATGCCGACCAGATTGACGACGGCGCTGGCACCGATGATGGCCGCTTCGAGGGAGGCGCGGTCGCGGATATTGACGGCGACCGGCTCGATCTGGCCGACATCGCCCAACGGCTTCAAGAACAGCGCTCGTGCGGGGCGGCGCGTGGCGACACGGATGCGGCAGCCCGTCGCAGCCAGCTTTTCGACGACATAGCGGCCGATGAAGCCCGAGCCGCCGATCACGGTAACAATGTCATCCGGTCCAATCGTGGTCATTTTCCCCCCCCGACTTTGCCCGCCTGGGACTTTTGCCTGCCCGGCAGTGATCCTGGGCCGGCGATCCTGCATCGGCCCGCCACAGTGGCGCCGGAAAGAGTACCTAGCTATTTGGTAGCATAAACACTGCCGTGGGACAGCCGACACAAAAAGTCAAAAAAGGGCGTTGACTTTGCTTCCATTCTGAACAGAATGCGCCGCGCCGCGTATGGCGCCAGGGATATCCAAATCGGACCCAGGCACCTATGCTCGGCCCAGGTGGCGGAATTGGTAGACGCGCAGGTTTCAGGTACCTGTGGGGCAACCCGTGGAAGTTCGAGTCTTCTCCTGGGCACCATCCTTCAAGTAGTCTCTGCGCGGTTTGCGGCGCCCAGCCGATCGGCGGTGGGCGCCGAACGGCTTTGCCAGTCAATAGCGCGGGATTTTGGGATGACCATTCACGTATATCGCGGTGACCTGCCGGACGGTTTGAATCTCGGTCCGGTGGTGGCGATCGATACCGAAACCATGGGCCTTAATCCGGCGCGCGATCGGCTGTGTCTTGTCCAGCTGTCGGGCGGCGATGGCGTTTGCCATCTGGTGCAGATTCCCCTGCTGCGGCCGGGCCAAATCCACCATGCGCCCAATCTGAAAGCGCTGTTCGAATCGCCGCAAGTCCTGAAACTGTTTCACTTCGCGCGTTTCGATCTAGCCGCCCTCAAGGTCTATCTCGGCGTCACCTGCCAGCCGGTCTATTGCACCAAGATCGCGTCGAAACTGGTCCGCACCTTTACCGACCGCCATGGGCTCAAGGACCTCTGCAAGGAGCTGCTGGGCGTCGAGCTGTCGAAGCAGCAGCAATCTTCCGATTGGGGCGCCGAGGAACTCACGCCCGAGCAGCAGAAATATGCTGCCTCAGACGTGCTTTACCTGCACCAATTGAAGGCCAAGCTTGACCCGTTGCTGGCGCGCGAGGGGCGGAGCGAGATTGCCGAAGCGTGTTATCGGTTCCTGCCGACCCGAGCGGTCCTCGATCTGGCAGGTTGGGAAGATCCCGATATCTTCCATCATTGATCGTAGGATTAACCAAATCCCACGGCTGACCTTAGGCTGACTTTCGCCGTCCCCGGTGAGGGATAAAACCTTGTAGATTCGGGGGGTAAGCGGCGTTATGGTCGGGTGGGTTTCGCAGTAGAGAGTTTCATGTCGAATATCATCCCGGTCGATCGACCATCACCGGACCAGCAGGTTATGAACCACGCGCAGGAAGGCCTGGCAGCGGCGGAGCGCGTCTTGCGTCTGGAAGCGACCGCGCTGAACCTCCTGGCAGATTCGCTCAATGAAGCATTTCCCCGGGCGCTCGATTGCATCGAAGCGATCAAGGGTCGAGTGATCATCACCGGCATGGGCAAGAGCGGCCATATCGCCCGCAAGATCGCGGCGACCTTCGCCTCGACCGGTACGCCGTCACAATTTGTCCATCCCGCCGAAGCAAGCCATGGCGATCTCGGCATGGTGACGGACAAGGATGCGGTGCTGGCGCTGAGCAATTCCGGCGAGACCTCGGAACTGTCCGATGTCATCAACTATACCAAGCGCTGGCATATCCCCCTGATCGCCATCACCAGCGTCGCCGACAGCGCGCTCGGTGCGGCCGGCGATATCGTGTTGGCCTTGCCGAAGGTGGCGGAGGCGGGATCGATCGCGCTTGCGCCCACCACCTCGACCACCATGATGCTGGCTTTGGGCGATGCCTTGGCGATTGCGCTTCTCGAGCGCCGCGGTTTCTCGGCCGAGGATTTCAAGGAATTCCACCCGGGCGGCAAGCTCGGCCAGCGCCTGCTGCGCGTCTCCAATCTCATGCATGTTGGCGGCGAGCTGCCGCTGGTTGCCGAGACCGTATCGATGTCGGAAGCGCTGCTGGTGATGACGGCGAAGACCTTCGGTTGCGTTGGCGCCGTCGATCCCGCCGGCAACCTCACCGGCATCGTCACCGACGGCGACTTGCGCCGCCATATGGGCGGCAATCTGCTGCAGATGTCGGTGGCCGAAGTGATGACGCCGCATCCGCGTTCGATCCGGCCCGCTGCCTTGGCGGCAGAGGCGCTCGGCATCATGAACGAGAAATCCATCACCAGCCTGTTCGTCGTCGAAGGAGATCGTCCGATCGGTATCATCCGCCTGCATGATTGCCTGCGGGCTGGTCTGGTCTGATCGGGCGCGCCGTGGCTGACAAGCAGACCGCCGCCAAAACAGCTCTTGAGTCGGCACCGGCCGATCCTCAGGCTGCCACGGCTGTCGAGCAGGATCGTGCGTTGGACATCGCGCAGCAAGAGTTAGCGCCGGAAGATTTGGTGCCGGAAGATCTCGCGGGCGAACAAGCCGCAGCGGAGCAGCCGGCAACAATGCTGCCGCAGAAACCGACGGCATCGCTCTTCAACAAGCCGGCCGCCGAGCCAGGCAGTGTAGCGCCAGCCCCGACCGATGCGCAGGGCTTGCGCGGCAACCCGGGCACGCCGGCGCGTCGCCGTCGCCGTTCTATCCGGTTGACCGCGGTCAAATTCGTGCTGCCGGTGGTCGCGTTGGTCACGGTCGGCTACCTGACCTATTGGTGGTATGTTCACAACCGGGAAGCGGTCATCAATGTGGTGACGCCGGATAAGCCCTCGGCCAATCCGCCGATGATCACCGTCAATAATTTCAAATACAGTGCCACGGACAGCCAGAGCCGACCCTATACGATCACGGCCGATTCGGCGGCGCAGCCGCAGGACAAGGCGATCGACATCATCAATCTCACCCGGCCGCAGGCGAATTTCACTCTGGCGAATAATCACTGGATGACGATCACCGCGCAGAACGGGGTCTATCATCGCGAGGCCGATACCGTCGATCTCAGTGGCAACGTGACCTTGGACCACGATAACGGCATGACGTTCCATACAGCGACCGCACAGGTCGATATGAAAGCCAAGATTGCCGCGGGGTCGGACCCGGTGCAGGGGCAGAACGACACCACCCAAATCAATTCGCAGGGTTTCAAGGTTCTCGATGATGGTGACGTGATCATCTTTACCGGTAAAACCCTGCTCAAGCTCCATAACAAAGGAAAGGACGGCAGCGAATGATGCCGCGTTTATCAGCTCTGCTCGCACCATTGTCGCGGCGTCGGGCGATGATAACCGTCAGGCCCACGCGCGCTGCGATCCTGATTGGCGGCGGCAGCCTGCTATTGGCGCTGGCGGCAAGCAGCGCGACCTTTGCGGACAGTACCACCAATAACGCCAGCACGGCATCGACGGCCGGTAATGCGGTGAGCGGCAATGCAACGACTGGCAGCACGGCCAATAGCGGCACTGCCGCTGCCAACAGCTCGGGCAGCGCCGACAATAATGGCGGCGGCTTCGATATCAGCGGCAACAAGCCGATCGATATCAGCGCCGATAACGGCATCGAGTGGCGCAAGCAGGACAAGGTCTATATCGCCCGCGGCAAGGCCCTGGCGGTACAGGGTGACCAGTCCGTCGCCGGCGATACGCTGATGGGCTATTACAGCACCGACAGCAATCACATCGATCGCATGACGGCCGATGGCAATGTCATCATCAAGAACACGTCGCAGACGGCTTATGGCGATCATGCCGATTACGACACCAATACCAAGCTGCTGGTGATGACCGGCAATAACCTGAAGTCGGTGACCGACAAGGGTGATGTCATCACGGCGCGCGACCGCATGGAATATTGGAAGGACCGCGATACCGTCGTTGCCAAGGGCAATGTCTATGGCGTCCATGGCGATACCAAGGTGCATTCGGATCTCGCCAACGGCTATTTCCATGCCGATTCCACCGGCAAGAAGGTGCTCTACCAGATCGAAGCGATCGGCAATGTCCGCACCGACACCACCAAGCAGACCGCTTATTCCGACAAGATGGTCTACAACCTGGAGACCAAGATCGCCGTGCTGATCGGGCATGTCCGCATTCTGCAGGGTAACAATACCTTCACCGGCGATCGCGCCGAAATCAACACGGCGACCAATGTCAGCCGCCTGCTCTCGGATCCGGGCAAGCCAAACGGCCGCGTCCATACCACGATCGGGCCGAAGTCGAACAATTCGTCGAGCACATCCACACCGGCCGATGGCTCCAAGGTCGGCGGCACGGATTCGGGAACCACGAAACAACCATGAGCAAGCGTAACGGCGCCGCCAAGCATCGCCACAGTAACGGGCAGTCGGGTAGCGGCCAGGGAAGCAAAGGCCACGGAACCGCGGCGGCCGGCCAGCAAGCCCCCCATACCATCATGGTGCATGGCGTCGCGGTCGATCCGAAGGCGATCGATGGTCTCGTGGCCTATCATCTCGGCAAGCAATACCGCACCCGGCCTGTCGTGCGCGATGTCACCATCGGTGTCCGCCGCGGCGAAGCGGTCGGCCTGTTGGGGCCGAACGGTGCCGGCAAGACCACCTGCTTCTATATGATCACCGGCTTGGTCCGTCCCGATGCCGGCGCCATCTATCTCGATGGCACCGAGGTGACCGAGCAGCCGATGTACGAACGCGCCCGCAGTGGCGTCGGCTATCTGCCGCAGGAAGCCTCGATCTTTCGCGGCATGACGGTCGAGCAGAACATCATGGCGGTGCTGGAAGTGGTCGATCGCGATTCGGCCTCGCGCCGGGCCAAGCTGGACCGGCTGCTGGGCGAGTTTTCCGTCAGCCATCTGCGCAAGGCGCCGGCTTTGGCGCTTTCCGGCGGCGAACGGCGCCGGGTCGAGATCGCCCGCTGCCTCGCCACCAATCCGCATTACATCCTGCTGGATGAACCGCTGGCCGGTATCGACCCGATTGCCGTGGCAGATATCCGCGATATCGTCTCGCATCTCAAGGATCGCGGCATCGGCGTGCTGATCACCGATCACAATGTCCGCGACACCCTGGAGATCGTCGATCGTGCCTATATCCTGCACGAAGGCGAGGTGCTGCGGGAAGGAACCCCGCAGGAGATCGTCGCCGATGCCGCGGTGCGGCGCGTCTATCTCGGCGAATCCTTCACCCTCTGATCTTTTCGGGCCGTCTACTCTTTTCCCGCCGGTGCTGGCGATGGTCCGCCGGTCGCCCGAACGGCACCATAAACCTTGCCGTGCAAGTTTCATGCTAACCTGCTAGTCTCAGTTCCATCATGGCAGTGACTCAACGACTAGACTTACGCCAGTCTCAGACGCTGGTCATGACTCCGCAGTTACAGCAGGCAATCAAGCTGCTGGAGCTGTCGAACCAGGAATTGACCAGTTACGTCGAGCAGGAACTCGAACAGAATCCGCTGCTGGAACGCGGCGAGGATGCGCGTTCCGAATATGGCGATGCGATTACAGCGGAATCCGGCGAGGATGGCGGCCGCGATGAGGCCGACATGGCCGCCAATCGCGACCGCGGCGACCCGGTCGACGCGACGGAATACAGTCGGCGCGAAACCCTGCCGGACGAACGCGATTCGCCGCTCGATACCGATTACGAGAACAGCTATAGCAGCGACAATGGTGCCGAGAGTGCCGCCGCGGTGGCTGAACTGGCGGGGCTCAATTCCTGGCGCAATGCCGGCACCGGCGGTCGCAGCGATTTCGGCGACGAGGATGGCTTCGAGCAGACGCTGTCGCGTGAGATCACACTGCACGAGCATCTCGAGCAGCAGCTCGGCCTCGATGTCAGCGATCCGACCGATCGCCTGATCGGCCTGCAGATCATCGATCTCGTCAACGAGGCCGGCTATGTCAGCGGCGAACTCGATGCCATCGCCCAGCGCCTGAATTGCAGCCTGGAGCGCGTCGAGGGGGTCCTGCTGCGCCTGCAGCAATTCGACCCGGTCGGGATTTGCGCCCGCAATCTTGCCGAATGCCTGGCGCTGCAATTGCGCGAGCGCGACCGGCTCGATCCTGCCATGCAGACGATGCTGCAGAATCTCGATCTGCTGGCCAAGCATGACCGCGCGCAATTGATGAAGCTGTGCGGCGTCGATGCCGAGGATCTCGCCGATATGGTGGCGGAGATCCGCAGCCTCAATCCGCGACCCGGCGCCAGTTTCGAACATGTGACGGCACAGACCGTGGTGCCGGATATCCTGGTCTTCCGTCAGCCGGATGGCACCTGGGGCGTCGAGCTCAATGCCGAGACCCTGCCGCGCCTGCTGGTCAACCAGCACTATTACACCACGGTTTCAGCGAAGACGCAGAACAAGCAGGAACGCGATTACCTGACCGAACGTCTCTCGGCCGCCAATTGGCTGGTGAAGACCTTGCATCAGCGAGCGACGACGATTCTGAAGGTCGCGGCCGAGATCGTGCGCCAGCAGGAAGCCTTCTTCGTGCACGGCATTCAATACATGAAGCCGCTCATCCGTCGTGACATTGCGACGGCAATCGAGATGCATGAGAGCACGGTCAGCCGCGTCGCCACCAACAAGTATATGGCGACGCCGCGCGGCCTCTTCGAAATGCGCTATTTCTTCTCGGCGGCGATTCAGGGCGCCGATGGCGCCGCCAGCCATTCCGCCGAAGCGGTACGGTCTCGGCTGAAGGAATTGATCGACGCGGAACCAGTCGATGCGGTTCTGTCCGATGACCAGTTGGTTGTCATTCTTAAGGAACAGGGCGTCGATATCGCTCGGCGGACTGTTGCTAAGTACCGGGAATCATTGAAAATTCCTTCCTCCGTTCAGCGTCGGCGCGAGAAGGCCTTGCGTTCTGGCTGAGGCTGGCTACATGATTCAAACCGGGAGGGGTTCGCAGGCGACCCGGGGGCAACCGGGCGACTAGAATGCAAATCCATCGGGCCGAAGAAAGTCCTAGTTGGCACCCTTGACTCGCTCAAGGGTGGTTCTTATGGTCCGGCCGCTTTGCGTCAGTCGGGATCGGGAACGGCCGTGGACGCCGGAAACAGCTTTGGCCCGTTAACCTGGACGTAGGAAATGAACCTGACCGTAAAAGGTAAGAATATCGATGTCGGCGATGCCCTGCGTAGCCACATCGGTGACAGCCTGGACAGCATCTTCGGCAAGTATCTTTCCAATCCGATCGAAGCAACCGTCACCCTGTCGAAGCAGGTTCATCTGTTTTCGGCGCAGATCTCCGTCCATATCGGTCGCGGCATCCTGGTGCAATCGGAAGCGCAGGCCGACCAGGCCTATAGCGCCTATGACCAGGCGGCCGAGCATCTGACGGCGCGTCTGCGGCGCTACAAGCAGCGTCTACGCGACCATCATCGTGCCGATATCGAGACGCAACGCGCGGCGCAGTATGTCGTTGCAGCGGGCGACTCGGTCGAGGCGGGTGAAGATGAGCCGGCCGCCGATAGCGCGCCGGTGATCATCGCCGAAATGCAGACGGACATCCCATCCCTGACAGTGAGCGAGGCGGTCATGCGACTCGATCTATCGAATCAGAAGGCGATGATGTTTCTCAATCGCGCCCATGGCGGCTTCAACATGGTCTACCGCCGCGAAGACGGCCATATCGGCTGGGTCGATCCCAGCATGAAGATGCAATGACGGCCTTGCGGCGATAGCTCGCAAGGCACCTGTACCCGAAGCCGCGGCAAAGCATCAGCGGCAGGTGAACATAGAATTGGGACACTGGCATAGGGCGAATGCCCTGCCCGCCGGGACGAGGGAACCAATGGAAATAGAAGATCTCATTTCACCGGCACATGTGATTGCCCATCTCAAGGCAGGCAACAAGAAGCAGGTGCTCCAGGAACTGGCAAAGCGGGCGGCCGAGCTCACCAATCTGCATGAGCGGGCGATTTTCGACGTTCTGCTGGAACGTGAGCGTCTCGGCACCACGGGCGTGGGCAATGGCATCGCCATTCCGCACGGCAAGCTGCCGGAGGTGAAAGGTTTGTTCGGCCTCTTCGCCCGCCTGGACGAGCCGGTCGACTTTGATTCGATCGATGAACAGCCGGTCGATCTGATTTTCCTGCTGCTGGCGCCGGAAGGCGCGGGCGCCGATCATCTGAAGGCGCTGGCCCGGGTCAGCCGCCTGCTGCGCGATCGCAGCATCTGCGAGAAGCTGCGCGGCACAGATCAGCCAGACGCACTCTATGCGCTGCTGACCGATACGACGGCAAGCAACGCCGCCTGATCTTTCGTGGGTTTCCTAGGAGCGACGGCGCCTCTGTGGCGCCGTCGTTTTATCTGGAGATCACAGTGTCACGTCAGAGAGACGCTTGACCGGACTGCGACGATTGCAGTGAGGCTTATTGCAGCGAAACGGGCGCCAGGCCGTTTTCCAGGGCGGCTGCGACGGCCGCGTTTCGGTCCGGCAGCAAGGCGATCTGCAATCCGTTGGCAGCATGGATGGCGATAACGCTTTCGCCATCGACTTCCACGTCCTTCAGATAAGCAACGTCCTTCAGGCCGAGCGCCAGCAATTCCTGCGAGCTTAGATGCCGAATGCGTTCAAGATTGTCCAACATGATCTCTTCCTTTCACCGTGCCGCTCAGGGCTAGGCCACGGTCCGCTGTTCGCGCCGCATCAGTGCCGGCGCTGCAAGGACACCCATTCTTGACATCGGGGTCCTGATCTTCCCTTACTTGCTCTCGATCTTGGTCGCGCCGCCGGCTTTCTGGATCGGCACGGTGCGGACCTGGGAGACCGTCTTCGGCCGCTTAAGGTCGACGCAGAGCAGGCCGTTATCAAGCGAGGCACCAGCGACTTCGATGCCCTCGGCCAGAACGAAACTGCGCTGGAACTGGCGGGCGGCAATGCCGCGATAGAGATAGACCCGCGTCGGATCATCCTTCTGCTTGCCGCGCACGGTCAGTTGGTTGTCCTCGAGCTGGATCTCAAGCTCTTCCAGCGCGAAGCCGGCCACGGCCAGGGTAATGCGCAGGCTGTCATCGCCAATCTGTTCGATATTATAGGGCGGATAACCTTCGGCACCGGCCTTGGAGACCCGGTCAAGGGTCCGCTCGAATTGATCGAAGCCAAGCAAAAGCGGGCTGTTGAAAAGCGACAAGCGAGACATCGGGCTCCTCCTGGCGAGCGAGCTTGAGTGCGAGAACGCGATCACCCGGCCGTCCGGCATCATCGCGTGGCCAAGGGACGGGTCGAAACCCATCCGCTGCGCCTGTTAAATAGTTAAGCTGCGTAGTCAGGAAATCAAGGGCAGGGACACCGGCAGGCCCGGCCGGACAAAAGCAGCGTTTCCATGGCGGCGCTGGTCGATTGACGCTCCGGCGCGCCTCGGCCATTGTTCCCTTGATTCGATTAACCTTTTTTTGCTGCCTGCCTTCAACCCTTGCGGCAATACCGCATGGGACGGTCGACAGGAATATCCAAGGGACAGGCCGGCGGCTGGCCAGCCCGCCTCATGGAAGCCGCGCCCAGGGGCGGCGCTCGGGGGTGGCGCTCGGGGGGCAGTTCTGACGGGCAAGGCTGCGGCGGGACAGGTTCGATTCGGGGGAACCGGCTGGGATGATCACCTATCTTTATATTGCCATCGGCAGCGCGCTCGGCGGCATGGCGCGCTACTGGTGCTCTGGCTTCGTCGCCGAGCGTCTGGGTGAGACCTTTCCGTGGGGCACCATCTTCATCAATATCCTCGGCTCTTTCGTGATCGGCTTCTTTGCCACATTCAGCGGACCGGACAGCCGCTACATCGTCAGCCCAAACATGCGGCAATTCGTGATGGTGGGGTTGTGCGGTGGCTACACCACCTTCTCTTCCTTCAGCCTGCAGACGCTCAATCTCATTCGCGACGGCGAGGTGGTGGCGGCCGGTGCAAATATCGGCCTTTCGGTGTTGCTGTGCCTGGTGGCGGTATGGCTCGGCCATATCGCGGCGGCTAGTCTCAATCAGATGCGGGGAGCATGACGCATGCGATCGGACCATCAAGATGGAAGCCCCTCGGTTGCCGCCATTCATCGGCCCCTGTCGCAGCAGGACATCAAGACGCTGTGCCTCGCGGCACTTGGTGGCGCATTGGAATTCTATGACTTCGTCATCTTCGTTTTCTTCACGGTGGTGATCGGCCAATTATTCTTTCCGCCGGACATGCCCGACTGGCTGAAGACCTTGCAGACCTATGGCCTCTTCGCTGCCGGCTATCTGGCGCGTCCTTTGGGCGGTCTTGTCATGGCGCATTTCGGTGATCGCAACGGCCGCAAGCGGATGTTCATGCTCAGCGTCTTCCTGATGGCGGTACCGACCCTGCTCATCGGCCTGCTGCCGGTCTATGCCGATATCGGCTATCTGGCGCCGCTCGGCTTGCTGGTGTTGCGCATCCTGCAGGGTGCCGCTATCGGCGGCGAGGTGCCGGGCGCCTGGGTCTTCGTCGCCGAACACGTGCCGGCGCGTCGCATCGGCTTCGCCTGCGGCCTGCTCACTTGCGGCCTCACTGCGGGCATCCTGCTTGGCTCACTGATGGCAACAGCGATCAATCGCAACCTGGCGCCGGCGGAGATCGCAGCCTATGGCTGGCGCATCCCTTTCATCGTCGGCGGCGTGTTCGGTTTCTTCGCCGTCTATCTTCGGACTTGGCTCGCGGAGACGCCGATCTTCATCGAGATCCGTCAGCGTCGCGCGCTGAGCGCAGAACTGCCCTTGAAGGCGATCTTGAAATCGCATGGCAAGGCGATTGTTGTCTCGGCCCTCACCACCTGGACGCTGACGGCCGCGATCGTCGTCCTCATCCTGATGACGCCGGGCTTGCTGCAGAAGCTCGACGGCTTCGCGCCACTGGCGACTTTGCAGGCCAATAGTGCCGCGACCGTCACGCTGTCGATCGCCTGCGTGCTCGCGGGCCTCGCCGCCGATCGCTTCGGCGCCGCGCGAGTGATGGTCGGCGGCGGCCTCTGCCTTATCGTTAGCGCCTATCTGCTCTATCTCGGCGTGCGCGGTCGTCCCGATCTCTTGCTGCCGCTCTATGCGCTGACCGGCTTCTTCGTCGGCACCATCGCAGTCGTGCCCTTCATCATGGTGCGCGTCTTCCCGCCGGCGGTGCGTTTCACCGGCGTGTCCTTCGCCTATAACATCGCCTATGCGATCTTCGGCGGCCTCACACCTTTGATTGTCTCTCTCCTCGTTGCCAAGGATCCGTTGGCGCCTGCGCATTACGTGACGGCGATCGTCGTCATCGGCATCCTCGCCGTGATGGGCCATGGCCGCTGGGCACGGCATCTGCCGATCGGCCGCGTGCAGGCAGCGGAGTGAAAGCGTCGCGATATGCACGCGTGTTGCGAGGTGCTGAGCGGGAGGGAGTATGAATTCGTCGCGTGATCGGCCCTCTATCGATTTCTATTTCGGATTGGGCAGCCGCTATTCCTATCTAGCGGCAACGCAGATCACGCGGATCGAGGCCGCTTACGATTGTGTCTTCACCTGGAAGCCGCTGGCGAGCGGCTTGCTGCTCGAGCGGCGCGGCGCCAATCCCTTCAAGATGATGCAGCCAGCAACCGGGCTTCCGCTTTCCGGGCAATACGATGCTGCCTATCGAGCGCAGGATGCTCGGCGCTGGGCTGCCTGTTACGGTGTGCCGTTCCGCGAGCCGGCTGGCCTGCCGGCGGATCCGACGCTGCTGGCGCGCGCCTGTCTAGCAGCGGACGAACAAGGAGACCTGGTCCGCATGTGCCGGGCTGTATTCGGCGCGCTCTTCGTTGATGGTGTTCATCTCGACGCGGCGGCGCTCGGGACGTTGGCAGCGGCTCTTGGTCTCGACCGGTTGCACTTCGATGCAAATCTGAGCTCGCCGGTACTGGCGAGACGTCATGATCGGCTCATCGATGAAGCGATCGGGCGCGGCATCTTCGGCGTCCCGACTTTCTGTCTCGGCGATCAGCTGTTCTGGGGCAATGACCGGCTGGTGCTGCTGGAGGCCGCATTACGTGGTACTCCGATGCCGTGACGAAGTTCGCGGCATCCATCCCCGAGGCAAAGCACATCGATCGCAAACAAAAGCGCCGCGTCTTGCAACGCGGCGCTTTCGAATTGGTGGACCCAAGCGGGATCGAACCGCTGACCTCCACAATGCCATTGTGGCGCTCTCCCAGCTGAGCTATGGGCCCGGGAAAGACTTTGTCCGGTTTCCGGCATCTGCCGATTTGCATCGGCGCGCCGTCTGGTCCGGAACGCGGGGCAGAACCTATGGACCTTGCCCGGCGAATTCAAGCGAAAAATGCAGGCCGGTCAAATTGCCTGATTTTTCCGGCAAAACCGCAGCTTAGGCCGCGGTTTGCCGGTCTGCAGTTACTGGTCTTCGTCTCCGCCTTCGACGATTTCGGAAACGTCCTCGTCATCCTCGCCGAGATCGGAGGTATCCTCCATCACCGAATCATCGTCGTCATCACCCAAGGCTGCCTCTTCGACCTCGGCGTCGACATCCGGCAATTCCTCATCGGGTGCCGGCTTGACCGGCACGACCTTCTCGACGACGCGGCCACGGCGCGACTTCAGCACGGCTTCGGGATCGTAGGTCGTGCCGCATTTCGGGCAAACAATCGGATCCTTGCGCAGATCGTAGAAATGCGCACTGCAGCTCTGGCAGGTGCGCTTGGTACCCCATTCCGGTTTGCTCACGCGGCAACTCCTTAAAGTGCTTGATTCATCCAGCCGGCAGCGGTCGCGCAGGGCAGGGCCGGATTATGGTCTCGGCGCCCAATTGCCATGAAGCCGGCGGACTGTCAACCGCCGCAACCGGCCCGGTTTCGCCGGCTTTCGCGCGAGCCCCGCAGCGCAGCCGGCCGGGCGAATTCATCCTCTTCCGATGGTGCCAGCATGGCAGGGAACAGCCGATCCGGCATAGTGATCGCCGGCACAATATGCTAAGGAGGCCCGCTTTCCGCGGCCAAGCGGCCGCATCGCAGCTTCCTGTCGCGACCTCCGCGCCGCCTGGCCGCGCCGGCAGCCTGCATCAGTAACTGAGGTTTTCGTGGCCCATTCGACCGTTCTGCCGCTCATTTCCGGGTCTGCCGGCGCGCTTTCCGGCAGCGCCCAGGTGCCGGGCGACAAATCCATCTCGCACCGTTCCTTGATGTTGGGCGCGCTCGCCATGGGCGAGACGGAGATCCACGGCCTGCTCGAAGGCGAGGACGTGCTGCGCACCGCCGCCGCCATGCGCCAGCTGGGCGGTACCGCCGAGCGCGGGGCAGACGGCATCTGGCGGGCGCGGGGCCGCGGGATTGGCGGCCTCATCGAGCCGGCCGATGTGCTCGATCTCGGCAATGCCGGCACCGGCACGCGGCTGCTGATGGGGCTCGTTGCTGCTTATGATTTCACCAGCTTCTTCACCGGCGACGCCTCTTTGCGCTCCCGCCCGATGGGCCGCGTGACTGAGCCGCTGAGCCGCATGGGCGCGCAATTCGTCACCCGCAGCAAGGGCCGGCCGCCTCTGGCTGTCATCGGTACCGCCTCGCCGATGCCGATCACCTACAAGCTGCCGGTCGCCTCGGCACAGGTGAAGTCGGCAATCCTGCTGGCGGGCTTGAATACGCCCGGCATCACCACGGTGATCGAGCCCGAACCGACCCGCGACCACACGGAATTGATGCTACGCGGCTTTGGGGCCACGCTGACTGTCGAGCAGACATCGGAAGGCCGCGCCGTCAGCCTCACGGGCCAGCCGGAACTGACCGGCCGCAAAATCATCGTGCCGGGCGACCCCTCATCTGCAGCTTTCCCACTGGTGGCGGCGCTGATCCTGCCCGGCTCGGATATCACCCTCGGCAATATCGGCCTCAATCCGCATCGCATCGGCCTGATCGAGACGCTGCTGGAAATGGGTGCCGATATCGAGATTCTCAACCGCCGCGAGGAAGCCGGCGAGCCGGTCGGCGATCTCCGGGTGAAGGCCAGCAAGCTGAAGGGCATCACCGTGCCGGCGAGCCGTGCGCCGTCGATGATCGACGAATACCCCATCCTCAGCGTCGCGGCCGCCTTTGCCGAAGGCGAGACCAAGATGCTTGGGCTGGGTGAGCTGCGGGTCAAGGAGAGCGACCGCCTCGGCACCATGGCGCAAGGTCTGGCCGCCTGTGGCGTCGATGTGACCGAGGGCGAGGACAGCCTGACGGTCCGGGGCAGCAAGGGCACCAAGCCGGCCGGCGGTGCGACCATTGCCGTCAAGCTCGACCACCGGATCGGCATGTCCTTCCTGGTGCTGGGCCTCGCCGCAGCGAAGCCGATCAGCATCGATGACGGTGCGGCCATTGATACCAGCTTCCCCGGTTTCGCCAAGCTGATGAATGGGCTCGGTGCCGCTATCAAGGCCAAGTGAGTCAAGGCCCCCGAACTAGGCTCCGCGAATCTAGGCTAACTAACTGGAATAGAAGGCTATCTGTTGAAGAATCTGGTCATTGCCCTGGACGGGCCGGCGGCAGCCGGCAAGGGAACCCTCGCCCGGCGCCTAGCCGAACGCTATCGCCTGGCGTATCTCGATACCGGCAGCCTCTATCGCGGCACCGGCCTGGCCGTGATGCGCCAAGGCCTTGATCCATCTGATGAATCTGCCGCGACCAAGGCGGCTGAGACACTTGATCCGGCGATCCTGAGCGATCCCGAGATCCGCACGGAGGCTTCCGGCCAGGCAGCCTCCAAGGTCGGCGCCATTCCGGCCGTGCGCCGGGCGTTGCTCGACTGGCAGCGCCATTTTGCCGCCCAGCCGCCGGCGGCGGCCGATGGCACTGCCCGCGGCGGGGCGATCCTCGACGGGCGCGATATCGGAACGGTTGTTTGCCCGGATGCGCCGGTGAAGCTTTTCATCACGGCTTCGACCGAAGCCCGCGCCCAGCGCCGATTCAAAGAGTTGCAAGAAAAGGGCTCCGGGGCTATATACGCGCGGGTTTTGCAGGACATGCAGGAGCGGGATGCCCGCGACCAGGACCGTGCCGTGGCACCGATGAGCGCCGCCGCAGATGCCCTGGTGATCGATACCTCGGCCATGAGTGCCGATCAGGTTTTCGATCTGGCCATCGCGCATATCGACCGGATTCTTGCGAAGTAGGGCTTATCAGCGCTGGCAAAACCGCGCTGGCAGGCACCGCCGGTCGATCCTGAAAGTATGACCACCGCTTACCCAATCGTCGTCGTTTGAAGACCACCGGAGACAACCGGTTGGCCGGAAAAACTTTTGAAAGGAATTTTTGACCTATGGCTAAAGCAGCCCTGAAAGCAGCCCCCGAAAAAGACAGTTTTGCCGCGATGCTCGAAGAGAGCCTCGGTGCGGCCTCTGGTCTCGAGGGCAGCGTCCTGACCGGTACCGTCGTCGGTATCGAAAATGAATTCGTCCTGATCGATGTCGGCCTGAAGTCCGAAGGCCGCGTGGCGCTGAAGGAATTCGCGCTCCCCGGTCAGAAGCCGGAAATCAAGGCCGGCGACACCGTCGAAGTCTATCTCGAGCGCATGGAAGACAAGAACGGTGAAGCCGTTCTCAGCCGTGAGAAGGCCCGCCGCGAAGAGTCCTGGATCCAGCTCGAAAAGCAGTTCAAGGACAACCAGCGCGTCACCGGCGTGATCTTCGGCCGCGTGAAGGGTGGTTTCACTGTCGATCTCAATGGCGCCGTGGCCTTCCTGCCGGGCAGCCAGGTCGACATCCGTCCGGTGCGCGACGTGGGCCCGCTGATGGGCACCCCGCAGCCCTTCCAGATCCTCAAGATGGACCGTGCCCGCGGCAACATCGTTGTCTCGCGCCGCGCCGTCCTCGAAGAGAGCCGCGCCGAAGCCCGCAGCGAACTGGTCGCCAACCTCAAGGAAGGCCAGGTTCTGCAGGGTGTGGTCAAGAACATCACCGATTATGGTGCGTTCGTTGATCTCGGCGGCGTCGATGGCCTGCTGCACGTCACGGATATCGCCTGGCGCCGCATCAACCATCCGTCGGAAGCCCTCCATATCGGCCAGACGGTCAATGTCCAGGTCGTCCGTTTCAATCCGGAGACGCAGCGTATCAGCCTCGGCATGAAGCAGCTTGAGGCGGATCCGTGGGAACAGGTTGCCGCCAAGTACCCGGCCGGCGCCAAGTTCGTGGGCCGCGTCACCAACATCACCGATTACGGCGCCTTCGTGGAGCTGGAGCCGGGCATCGAAGGCCTGGTCCATGTTTCCGAAATGAGCTGGACCAAGAAGAACGTCCATCCGGGCAAGATCGTCTCGACCAGCCAGGAAGTCGAAGTGATGGTCCTGGACGTCGATCCGGTGAAGCGCCGCATCAGCCTCGGCCTGAAGCAGTGCCTCGACAATCCGTGGCAGGCGTTCCTCGACAAGCATCCGGTCGGCAGCGAGCTGGAAGGCGAAGTCAAGAACATCACCGAATTCGGTCTCTTCGTCGGCCTCCCCGGCGACATCGACGGCATGGTCCATCTCTCGGATCTGGATTGGGATCGCTCTGGCGAAGAAGCCGTCCAGGATTACAAGAAGGGCGATGTCGTGAAGGTGAAGCTGCTCGACGTCGACGTCGAGAAGGAGCGCATCAGCCTCGGCATCAAGCAGCTGAAGCGTGACAATTTCGCCGAGACCGCCGGCGCCCTGAAGAAGGGTGAGGTCGTCACCTGCACCGTCACCCAGATCACCGATGGTGGTATCGAGGTTGCGGTGGCCGATGGTGCGACCGGCTTCATCAAGAAGGCCGATCTGTCGCGCGAACGTAACGAACAGCGGCCGGACCGTTTCGCGGTGGGCGAGAAGGTCGATGCGAAGATCCTCATGGTCGACGCGAAGACCCGCAAAATCTCCTTGTCGATCAAGGCCCGCGAGTTGGAAGAGGACAAGCAGGCGATGGCTGAATACGGCTCGTCGGACTCGGGCGCCAGCCTTGGCGACATCCTGGGTGCTGCGCTGAACAAGGCCAAGAAGGCCAAGAAGGACGAGTAAGGAATATCTTCAAGGCGACGCTTCTGTCGCTCTGAGATAAAAATCGGCCGGGATGGGTGACCATCCTGGCCTTTTTCTTGACCTAAACGCCACGCCTTGGAAAAAACGTTGAAAAATGAGCGACTTACCCTTGACGCCCCGAAATTCCGCTGGCAGCCTTAACCAACAGCGTGAATTCGGCAACAGGGGGTTGCCAAGCTGCCACAGGTTGGTGGGGCGATCTGGGATGAGATCAATCCGACTGCGTCATGATGATGCGCCATCCTTTCTGGCAGGGGCATGCTGATGGGGAACGCCAGACCTGGACGAATGGACGGGCGACGGGGACAGCAATGACCAAATCGGAACTAATTCTGCGCATCGGTGCTCTCAATCCGCATCTCTACCATCGAGATGTCGAGCGCATCGTCACCACCATCTTCGACGAAATCACCAATGCCCTGGCGCGTCGGGACCGGGTGGAACTGCGCGGCTTCGGTGCTTTCTCCGTCAAGGAACGCGATGCCCGCAAGGGCCGCAATCCGCGTACCGGCGAAGCCGTTGCCGTGGATGAGAAAGTGGTGCCGTTCTTCAAGACCGGCAAGGAGTTGCGGGATCGCTTGAACGGCCGGGCGGAGACGCCGGAGGCCGGTGATGGCGGTGCCGGTGCCAAGCCGCAATCGAGCGGACCGTCGGCTAGCAGTCAGCCTGCCGGCACAGCGGGCGATACGCATAAGGAATCCAGCCCGGTGGGGAACTGACGGCGCGGTCATTCCGCAGCCCGGTTTAAAAGGGGGCAACGGGGCGGCGCGCGCGAATTGGGGGATGCGCGCCGCCCCCGTCTGCTGCAAATCCTTCCGCGTTTCCCGCGAATCCATCTTTCATCAATAAGATAGACACCGTTCTTGCGGCCTTGCCGACACCGATGGCTTCCCTCGGCGGCGATAGCATTTTAAACTGGAACTGTTGTGGACCGAGGCGTCGTGGAACGGCGGCCTGACGAGGGCGAGGGATTCTATGCGGCATATCATTTTCTGGATCATCACCCTGCCGCTGCTCATCATTCTGGTCGATTTCACGGTGATGAACACCCAGGCGATCGCGCTCAACTTCTGGCCGCTGCCCTGGGAGATGCCGCTGCCTGCCTGGGCGCTGGTCTTCGGCGCCTTGCTGGTCGGTTTCCTGTTCGGCGTGCTGGTGATGTGGCGCCATGGTGCGCCGGCCCGGCGTCGGCACCGCGATCTCCATCGGCAGTACAATGTGCAGGCAAGCGAGTTAGATACTTTGCGCCGGCAGTCATCCGGCCCGTCGGTTTCCGGTGCCGGCAAGGCGCTCGTCAAGTCGGACCCCAATGCCCTGGTGCCCCCGGCCATTTGAGAGTGGTCTTTGTGCCGGTTTTGTTCCGGATAACCGCTCAGCCACGCTAAGCCTCGGGATTTCTTGACTCTGCCGGCCGAAACGCCTAGTTTCCGCCCCGCTTAACCGACTTTGGGAAAGCCTTGGCTCCGAGGAGCCCCGTCCGTCCGCGAGTTTCGCGCACGGGCGCAATTCTCGTTGCGCCTTGTTTTGGTTTTTGTAACGGATCGCAGCGACGCATGTTCGACAAACTGTCAGAACGCCTGAGTGGGGTCTTCGATCGGCTGACGAAGCGCGGTGCGCTGAGTGAAGCTGATGTCGATGAAGCCCTGCGCGAAGTGCGCGTGGCTTTGCTCGAAGCCGACGTGGCGCTGCCCGTGGTCAAGGATTTCATCGCCGTCGTGCGCGAAGGCGCTGTCGGCGAACAGGTGGTGAAGTCGATCACCCCGGGCCAGATGGTCATCAAGCTGGTGCACGATGCACTGGTGAAGATGCTGAAGGCAGGTGACGAAAACACTGCCGGTATCAGTCTCAATGCGCCCTCGCCGGTGCCGATCATGATGGTCGGTCTGCAGGGTTCCGGCAAGACCACCAGCACGGCGAAGATCGCCAAGCGCCTGGCCGACCGCCAGGGCAAGAAAGTGCTGATGGCCTCGCTCGATACGCGGCGCCCGGCCGCCCAGCAGCAGCTGGCGATTCTGGCCGACCAGATCGGTGGCCGCTCATTGCCGATCATTGCCGGCGAGCCGCCGGTGGCGATTGCCAAGCGGGCGATGCAGGCCGCGCGCCTCGAAGGCTTCGACGTCGTCATGCTCGACACCGCCGGTCGCCTGGCGATCGATGAAGAGCTGATGCAGGAAGTGGCGGATATATACGCCGCCACCAATCCGCACGAGACCCTGCTGGTCGCCGATGCGATGACCGGCCAGGATGCGGTCACCGTCGCCAAGGCCTTCAAGGAACGCGTCAATGTCACCGGCATCGTGCTGACCCGCGTCGATGGCGATGCGCGCGGCGGTGCCGCTTTGTCGATGCGCGCCGTTACCGGCTGCCCGATCAAGCTGCTTGGCGTCGGCGAAAAGATCGACGCCCTCGAGGATTTCCACGCCGATCGTATCGCTGGCCGTATCCTCGGCATGGGCGATATCGTCAGCTTGGTCGAGAAGGCGATCGAGACCACTGAGGCGGAAGATGCCGAGCGTCTTGCCCGCAAGATGCAGAAGGGCGAGTTCGATCTCGACGATATGGCCTCGCAGATGCGCCAGCTCCTGAAGATGGGTGGGCTTGGTGGCATCATGGGCATGCTGCCGGGCTTGGGCAAAATGCAGAAGCAGCTCGAGGGCAAGGTCGACGACCGGATCGTCAAGCGCACCATCGCCATCATCGAATCGATGACGCCGAAGGAACGCAAGAATCCCGATATCATCAAGGCCTCGCGCAAGACCCGCATTGCCAAGGGTGCCGGCGTGCAGGTGCAGGACGTCAACAAGCTGCTGAAGCAGCACATGGACATGTCCCGCATGATGAAGCAGGTCAGCAAGCTCGGTAAAAAGGGCCTGATGCGCAGCGGCCTCGCCGGCCTGATGAAAGGCGGTGGCGGTCTGCCGCCGATGGGTCCCGGCGGCGGTCTCGGTGGCGGCATGGGCGGCGGTTTCCCCGGCCTGCCCGGTCTTGGCGGCAAGAAGTAAGAGCCGGCGATGATCGACCATATCTCCATCGGCGTTTCTGATCTCGGCAAGGCACGCGACTTTTACGATCGCGTGCTGCAGACGCTGGGTCAGATGCGTGTGCTGGATATCGATCTGCCGGGCCAGGGCATGGTGGCGCATGGCTATGGCGAGGCCGGCCAGGTCGCATCCTTCTGGATCGGCGTCCCCGATTACATCAATCCGGAAGCCAATCGCCGCGGCGGCGTGCATGTGGCTTTCACGGCGGCTGACCGCAAGGCGGTCGACGCCTTCCATGCGGCGGCGGTTGCTGCCGGCGGCGCCGATAACGGCGCGCCCGGCCTGCGCCCGCATTATCACGCCGATTACTACGGCGCTTTTGCATTCGACCCCGATGGCAACAAGATCGAAGCGGTCTGTCGCCAGCGTGTGTCGTGAAGAATACGAACTGAATTTGGAATACGACCTGAAAGGAGACTACCTACTATGTCGTTGAAGATCCGTCTGGCGCGCGGTGGCGCCAAGAAGCGTCCGTTCTATCGCATCGTCGTTGCCGAATCGCACTTCGCCCGCGATGGCAAGTTCGTCGAGAAGATCGGCACCTACAACCCGATGCTGGGCAAGGATGATCCGAACCGCATCGTCCTCAACACTGAGCGTGCGCAGCATTGGCTGAAGGTCGGCGCGACCCCCAGCGATCGCGTTGCCCTGTTCCTGTCGAAACTCGGCCTGGCCGAGGCGCCGAAGCGCCGCGAACAGCCGAAGCAGAGCGCGCCGAAGGCGAAGGCTCAGGAACGCGCCAAGGCCGCTGCTGAAGCTGCCGCCAAGGCTGCCGAAGCCTAAGCGGCTTCGGTCCTTTTCGGCACGTTTGCTTCGTCGGCCTCATGGCTGCGGGTTCGAACAACATGATCCTGGTCGGTGCGATCACCGGTGCGCATGGCGTCAAGGGCGAGGTGAAGGTGAAGTCCTTCACCGCGGAGCCGGCGTCGATTGCCGCCTATGGTCCGCTCTTTGACGAGAGCGGCCGGCGCCGCTTCGACCTCAGTCTCTCCGGCAAGACCGGCGAGACCGGCAAGGATGTGTTGGTCGGCCGTATCCAGGGTGTCGCCGATCGCAATGCCGCCGAAGCGCTGAAAGGCCAGAGGCTCTATGTCGCGCGCGACCAGTTGCCGGCGGGCGATGATCCGGACGAGTTCTATCTCGCCGATCTCATCGGTCTCGCGGTGCTGGACGCAGCGGGGACGGGCCTCGGCCGGGTGGTCGATGTCGCCAATTACGGTGCGGGCGATGTGCTGATGGTGGAAGGCGGCGCCAAGGGCGCTTTCGATCTGCCTTTCGCCAAGGCCTTCGTGCCGAAGATTGACCTCGCAGCCAAGGCGCTGACGGTCGCTCTGCCGGATGACTTCTTCGAGGCGCCGGTGCGGCCCTCCGAAGAGGAGATGATGGCGGAGGATACGGTGGAAGACGACGAGGTGGCGCGGCCGTGACGGCTGACAAGCCCAGCTGGCTGGCGCGGGTCCTGACGCTGTTTCCGGAAATGTTTCCGGGCAGCCTCGGCCACAGCCTCGCCGGCAAGGCGCTGGAACGCGGGCTGTGGCGTCTCGATGTGATGGATATCCGTGATTTTGCCACGGACAAGCATCGCACGGTGGACGACACGCCCTTCGGTGGCGGCGCCGGGATGGTGATGCGGCCGGATGTGGTGGATGCGGCTTTGGCCGCGGCGCTGCAGCCGGTAGCAGGAGGCGGCCCGGTCGGTCCGGCGATCTATCTCAGTCCGCGCGGCCGGGTGCTGAACCAGGCCCTGGCGGAGGAGTTGGCGGCAGGTCCGGGATGCGTCCTGGTCTGCGGCCGCTACGAAGGGCTGGATGAGCGTGTCATCGAGGCCCGCGGGCTGATGGAAGTGAGTTTGGGCGATTTCGTCCTGTCCGGTGGTGAGCCGGCGGCGCTCGCTTTGATGGATGCGGTGGTGCGGCTGATCCCCGGCGTGATGGGGGCGGCCGAGACACTGGATGAAGAGAGTTTCGAACAGGGATTGCTGGAATATCCCCATTACACGCGGCCCGCCCTCTGGCAGGACCGCCCGGTGCCCGAGATCCTGCTCAGCGGGCACCACGAGAAGATCAAGGCCTGGCGCCTCAGCCAGGCCGAGGAAGTAACGAAGTCACGGCGGCCCGATTTGTGGGCGGCCTATGAGAAGCGCCGCGCCAAACCGACGAAATCGGGACAGCAAGGCTGATGGATTTCCGGTCGGAGACGGCCGGTTGGTTATTACAAGGAAGGAACTGTGTCATGACGACATTGCATGATTTCGAAAAGGATCAAGTTGCTAAGCTGGCGGCGGCATCCAAGCTGCCGGAATTCGGTCCGGGCGATACCGTGAAGGTCAACGTGAAGGTGGTCGAAGGTGACCGCGAGCGCGTCCAGGCTTTCGAAGGTGTCTGCATCGGCCGCAAGAATGCCGGCCTCAATTCCTCGTTCACCGTGCGCAAGATTTCGTACGGCGAAGGCGTGGAGCGCGTTTTCCCGCTCTACAGCCCCCGTCTCGTGAGCGTGGAACTGGTTCGTCGTGGCGACGTGCGCCGCGCCAAGCTCTATTACCTGCGCGGTCTGCGCGGTAAGGCGGCGCGTATCACCGAGCGCGCTTCGGAACGTCCGAGCGCCGCGGCCAGCGAGTAAGGTTGCCGATCATTGGCGCTGCCCGGGCGATCCCGCCTGGCGCGCGCCCGTGATGTGGACTGCTACGACGGGAGATGGTCGAGAACAAGTCGGCCGTCGCCTGATCGTCTGATGAGGTGCGACAGAGGAACGGGGCCGACATCGCCGTTCGTCTGTCGCCAGAGTGACCGTCACCTGTGTGAAGACCATCAAGGACCTGGCCGCCATGGCGCAAGCGAAGACGCTGTTCGATAAGATTTGGGAAAATCACTTGGTTCACCGTCAGGATGACGGCACCTGCCTTATCTATATCGACCGGCACCTTGTGCATGAGGTCACCAGCCCGCAGGCCTTCGAAGGGTTGCGCACCAGCGGCCGGCGGGTCCACCGTCCGCAGGCGACGCTGGCCGTCGCTGACCACAACGTGCCGACCAGCGATCGCTCCAAGGGGATCGTCGAAGAGGAAAGCCGCATCCAGGTGGAAACCCTGGAGCAGAATTGCGCGGATTTCGGCATCACCTATTTCAAGATGAACGACCCCCGCCAGGGCATCGTCCACATCATCGGCCCGGAGCAGGGTTTCACCCAGCCCGGCATGACCATCGTCTGCGGTGACTCGCATACCTCGACCCATGGTGCCTTCGGCGCCCTGGCCTTTGGTATCGGTACCTCCGAAGTCGAGCATGTGCTGGCGACCCAGACCCTGATCCAGCGTCCGGCCAAGAACATGCGCATCTCGGTCGAGGGCGACCTGCCGGTCGGCGTCACCGCCAAGGACCTGATCCTCGCCATCATCGGCAAGATCGGCACCGCCGGTGGCACCGGCTATGTCATCGAATATGCCGGCAAGGCGATCCGCGACCTCTCCATGGAAGGCCGCATGACGATCTGCAACATGTCGATCGAAGCCGGTGCGCGCGCCGGCCTGATCGCGCCGGACGAGACCACCTTCAACTACATCAAGGGCCGGCCGCAGGCACCGAAGGCCGGTGCCTTCGAACAGGCCGTCGCCTATTGGAAGACGCTGCCGTCCGATCCGGGTGCGAAATACGATGTTGAGGTAACGCTGAACGCCGCCGATATCGTGCCGCAGGTTACCTGGGGCACCAGCCCGGAAGACGTGCTGCCGATCACGGCCAAGGTGCCGAATCCGACGGCGATCGCCGACGAAGGCAAGCGCAAGGCAATGCAGCGCTCGATCGATTACATGGGCCTGACGCCAGGCGAGAATCTCACCGATGTGAAGGTCGACCGCGTCTTCATCGGCTCCTGCACCAATGGCCGCATCGAGGATCTCCGCGCGGTCGCCGCCATCGCCAAGGGCAAGAAGGTGGCGGCGCATGTCAACGCCATGGTGGTCCCGGGCTCCGGCCTGGTGAAGGCCCAGGCGGAAGAGGAAGGCCTCGACAAGATCCTGGTCGAAGCCGGCTTCGACTGGCGTGAGCCGGGCTGCTCGATGTGCCTCGCCATGAATCCGGATCGCCTGTCGCCGGGCGAACGCTGCGCCTCGACCTCGAACCGCAATTTCGAGGGCCGTCAGGGCCGCGGTGGCCGCACCCATCTGATGAGCCCGGCCATGGCGGCCGCGGCGGCGATCACCGGTCGCCTTGCCGACGTCCGTCAGCTTTCCTGACACCCTGTCAGTTCCAGCCGGCAGGTCCTTGTTACCGTCCGCGCCGCGAGGCGCGGACGTTTTCATTTTTAAATCAATAGGTTGATGGTATTCGGTCGGCGCGGTCTTGTCGCAATCTGTTACCGTTTCTTGCTTTCCTGTAAGATTGCTGACAGGGGAAGTTTTTATGTTCCTGTCAGTTTCCAATCGTACGGGGGTGCGGTGGATTGGTCAGACAGAAAGAAGAACGCCATGCGACTGCTCCTCGTCGAAGATAACGATCGCCTGTCAGAGTTTTTGGAAAAGGCCCTGCGCGACGCCAATTTCACCGTTGATCGGGTGCCCGATCTCGGCGGTGCCGATGCCGCTTTGGCCGGCGCCCGGTTCGATTCCGTCATCCTCGATCTTGGCTTGCCTGACGGCAACGGCGTCGATCTGATCGATCGCCGTCGCGCTGCCGGCGACCAGACGCCGATCCTGGTGCTGACCGCCCGCGATGGGCTCAGCGACCGCGTCGAGGGTCTCAATCACGGGGCCGATGATTACATGGTGAAGCCCTTTGCCATGGAAGAACTGATCGCGCGGATCAAGGCGCTGCTGCGCCGCCCGGGTGCCGCGCTTGGCGTCCAGCTCAATCTGGGCAATGTGACACTCGACACCACCGGCCCGTCCTTGATGGTGGACGGCAAGCGTGCCGCCGTCACCCGCCGCGAGCTCGCCTTGCTGGAAATCCTGCTGCGGCGCCCCGGCAATGTCGTCAACCGCAACATGATCGAAGACGGCATCTATGGTTTCGACGATGAGGTCGGCACCAATGCGCTCGAAGTCCTGGTCTCCCGGCTGCGCAAGAAGCTGATCGCCAGCGGTGCCGATATCCAGCTGCACACCGTGCGTGGCGTCGGCTATATGGTGATGGAACCGAACAACTGAGCTAAGATCGTTGCCGTCGAGTTCACGCGAGGCCGTATCGCGAAAGCGTTTCCCCCGGCATCATGGTCGCGGGGAAGCGTCTTTGGCGAAAGCAGATAGGTCATGAGCCGGTTGCGTCGTTTTCTTTCGCATCAATCGCTACAGTCACGCCTGGTGACGCGGGTCAGCATCGTCTGCATCGCCTTCTGCCTGTTGGTCGGGGCGGTGCTGTTCCTGGTCTTCCGCAGCTCCGACAGCGACATTCTCTACGAGGATCTGCAGGAGAATATGCGGGCCGTGCAAGGCGCCCTGCATCGTCAGGCCGACGGCTCCTGGAAGCTCGATGAAGGTGCCGTCGACCGGCACATCTCCTTCATCGTGCGCGATAATGCCGGACATGTGGTGCTGCAAGGTGGCAAGGATCTCGACATCGTCGAACAGCTGCCGTTGGCCAGCGCCAATGCTGCGAACGGTATCAGCAGCTTTTTCATCCAGCGACCCTGGAAGAACGGCCAGCCGATGAAAAAGCGCCTGTTTACCCTGGTCGGTGGCGCGGTGGTCGAGAACCAGCCGCTGGTGATACAGGTCAGTGCCCGTCCCAGTGCCACCAAGGCCGGGCTCGATGCCCTGCTGCAGGAATGGCTGGGCGAGTTCCTGCCTTTCGCCATCCCGATGTCACTCGTGCTGCTATGGGTGCTCACCTATACCTTGCGCGGAGCCCTGGCGCCGCTCGGGCGGCTGCAGCGTTATGCCGAGGCGATCGGGCCCTTGCGGACTGATCTGCGCCTGCCGATCGACGGCCTGCCCTTGGAACTGCTGAAGCCGGTGGAGACCATCAACGCGGCGCTGAAGCGCCTGGATGAGGGCTTCCGGGTGCAGCGGGAATTTCTCGCTGATGCCGCCCATGAATTGCGCACCCCGCTCGCCATCCTTGCTTTGCACCTCGACAGCCTTGGTGCCAATGCACAGCTGAAACCGCTGCGCGCCGATGTCGACCGCATGACCCGTCTGGTCGGGCAGATGACCACTGTCGCCCAGCTCGAGGCCCTCACCATCCAGCCGAATGAGACGGCGGATATTGCTGCCATCAGCCGCGAGCTGGCGGCGCTCCTCGCACCCTATGCCTTCACGCATAAGCGCAGCATTGCGGTCAGTGGCGCCGACGACCCCATCCTGGTGCGGGGCAATCCCGACGCCATCTATCAGGCGCTGCGCAACCTGGTGGAAAATGCCCTGCGCTATACGGCCGAGGGAACCGAGGTGGAGCTTGTCGTCGATGTCGCCGGCAAGGTCGCGGTTTCCGATCGCGGTCCGGGCGTCCCGGCCGGCGAGCGGAACAAGTTGTTCAACCGCTTCTGGCGCTCCGATCGCAGCAGCGCCGGCAATTCCGGGCTCGGCCTTGCCATTGCCCAGCGCATCGCCGCTTTGCACCAGGGCAGCCTGACGGTTGACGACAATCCCGGCGGGGGCGCCCGTTTCACGCTGCAGATACCGCTCTTCGCCGCTGCCGCCTGACGGGCGATCGTCAGGGTGATTGTGACGGGCGACAGGTTCCAGCCCGCATGCCGCCGCGACGGTGCTCCTATGCCCAGGGCGGGCGACTTCCAGGCTTGTCTCGCCCCCGGCTGCGTGACATAAAACCAGCGATCCTGCCGAAACGCCGTGCAGCCTGCCTGCATGGCCGCCGGCATCGGCCTTTAGCGAGTCGAGAATTATGCTGAAATTCAATGTGTTGACCGGCGTTGCCGCACCTCTGCCGATGATCAATGTCGACACCGACATGATCATCCCGAAGCAATTCCTGAAGACCATCAAGCGGACCGGTCTCGGCAAGAACCTGTTCGATGAGATGCGCTATACGCCGGAAGGCAAGGAAATCCCCGATTTCGTCCTCAACAAGCCGGCCTATCGCAAGGCCGAGATCCTGGTGGCGGGCGAGAACTTTGGCTGCGGCTCCTCGCGTGAACATGCGCCCTGGGCGCTGCTCGATTTCGGCATCCGCTGCGTGATCGCGCCGAGCTTCGCCGACATCTTCTATAACAACTGCTTCAAGAACGGCATCCTGCCGATCCAGCTGCCGCAGGAAGAGGTCGACAAGCTGATGGATGACGCCAATCGTGGTGCCAATGCCGTCATCACCGTCGATCTCGAGAAGCAGGAACTGCGCGGCCCGGATGGCGGCGTCATCAAGTTCGACATCGATCCCTTCCGCAAGCATTGCCTGCTGAACGGCCTCGACGATATCGGCCTGACCCAGCAGAAGGCGCAGTTCATCGACGCCTTCGAAAACAAGAACAAGCACAGCCAACCCTGGCTGTGGTGAGCCCTTTCCAGGCACCGATCGGCCGGTCCGGCGTTACGCGCTGACCGGCCGTTCTTCCATCAGGGCCCGGTTTCATGTCGGCCCCTCAGATCTCCGAAAGCGATCGACATCATGGCAAACAACAAGAAGCTGCTGATTTTGGCCGGCGACGGCATTGGCCCCGAGGTGATGACCCAGGTGAAGCGGGTGGTGACCTGGTTCGAGAAGAACGACGCGCTACGCTTTGACGTGTCGGATGGCCTGGTCGGCGGCTGCTCGATCGACAAGCACGGCGTGCCGCTGACCGACGAGACCATGAACGAGGCAATGCAGGCGGATGCTGTCTTGCTCGGCGCCGTCGGCGGCCCGAAATGGGACAGCCTGCCTTTCGAGATCAAGCCAGAGCGCGGCCTGCTGCGCCTGCGCAAGGACATGGAGCTGTTCGCCAATCTGCGCCCCGCGCTGGTGTTTGATGCGCTGGCTGAAGCCTCCAGCCTGAAGACCGAACTGGTCAAGGGCCTCGACATCATGATCGTGCGCGAACTCACCGGCGGCGTCTATTTCGGTTCACCGCGCGGCATCGAGACCCTGCCGAATGGCGAGCGCCGCGGCGTCAATACCCAGGTCTACACGACCCATGAGATCCACCGCGTCGCCCGCGTCGCCTACGAGCTCGCTCAGAAGCGCGGCCGCAAGCTGTGCTCGGTCGAGAAGGCCAATGTCATGGAAAGCGGCGTGCTGTGGCGCGAGGAAGTGACCAAGCTGCATCCCGAATACAAGGATGTCGAGCTCAGCCACATGTATGCCGATAACTGCGCCATGCAGCTGGTGCGTCAGCCGAAGCAGTTCGACGTCATCGTCACCGACAACCTGTTCGGTGACCTGCTGTCCGATTGTGCGGCGATGCTCACGGGTTCGCTCGGCATGCTGCCCTCGGCCTCATTGGGCGCGCCGGATGCCACCGGCAAGCGCCGCGCGCTCTATGAGCCGGTGCACGGCTCGGCGCCGGATATCGCCGGCCAGAACATGGCCAATCCGCTGGCCTGCCTGCTCAGCCTCTCCATGATGCTGCGCTATTCCTTCGATCTGGCGAAGGAAGCGGACCTGTTGGACAAGGCCGCCAAGACCGTGGTCGCCAGCGGTTTCCGCACCGGCGACATCATGGCGCCCGGCTGCACCAAGGTCTCGACCACGCAGATGGGCGACGAGATCCTGAAGACGCTGGACAAGCTGGCCGCGGCCTGATCACTGGCAGAAACCGGTCCGGTCCTGTCTCGGGCAGTGCAGTGACCGGCAGGCAGTGGCCGGCAACCGCAATTGTGCTAAGATGGAAGCCGGCTCACGCAATGGTGAGCCGGCTTTTTGCTGCCTTCTTGCTTCCTGGCCCGTTACGCTCTTGATCTGTCGCAAAGCGGGCCCTGTCTCATCCGGCTAGCCTTGCAACGATCGAGAGGTCGAGAGAGGAGCAATCATGAGCCTGAAGCACATCCTGGTTCCCCTGTTGGGTATCGAGACCGATCGTCCCGCTCTGGATGCGGCTCTTGCCGTGGCCAAACCGCATGGTGCCCATATCGAGGCGCTGCATGTGGTTGCCGATCCCTTGCAATCGACGCCGATGCTGGTTGGTGTCGGCTTCGCCATCGCCGAGGCAGCGGATGTGACGCGCCGCCACAGCGAGACTTTGGCCAAGGCAGCGCGCGCGACCTTCGACAAATGGGTCCGTGATCATAACCTCACCCAGGCCGAGCTGCCGCCGGCAGCCAGCGGCGCCGTTTCCGCGCAATTCGTCAGCGAGCAGGAACAGGAACTGATCCGCGATCCGCTCATCATCCATTCGCGCTTGACCGATCTCATCGTCTTCGCGCGGCCGGACCAGGGCGACGATTATTCGCTGATGGCGATCCAGCTGGAGGACGTCTTGTTCGCCGCCGGTCGGCCGGTGCTGTTGGTGCCGCGCAGCCTGTCGGAGAATGCGCTTGGCCAGATCCATACCGGTCCGGCGCTGATCGCCTGGAATGGCAGCATCGAAGCTGTGCGGGCGGTGCAGTCACTGCTCGATCTGCTGCCGGGCTGCGCCCATGTCCGCGTGGCCAGCGTGCCGGAAGGCAATAACGAGAATGCCGCGCTTGAACTGGTGCGCTATCTCGGCTGGCAGGGCATCGATGCCGGGGCGGCGGAAGTGGCCAAGACCGGCAACACGACCCAGCGCCTGCTTCAGGCTGCGGCCGAGCAGCAGGCCGGCCTCCTCGTCATGGGTGCCTATTCGCATGGCCGCTTGCGGCAGATGGTGCTGGGCGGTGTGACCCGCGACATGATCCATCACGCCGGCCTCCCGGTCCTGCTGGCGCACTGACCGGAGCGGGCCATCATGTCGACGCAATCAAAGGGCTCCACAGCCTCATCCGGCGCCAGCCTGCGCACCATCCGCCTGGAGCTGGCGCGCATGGCCGGCTTTCCCGAGGGCAGCAGCCAGTGCGGCTATGAATTCACCGCACCGCTCGATGCCGAGGGGCATCTCGATCTCGACAGCTTCAAGCAGCATCGTGACAAATGCCGGGTGCACCGCTTCTGGGCAGGCGAGAAGACGCAAAGCGGCGCGCTGCAACATCTCGGCCGCGATCGCTGGGTGTTCTCTTACGAGCCCGGCAGCGATGACGACGAGCCCGCCTTCCGCTTTGACCGCCATCGTTTCGTGCCGGGGGAATATGTCTCGATCACCGAGCATGACGGGGTAACGCGGCCGTTTCGCATCGTCTCGGTGCGGTGATCCTGGTCCGGCTCCACGCAGTGGGACAGCTGGAAAGCCGGAAGTCGCCGAAATGTGGTTAACGGAACCGGCGATTCGCCGGGAAACCCGGCGACTCGACAGAACGACTCGACAGCCCAGGTCCCGGGGTATATGGTGCCGCCGTCAGCTCGGTTGACTTTCCAGCGGCTTTGGTTCGGAAAATGAAATTCGGCATTTTCATGATTGCGGTGGTTTTCGGCGCGGCCCTGGCGGCGGCGACGGCTTCTGCCTGCGGTTATCATGCAGCGTCGGTTTCTGCCCAGAGCAGCACGCCGGACAGCAGCCAGATGCCGACCACCGCGACCACGACCACGACCGGTAAAACCACCGGCGGGTGAGGCATTGCGGCTATAGGGATCAATCCGAAGGCCGCTCGATGCGGCCTTTTTCTTTATGTGCGCTTTTCGTTAAACGTGTTTGAGATCGATGAGAGGATGAGATGGCTTACAAAGTGGCAGTAGTCGGCGCCAGCGGCAATGTCGGCAGGGAAATCCTGCAGATTCTCGCCGACCGCCAGTTCCCGGTCAGCGAGGTCGTCGCCCTTGCTTCCGAACGTTCCGCCGGCAGCGAAGTGTCGTTCGGCGAAGACGATGTGCTGAAGATCCAGCGCCTCGACACTTACGACTTCAAGGGCGTCGATATCGTCCTCTCTTCGCCGGGCGCCAAGGTCTCGGCGGTGCATTCGCCGCGTGCCGCTGCTGCCGGTGCCGTGGTCATCGACAACACCTCGCATTTCCGCATGGATCCCGACGTGCCGCTGGTGGTGCCGGAAGTGAATCCGCAGGCGATCGCCAATTACAAGAAGCGCGGCATCATCGCCAATCCGAACTGCTCGACCATCCAGATGGTGGTGGCGCTGAAGCCGCTGCATGATCTCGCCAAGATCAAGCGCGTCGTCGTCTCGACCTTTCAGTCGGTGTCGGGCGCCGGCAAGGAAGGCATGGACGAGCTCTTCAACCAGACCCGGGCGATCTATATGAACAGCCCGATCGAGCGCAAGAAGTTCACCAAGCAGATCGCCTTCAATCTCATTCCCCATATCGATGTCTTCATGGATGACGGCTACACCAAGGAAGAATGGAAGATGGCGGTGGAGACGCGGAAGATTCTCGATCCCGATATTCCGGTGACGGCGACCTGTGTCCGCGCGCCGATCTTTGTCGGCCATTCGGAAGCGGTGAATGTGGAATTCGAGCGCCCGATCAGCGAGGAAGAGGCCCGCAGCGCGCTCCGCAATGCGCCCGGCATCACGGTGATCGACCACCGTGTCGATGAAGGCTATGTGACGCCGCAGGAATGCGCCGGCGAGGATGCCGTCTTCGTCAGCCGCCTGCGCAAGGACCCGACCGTTGCCAACGGCCTCAACTTCTGGTGCGTCTCCGACAATCTGCGCAAGGGCGCTGCCCTCAATGCCGTGCAGATCGCCGAAGTCCTGGTCGAGAAGCATCTCGCGAAGAAGGCCGCGTAAGTTCCTTCAACCTGTCTCACTCGGATGGCCCGCCAGCAATGGCGGGCCATTTTTTTTCTTGCGTCATTCAGGCTCACTTGAATTCGAAGACGGCATCGATCTCGACGGAGACGCCGAAGGGCAGTTGCTTGACCCCGATTGCCGAGCGGGCATGACGTCCCTTGTCGCCAAAGACCTCGACCATCAGCTCCGAAGCGCCATTGGCGACTTTGGGCTGGTCCGTGAAATCATCGGCCGAGCGGACGAAGACGTTCAGCTTGACGCAGCGCGTTACACGGTCGAGATCGCCGATCGCCGCCTTGACCTGGGCGATGATATTGAGGCCGCAGAGACGCGCGGCTTGATAGGCGTTATCGAGCGAAACTTCCTGCCCGACCGATCCAACATGATGAAACGCCCCGTCCCAGCGTGGTACCTGGCCGGCCGTATGGATCTGGTTGCCGGTGATCGCGAAGGGTATGTAATTGGCGACTGGCACGGAAGCTTGCGGGAGCGTGATGTTGCGTTCGGCGAGACGTGCCATGACCTGTCCGGTCATCTTTCTTCCTCCATCTTGTTTAAGATCGATCCGTGCGTCGCATATGCGGCAGGCATGCGCATCACTTTGCGAGAATGCCGGCGAGCAGAGGGCGATAGATGTTGGCGCCACTCAGGATGACCCCGACTTTCTTGCCGCTCATTTTGCTTCGCTCATGCATCAGCCCGGCAAGGGCGACAGCACCGGCGCCTTCCGCCATGTTATGCGTGTCCTCGTGATAGGCGCGGATGGCGTCCTCGATCTCGTCGTCGCTCACCTGGACGATACGATCGGCGCCCTGATGGATGATCGCCACGGGCTCCGGCTTTGGCACGCGCACGGCAACGCCATCGGCGAAAGTCTGTGCAGTATCGGTGGTGACCACCTTGCCGGTGGCGAAAGACAATGCATGCGCGGGAGCTTTCTCGGAAACGACGCCGACGATCCTCGTCTTGAGCTTCAGGAGATCGCGCGTGCGGATGAGGCCGCAGATGCCGGAGCCCATGCCGATCGGCACATAGACCGTATCGAGATCCGGCGCCGCAGTGAACAACTCCAGGGCATAGGTGGCGACACCGCGCATGAGCTCCGGCAGGAAAGGCTCGATGACGAAGAGATCGCGATCGCGGCCGATTTGTGCGGCAATATCATAGGCGGCCGAATAGTCGCGGCCGGCCTCGATGAGCTCAGCGCCCAGCGCCTTCAGCGCCTTGTTCTTTTCCGGATTGTTGTTCTCCGGGACGACGATGGTGACCGCAAGGCCGGCCCGGCGGCCGGCGAAGGTCTGGCTCAGACCATGATTGCCGGCGGTGGCGGTGATGATGCCGGTCGGGACCTTTCCATAGACGCCTTTCTTCAGGGCATCGGCGAGCACCAGGCCACCACGCATCTTGAAGGCGCTGGTGGGAAGGTGATTCTCATGCTTCACCCAGACCTCGGCGCCGGTTCGCGCGGCCAGCAGCGGCCAGGCGATCTGGGGCGTCGCCGGCACGACCTGCCGCACGATACGCTGGGCCTCCTCCAGCTCCGGCAGGGAAAACAGGAAACGTTGCGGGTCAGCGGCAGGGGAGGCGGTCATCCTGAAAGCTCCAGCTTGTATGGCACGGCCGGTCGATCGGCCCATTTTCAGGCTGGCTTGAATTTTAAGTCCAAAAAATCAATAAATAGGCGATATGTCATTCTGAAACGGAATGAGTATGCAGATCCCTCGCCGCCTGCTGCCGCCCATCCAGGAGCTCCATGCCTTTGAGGCTGCGGCCCGCACCGGCAGCATTTCCGAGGCGGCGCGGGAGCTTGACCTCACCCAAAGCGCCGTCAGCCGCCAGATCAAATCACTGGAAGACCAGCTTGGCCTCGCCCTCTTCATCCGCGAAAAGCAGCGCATCCGCTTGACCCTGGCGGGGCAGAGCTATGCCCGCGATATCCGCGAGGCGCTGCGGCGGGTGAGTACGGCATCGCTGGCTATCCGCGCCAATCCCTTGGGCGGCACGCTCAACCTCGGTGTCCTGCCTACGTTCGCGAGCCGATGGCTGCTGAAGCATTTGCCCGGTTTCGGCGCGCGCTATCCCGGCATCAATCTCAATCTCTTTTCGCGGCCGGTGCCGTTCGACTTCAATCTGGACTCGATCGATGCGGCGATCCATTTCGGCAAGCCGGACTGGCCTGATGCGGTTTTCACGCCCTTGTTCGGCGAGGCGGTGCTGCCGGTGGGATCTCCGGCCCTGGTCGAGCGTGCCGGAATCGAAACGCCGCGCGACATCGGCAAGGCACCTCTGCTCATCCTGCTGTCGCGGCCTGATGCCTGGGAACGGTGGCTCGAACATCATGGCGCTCCGTCCGAAGGCGTCCATGGCATGATGTTCGATCAGTTCGAGATGCTGATCCAGGCCGCGCGTCACGGCCTGGGGCTTGCCCTCATGCCGACATTTCTGATCGCGGAAGAGCTTGCCGCAAAGAGCCTCGTGCCGGCCTTACTGCAGCCCGTCGCGAGCCCGCATCAATATCATCTAGTTTGTCCGTCCGAGCGCGCGAGCTACGCGCCGCTCGTTGCCTTTCGGCAATGGCTGGCGGAAGAAGTGTCGCTTGTCTGAGATCAAAGAAGGCCTTGTTGGTCCTCCGCGGGTACTGGCGCAGGTGTCAACAGGAAGCGGATCAAGGCGCCGATCGAACCGAAGACGATGATGCCGAGAGCCAAGCTGACCAGCAGGCTCGGCAGGTGAAAGGGAATCTCAAGCCAGCGCGGGCTGATCACATCAGCGGTGTTGAAGGGCTCGTCGCTGAAGCGGCACAGGACCAGCGAGGCGTTGTGTAGCAGCATCTGCAGCTCGATCTTCTTGATCAGTGCCTGGACTTGTGACTGGTTGCCCTTCATCCCCCGCATATGCAAGAGCAGCGCCTGGGTCGCCGAAAGATAGGCATGGCTGCATTCGTTGAACGGGCTCGCTTCGTCAGTGATGCTGTTCGGCACCAGGCCCCAGCCGCAATAGAGATATTGCAGGCTGATGTAGTTTCGCAGCCGGTAGAAGACTTCATCCTCGGGGAAGGGCTGCCGGTCGGCCAGAGCCAGGATATCGGCCCGGTTGTCGGCGATCACCGCCATCTGTCCATGGGTGAGGCTCGGGATCGGCAGGCCGGCACCGCCGCCGATACTCGACCGATGCGCCTGGGCGGGGGTGAAGGCAAGGCACAGCCAGAGCACGCAACAGCAGCAGATGAGCGGCAGCTTGCTGGTCAGCCAGGCCGGGACGAGGTGGCTGCGCCAATTGGAAGCGGGCAATGTCTTGCGCAGCTTCATGCGATGCGATCCGCCTGGCGTGCCGGCAGGTTCGCCCAGGTTTCCTGACTGCCGATGATCGCCAACTCGTCCCGCTTGGCCGCGGCGGTGGCGGCGAAGATGGCGCTGGTGCCCGACACGGCGGCGGTGAGTGCTTGCGGCAGATCGCGGTCGCGCAGGTAATGGCCCAGCAGCAAAGCGGCGAAACTGTCGCCGGCGCCGGAAGCTGGCACCTCGATATGCGGGCCGCTGGCGCGCCATAGACCCTCCGGTGTTGCCGCGATGGCGGCGATCTCCCGAGGTGCCGCCGGATCGATGACGCCGGTGGCGATCACATGACGAATCTCATGGCGGCTGCGCAACGCCTGTGCCGCGGCGATGGTGGCCGCCTGGTCACCCAAAGGCAGGCCGCTTAGGCGCTGCAGTTCGAACTGGTTGGGGGTCAGGATATCGGCGCGGCCGACCAGCTCACCGGCAATGGCCTCGGCCAGCGCGGGTTTGACATAGAGTTCGCCGTCATCGCCCATCACCGGATCGCAGGCATAGATGAAGTCGGGACGCCGTTGCCGCAAGCTGTCGATCAACCGGGCGACGACCGGAACGTTGCCGGGATCGCCGAGATAGCCGGTGACCACCGCATCCAATCGGTCGAGCACACCGAGTTTCTCCAGGCCATCGATCAGCGCGGCGATGTCATCCTTGTGCAGCACCCGGCCGGTCCAGCTCGGTCGTGCCAGATGGTTGGAAAAGAGCGTGGTCGGGATCGACCAGGTGTCGTGGCCCAGCCGCTGCAGAATGAAGAGGGCGGCGGAATTGCCGACATGGCCATAGACGACTTGGGACTGGATCGAGAGGATATTCATGGGACGCCACTCGTGATGCGGGGAGGGAACCTTGCCATGCCGGCGCGGCGCGCGCGAACGGGGATTTTGTCGACGGGCAATTTGCCTGCCAATTTCTGTGACCAATTTTGTGATCATGTTCGCGGTCACAGTGCTTGCATGCTGTCGCAGCCTGCCATTAACCTGCCGCAGTGCAGCATGGGGAGAGCGGGCCGTCAATGAAGAGCGCCGACCAAAAAGCCGGGAGGAGCAAGACCAATCCGGGCAACTATTTCGAGGACTTCTTCCTCGGTCAGGAAATCATCCATGCCGTACCGCGTACCGTCACGACGGGGGATGTGGCTCTTTATACCGGTCTGACCGGATCGCGCTTCGCTTTGCCCAGCGCCGACAGCCTGGCGCAGTCCATCGGCCTGGCATCCAGTGCGACCGGCATGGCGCCGGTCGATGACCTGCTGGTCTTTCATCTGGTCTTCGGCCGGACTGTTGCCGATATCTCGCTCAATGCCATTGCCAATCTCGGTTACGCCAATGGCAAGTTCGGCGTGCCGGTCTTTCCGGGCGATACGCTGTCGGCGCGCTCGGCGGTGATCGGGCTCAAGGAGAACTCGAATGGCGAAAGCGGCGTCGTCTATGTCCACACGACCGGCCGCAATCAGCGCCAGGAGGTGGTGCTGGACTATGTCCGTTGGGTGATGGTGCGCAAACGCGACAAGGCTTCGCCAGCGCCGGAAACCAAGGTGCCCAATCTGCCGACGAGTGTCGCCCTCGCGGATTATCATCTCCCGGCTGGCCTCGACCTCACGCGTTACGATTCGACGCTGATCGGCCAGCCGCATCTCTGGGACGATTATGCGGTCGGCGAGCGCATCGATCATGTCGATGGCATGACGCTCGAGGAAAGCGATCACATGACGGCGACCCGGCTCTACCAGAACAATGCCAAGGTGCATTTCAACCAGCATAGCGAGAGCAAGGGCCGCTTCGGCCGCCGCTTGATCTATGGCGGCCATATCATCAGCCTGGCGCGCGCCCTCAGCTTCAATGGCCTGGCGCCGGCTTTCAGGATCCTGGCGATCAATGGCGGGCGCCATCTCAATCCCAGCTTCGCCGGCGACACCATCTATGCCTGGAGCGAGGTCATCGAGCGGATCGCCTTGCCGGGCCGCAGTGATATCGGTGCCTTGCGGCTGAAGACGCGGGCTGCCAAGGACCGGGCTTGCGCGGATTTTCCGGGCGCAACGGCTCCTGGACCGGATATTGCCGGCGATCAGGCATCCAGTCTTGTCCTGGAACTGGATTACACGGTGCTGATGAAGCGTCGGCACTAAGGGTTACGATGTCGGTTCCGGCGGAGCAGCCATGCAGCAATGGCGCCCAGACGGCTTGTGGGAAAGTTGACGCTGCACTGCGAAAGGGTTATCAGGAAATTCGACTACTGCACCGTAAGCGTGTAGGCCGACCGCTTCGTGGTTAACGACTATCAGGGTGATTCATGCCCAGCCATCCGCGACCAACATCGCCGCATCTACAGATCTATCGCCCACAACTCACTGCCGTTACCTCGATTCTGCACCGCATAACCGGTGTCGTCCTGGCGATCGGTACCCTGGCCCTGGTCTATTGGCTGGTGGCCGCCGCCATGGGTGACCAGAGTTTCGATACCGCGCAAGTGATTGCCGGTTCCTGGATCGGTCGCCTGGCCTTGTTCGGGTGGACCCTCGCTTTCTTCTATCACCTGTTCAACGGCATTCGTCATCTCGCCTGGGATGCCGGCTGGGGCTTCGAGCTGCCGGACGCCTATCGCAGCGGCTGGGCGGTGATCATCGGCACCGTGGTGCTGACATTGCTGGCCTGGATTATCGGTTACGCCGCGCGGGGGGGCTTCTGATGGCAAATCAAAGAGGGCTGCGCAACGAGCTCGGTCGCGTCCGCGGCCTCGGTTCGGCGAAAGAAGGTGTCGGCCATTGGTGGCATCAGCGCCTGACGGCGATCGCGCTCATCCCGCTCTCGCTCTGGTTCGTCGCCTCGCTGATCTGCATCACCGGTGCTGATCGTGCCACCGTGGCGCATTGGCTGGGATCGCCGATCAATCTCGGGGTGATGATCCTTTTCATCGGCGCGCTCTTCTATCACGCCGTGCTCGGCCTGCAGGTAGTGATCGAGGATTACATCCACGGGCATGGCGCGCGCATGGCGCTGATCGTCCTGGTGCAATTCGCCGGCTTTGCCCTGGCGATGGCGGCGATCATCTCGCTGCTGGTCATCGCGTTTGGCCACTGAGCCCTCGAGTAGATGAGCCTTCTAAACAGGATCGAACCGGATCATGGCTGAGACAAAAGACACGGCTGCTCCCAATATCAACGGCACGGCCTATCCCTTCATCGATCACGTCTACGACGTGGTGGTGGTCGGTGCCGGCGGCGCGGGGCTCCGCGCCACTTTCGGCATGGCCGAGAAGGGGCTGAAGACCGCCTGCATTTCCAAGGTCTATCCGACCCGCAGCCATACCGTGGCGGCGCAAGGCGGCATCTCCGCCTCGCTCGGCAATATGGGCGAGGATGACTGGCGCTGGCACATGTACGATACCGTCAAGGGCTCGGACTGGCTGGGCGACCAGGACGCCATCGAATATATGGTGCGTGAAGCGGTGCCGGCGATCATCGAACTGGAACATTACGGCGTGCCCTTCAGCCGTACCGAGGCGGGCAAGATCTATCAGCGTCCGTTTGGCGGCATGACCACGCATTTCGGCAAGGGCATCGCCCAGCGCACCTGCGCCGCCGCCGACCGCACCGGCCACGCCATCCTGCACACGCTCTACCAGCAGGCGCTGAAGCACCAAGCCGAGTTCTTCGTCGAATATTTCGCCATCGATCTCATCATGGATGACGAGGGGGCCTGCGTCGGCGTCGTCGCCTGGAACCTCGATGACGGCACCATCCACCGCTTCCATGCCAAGATGGTGGTGATGGCGACCGGCGGCTATGGCCGTTCCTTCTTCTCCTGCACTTCCGCCCATACCTGCACCGGCGATGGCAATGCCATGGCGCTGCGTGCCGGATTGCCGCTGCAGGACATGGAATTCATCCAGTTCCATCCGACCGGCATCTACGGCTCCGGCTGCCTCATCACCGAAGGTGTCCGCGGCGAAGGTGGCTACCTCACCAATTCCGCCGGCGAGCGCTTCATGGAGCGTTATGCGCCTTCGGCCAAGGACCTCGCCTCGCGCGACGTCGTCAGCCGGGCGATGACCATGGAGATCCGCGAAGGCCGCGGCGTCGGCCCGAACAAGGACCATATCCATCTCCACATCGAGCATCTCGATGCCAAGGTCATTCATGAGCGCCTGCCGGGCATCGCCGAGACCGCCCGCATCTTCGCCGGCGTCGACGTGACCCGCGAGCCGATCCCGGTCCTGCCGACCGTGCACTATAATATGGGCGGCATCCCGACCAATTACCGGGCCGAGGTCGTCACCCTGAAGAACGGCAATCCGGACCAGGTGATCCCCGGTTTGATGGCGATCGGCGAGGCGGCCTGTGTCTCGGTCCATGGTGCCAACCGCCTCGGCTCCAACTCGCTACTCGATCTCGTGGTGTTCGGCCGCTCGGCGGCAATCCGCTGCGCCGAGATCATCAAGCCGAACGAAAACCCGCGGCCGATGCCGAAGAATGCTGGCGAGCTGGCGATCAGCCGCCTCGACAAGGCGCGCAACGCCAAGGGCGATATTCCCACGGCAGCACTCCGCCTCGAGATGCAGAAGACGATGCAGAACGATTGCGCCGTGTTCCGGACGGGCGAAACCCTGAAGGAAGGCTGCGACAAGATCCACGCCATCTGGGCCAAGCGCGACCGGGTCAAGGTCAGCGACCGCTCGCTGATCTGGAACAGCGATCTGGTCGAAACCCTGGAACTCGACAATCTGCTCTACCAGGCGGTGGTCTCGATCGAATCGGCGCATAACCGCCAGGAAAGCCGTGGCGGTCACGCCCGCGAGGATTTCCCCGAGCGCGACGACCACACCTGGATGAAGCATACCATCGCCTGGTGCGGCGAGGACGGTAAGCCGAAGATCGACTACCGCCCGGTGCATATGCAGCCGCTCAGCAACGAAGTTGAATCCATTCCGCCCAAGAAGCGCGTCTATTAATCGGACGAGGATCAGAGATCATGGCTGAATTGAGCTTACCCGCCGAGATGCGCCCGGTTCCCGGCAAGAGCTTCAAAGCTCCCGCCGGTGCCAAGCGGCTGAAGACCTTCAAGGTCTATCGCTGGGACCCCGATAAGGGCGGCAATCCACAGATCGATTCCTATGAGGTCGATCTCGATGCCTGCGGTCCGATGGTCCTGGACGCCATCATCAAGATCAAGAACGAGATCGACCCGACCCTGACCTTCCGCCGCTCCTGCCGCGAAGGGGTCTGTGGTTCCTGCGCCATGAACATCGATGGCACCAATACCTTGGCCTGTACCAAGGATATCGGCGAGATCAAGGGCGAGGTGAAAATCTACCCGCTGCCGCATATGCCGGTGGTCAAGGACCTGGTTCCCGACCTCAATCGCATCTTCGCGCAATATGCTTCGATCGAACCTTGGATGCAGGCGAAGAGCCAGCCGCCATCACGTGAGCGCCTGCAATCGCCGGAAGAGCGCGCCAAGCTCGATGGGCTTTGGGAATGCATCCTCTGCTTCTGCTGCTCAACCTCCTGCCCCAGCTACTGGTGGAACGGCGACCGTTATCTCGGCCCCGCTATCTTGCTGCAGGCTTACCGCTGGATCGCGGATACGCGCGACGAATCGACCGGCGAGCGGCTCGATAATCTCGAGGATCCATTCCGCCTCTATCGCTGCCATACGATCATGAACTGCACCAAGACCTGCCCGAAGGGGCTCAATCCGGCCAAGGCGATCGGCGAGATCAAGAAGCTGATGGTGGAGCGGCGTTAAGCTTTCGCCGCCTCACTTTCGCCACCGGCTCACCATCAAATCTTCACATCGACCGGGCGTGATCACTGTCATGCCCGGTTTTTGTTGCCCGCAGATAGGCTGAAAATCTGGTAAGTTGCGTCGATCCCGGCCGTTGGCCGGGTTGTTTCATTGGGAGTCATTCATGAGATTGATGGGGCGTGCCGGCCGCTTTGCCGGGGTGAGCCTGATGGTTGGTCTGCTTTTGGCCGGCTGTGACAAGGGGCCGGATCGCAATCAGGTCGCGACCGATCTGCAGAAGGGTGTCGAGGACTATCTGGCCCGGCTCGAGGGGCCGCAGGCGAAGCGCATCCTCAGCCATGCTGACGTCAAGGTCACGCCGCAGCAGGATGTCGGCTATCTGGTGACGATCAACGGCGTGAAGATCGGTGATCCGACCGATGGCTATCTCGATGTTGGCACGGTCAGCTATGTGGTGACGCCGAAGGACGACAAGACCTATGACGCCAGCCAGCTGACCCTCGCCAGCGACATGGCGGTTAAGACCGCGGATGGCCAGCCGGCCGGTGCCGTGAAACTGACCACCAAGGCCTTCAGCGGAACCTGGCTGCGCGCCGCAGAGAACTTCACCAAGCTCGACATGCAGTTCGGTGATCTGGTGATCAGCGATCCGCAGCATGGCGACAACATCAAGATCGCCGGCACCGCCTTCAATATCGACGGAACGGACAAGGGCAATGGCGTCTGGGACCAGACCGGCAAGCTGGCGCTGACCGGCTTCGATATTGCCAAGGATGAAGACGGTCATCTCACCATCAAGGAGATCGACGTCACCTCCGGCCTGCAGAACCTGAAGCTGCTCGACTACACCGCCAAGCTGCGGGCACTGCGTGACGCGATGGCGAAGCAGGCCGCTGCGCAACCCGCCGCGGGCACTGCGGCGCCGTCCCAGAATACCGATAACGGCCAGAATGCCGGCAACGCCCAGGCAGGCGACGCCAGCAACCAGGCGGGCGGCAACGCCGCGGCCGGCAGCGATGGCAGCACGCCGGCGAATCCCACTGCCGACGCCACCGAGGCGGCGTTCAAGGACTTCGCCAATGCGCTGCCGACTCTGTTCTCCGGCGTCAATTCGGACTTCCATGTCTCCGGCATCAGCTATCAGGCGACCGATCCGAATGAGTCTTTCGACCTCGGCAAGGCCGGCATCACCTTCTCGGCCAGCGGCTTCGATCAGCAGAAGGTCTCGCTCAAGTTCAGCATCGATCACGATGCCCTGGCGGTCCATGGACCGGCTGCGCAGAACGATCTCGTGCAGGCCTTGTTGCCGGCCAATGGTGCCCTGGTGATCTCGCTCAACAACGTGCCGAGCAAGGACCTGGCAGCGCTCTGCGCCAACCTGGCACCGTTCCTGGCGCATCCGGATCAGGCCAATATGGAAGTGCAGAGCGCGGTGATCATGGCGCAGTTGCAGCAATTGCTGCAGCAGGATGGCGTCTCGCTCAAGATCGAGCCGTCGCATCTGACCTCGCAGGCGACCAACCTCGATGCCACCGGCGACTTCTCGATCCAGGCGACGGCGACGCATGGTGCGGTGGGCTCGCTTAACGTGGCGATCACCGGCCTCGATCAGGTGATCGCACTGGCGCAGAAGCAGTCCGAACAGGATCCGGAAGCGGCGCAATATGCGGCGATGGCACAGGCCTTGTTGACCTATGCCGATCGTCAGCAGGGCAGTGACGGCAAGGCGGTCGACAAGTTCAAGATCGACGTGCCGCAGTCGGGCGAGCTGACTGTGAACGGCAAGCCGCTGCAATTCTGATCGGGTTCACCGCGCGATGCGGTGAGCTTCTCAATCATTTCTTTACTTCCAGCCGCGACGATCACGCCGATCGTCGCGGTTTGTTTTTGCGGATGCTGCTCACGCGATCGCGAGCATCAGCAGCATGCCGAGGGAGAGTCATCGTGGGTGTGATGCGCGTTGTCGCGGTGCTCAACGCGATGCGCTGACGGCAGCGAAGAGGGTGTTCGATGCCATTCGACGATCCCGAATCGATCGTTTCTGTTGCATCAAAGACTCATGCGGGCGGAAAAAAGAATGATGCAAAAGGCAAGCGAAACATTTCGCCATGGCGAAATGACGAAAATTGTGGTGTCATATCTGCAACATGCATATTGACCGAGTCGCCACCTTTCACGTGTTTGATGCGTTGGTCTCCTCCATGACGGAAGATGGACCGCTGGCTGCCTTTCGCGCGCGCCAGCGCGATGGTCAATTGCAGCATGATGCTGCTCAGCTCCTCGCCGCCGAAAAACTGCAATCGCTGCATAACGCGCTGAAGGAATATCAGCCGGAAGCACCCGATGCCGGTTGGGTGGCGAGCTGGCGCGAGCGTCTCGGTCTTGCGCGTCGTCGCGATGAAGAAGCGCCGCAGGGCCTTTATATCTTCGGCGGCGTCGGTCGCGGCAAGTCGATGCTGATGGATCTCTTCTACGCCACCGCGCCGGTTGCGAAGAAGCGACGCGTGCATTTCCATGAATTCATGCTGGGGGTCCATGCGACCTTGCATGAATGGCGCCAGGAAAAATCGAAGCAGGTCGATCTCCTGCCGGCCCTGGCCGACAAGATCGCCGGCGAGACGACCCTTCTATGCTTCGACGAATTCCATGTCACCAATATCGCCGATGCGATGATCCTGGGGCGCCTGTTCGAGGCGCTGTTCGAGCGCGGCGTCGTGGTGGTGGCGACCTCCAACTGGGCGCCGGACGATCTCTACAAGGACGGTCTGCAGCGCGACCGATTCCTGCCTTTCATCGCACTCCTGAAGCAGAAGCTGGACGTCTTGGAGCTGGAAGGTGGGCGGGATTACCGCATGCAGCGCCTCAAGGACATGACGGTCTATCACTATCCGCTGGGCGAGCGGGCGGCGCGGGAGATGCGCGCGGCTTTCGCCGAGCTGACCGGTGGTGCCGAGCCTACGCCGCGCATCCTGACGGTGCAGCAGCGCCGGGTTGAGGTGCTGCGCCAGGCTGGCTCGGTCGCCTGGTTCGATTTCGAGGAACTCTGCGCCAAGCCCCTGGGGGCGGCGGACTATCTTTGTATTGCCACCCATTTCGATGCCGTGCTGATCGACCAGGTGCCGCGCTTGTCGGAAGACCTGCGGGACCAGGCGCGGCGTTTCATGGTCCTGGTGGATGAGCTTTACGAACACAAAGTCAAGGTTGTGATCGCCGCTGCTGATGCGCCGGAACGGCTTTATCCGCAGGGCGATGGCGCCTTTGAGTTTCAACGGACCGTGTCACGGTTGAACGAAATGCAGTCGGTCGATTACCTCGATCGACCGCATTTGACGTGACGCAGGAACGGCAAAAACAGTATCCGAGGAAGCGTCCGAGAGTAACCACTTGCTCTTGAGGGAAAATGATAGTATTAACACAACAGCTAGTGTTGTGTGCGATGGGGAAATGTGCGTTGCCTAAACATGCGTTGGCAATGCGTAACCGGATCCGGGGTGGATAAATGGCACGCAAGAAAATCGCCTTGGTGGGCGCCGGTCAGATCGGCGGCACACTGGCTCTACTGGCAGGTCTCAAGGAATTGGGCGATGTCGTGATGTTCGACGTCGTCGAAGGCGTCCCGCAAGGGAAGGGCCTCGATATTGCTGAAGCTTCGCCGATCGAAGGCTTCAATGCAGCTTATCTGGGTACGAATAATTATGCCGGTTTGAAGGGTGCCGATGTCGTCATCGTCACCGCCGGCATTCCGCGTAAACCGGGCATGAGCCGCGACGACCTGATCGCGACCAATGCCAAGGTGGTCGATACCGTCGGCAAGGCGATCAAGAAGCATTGCCCGAAGGCGTTCGTCATCGTCATCACCAATCCGCTCGACGTCATGGTCTTCGTCATGCAGGAGGCTTCGGGCCTGCCGCATAGCCGTGTCGTCGGCATGGCGGGCGTGCTGGATTCGGCGCGCTTCCGCTACTTCCTGTCCGAGGAATTCAAGGTCTCGGTCGAGGACGTCACCGCTTTCGTGCTCGGTGGCCATGGCGACACCATGGTGCCGTTGACGCGCTATTCCACCGTGGCCGGCATTCCCTTGCCGGACCTGGTGAAGATGGGTTGGACCACCAAGGAGAAGCTCGATCAGATCGTGCAGCGCACCCGTGACGGTGGCGCCGAGATCGTCGGCCTTCTCAAGACGGGGTCCGCATTCTATGCCCCGGCAGCAGCCGCGATCCAGATGGCGGAAGCCTATCTCAAGGATCAGAAGCGGGTGCTGCCCTGCGCCGCCTATCTGGAAGGCCAGTACGGGGTTAAAGGGCTCTATGTCGGCGTGCCGGTCGTGATCGGCGCAGACGGCGTGGAGAGAGTGGTCGAGATCGAGTTGAACAAGGCTGAAAAGACCGAGTTCAACAAATCGGTCGAGGCCGTTAGGGGCCTCATCGCTGTGGTGAGGAAGCTTCAAAGAGGAGAGAAGTAAATGACTGAGACCATCCTGTTGGCCGCGAAGAAGGCCGCCAAGAAGGCCGCGAAGAAGCCGGCCGCGAAGAAGGCTGCTAAGAAGCCTGCCGCCAAGAAGGCCGCCGCGAAGAAGCCGGCTGCCAAGAAGGCTGCGAAGAAGGCTGCCAAGAAGCCGGCCGCCAAGAAGAAGGCTGCCAAGAAGTAAGCACGCCTTTCTTAATATATATCTGGTCTGCGGCATTAATTGCGGACCAGATCTGCGCCTAGCGCAAAGGCCTGCGACGGCGACAGCCCTGTCTCCTCCCCGGCGGTTTGAAGTTCAATTGGCTTGAACCCGCCCTGGAAGGTGATAGAGTACGAATTGCTGCACCACAGCAACTCGTTGGCTGTCGCTGTCGCCCGCTTTGTTTTTGGAGCGCCCCTTAGAAATGTCCCCTTGCCTGACGTCCCTCTATCTTCGCAATGGGCTTTCTTCACAATTTTTTCATCAAATCTGGCGCTTTGTTTCTCCATCCTTCGTTGCGCAGCGCAACCAGCCCTTCTGATTGGCAACATAACGGTAGCCGAGCATGAATATTCACGAATACCAGGCCAAGGCTCTCCTTGGAAAATTCGGTGTCGCCGTCCCGCAGGGACACGTCGCCTATTCGCCTGAAGAGGCGGTTGATGCGGCCCGCAAATTGGCGGGATCGGTTTGGGTGGTGAAAGCCCAGATCCATGCCGGTGGCCGCGGCAAGGCCGGCGGTGTCAAGGTCGTCAAGTCGATCGATGACGTGCGCGAGGCCGCCCAGAAAATGCTCGGCATGACCCTGGTGACGCACCAGACCGGCCCGGCCGGCAAGCTGGTGAAGCGCATCTATGTCGAAGGCGGTTGCGACATCAAGCGCGAGCTCTATCTCGGCATGCTGGTTGATCGCGCCACCTCGCGCATCACCATCATGGCCTCCTCCGAAGGCGGCATGGAGATCGAGGAAGTCGCGGCGAAGACGCCGGAGAAGATCATTAAGGTGGCGATCGATCCCGCCACCGGTATCCAGCCCTTCCATGCCCGTGAAGTTGCCTTCGGCCTCGGCCTCGAGGGCAACCAGATCGCCTCGGCGATCAAGTTCATCACCGCCATGTACAAGGCTTTCATCGAGCTCGATTGCTCGATCGTTGAGATCAATCCATTGGTCGTCACCGGTGCCGGCGATGTGCTGGCGCTCGATGCCAAGGTCAATTTCGACGACAACGCGCTCTTCCGTCACAAGGATGTCGAAGAGCTGCGCGATGAAGACGAAGAGGATCCGGCGGAACTCGAAGCCGCCAAGCACAGCCTCAATTACATCAAGCTCGACGGCAATATCGGCTGCATGGTCAATGGCGCCGGTCTCGCTATGGCGACGATGGATATCATCAAGCTCTATGGCGGCGCGCCGGCGAACTTCCTCGATGTCGGCGGCGGTGCCACCAAGGAACGCGTAACTACGGCCTTCAAGATCATTCTCAGCGATCCCAATGTCGAAGGCATTCTCGTCAACATTTTCGGCGGCATCATGCGCTGCGACGTGATCGCCGAAGGCGTCGTTGCTGCAGCGCGCGAAGTCAGTCTGCATGTGCCCCTGGTGGTGCGTCTCGAAGGCACCAATGTGGAATTGGGCAAGAAGATCCTGTCGCAATCCGGCCTGCCGATCCTCTCGGCGGACAACCTGGCCGATGCGGCGGAAAAAGTAGTCAAAGCGGTGAAGGAGGCTTGAGGTAATGGCCGTTCTCGTCAACAAGGACACGAAGGTCATCTGCCAGGGCTTCACCGGCTCGCAAGGCACCTTCCATTCCGAACAGGCAATCGCCTATGGCACCCGCATGGTTGGCGGCGTGACCCCGGGCAAGGGTGGCACCAAGCATCTCGATCTGCCGGTGTTTGATACCGTGGCCGCTGCGGTCTCCAAGACCGGCGCCAATGCCAGCGTCATCTATGTGCCGCCTCCCTTCGCGGCGGATGCCATTCTCGAAGCGGCGGAAGCCGGCATCGAGCTGGTGGTCTGCATCACTGAAGGCATTCCGGTCATCGACATGGTGCGCGCCAAGCGCGGCCTCTCCGGCACCAAGACCCGCCTGATCGGTCCGAACTGCCCGGGCGTCATCACGCCGGGCGAATGCAAAATCGGCATCATGCCGGGTCACATCCACAGCCGCGGCAAGATCGGCATCGTGTCGCGTTCCGGCACGTTGACCTATGAAGCCGTCGCCCAGACCACGGCGGCCGGCCTCGGCCAGACCACCTGCATCGGCATCGGCGGCGATCCGGTCAACGGCACCAACTTTGTCGACTGTCTGGAGATGTTCCTCGGCGATGACGAGACCCAGGGCATCGTCATGATCGGCGAAATCGGCGGCAATGCCGAAGAGGACGCTGCGGCCTTCCTCAAGGCGTCGAAGAAGAAAAAGCCGGTGGTCGGTTTCATCGCCGGCGTCACGGCCCCTCCGGGCCGCCGCATGGGCCATGCCGGTGCCATCATCTCCGGTGGCAAGGGCGGGGCTGGCGACAAGATCGAAGCCATGCGCTCGGCCGGTATCATGGTGGCGGATTCGCCCGCCAGCCTCGGCAGCACCATGCTGAAGGCAATGGGGAAATAATCCCCAGTTAGAAGATCAACCGGTGAATCGGCCGCGCGCCCTTCAAAAAAAGGGTTGCGCGGCCGACGCATCGGGAGGAAGGAAAGTGCCGCGGGATGCCGCCGATCGGGTCGGCTTTCCGCAACCTGCAGATCAAGGTTCGTTGACGGCCAGAATACGTTAACTGGCGACAGAATGTTAACACTCTTGGTTGCAGGATCGTCACAGGGGAATCGACAGGGCCGCTGCCCGATCGCGGCTCCGGCTGACAAAGAGTGACCGCATCATGGATCAGACCAGTTTCCTCTCTGGCCCCAACGCCCCTTTCATCGAAGAACTCTACGCCAAATATCTGCAGAACGCCGCGTCGGTCGATCCGTCCTGGCGCAGCTTCTTCGAAGACCTGCGCGATGACGCAGCCACCGTGCTGCAGGATATTCGCGGGGCCAGCTGGTCGCCGCGCGACCGCGAAGTCGAAATTACCAACGGTCATGACGAAGAGGCGGCGGTCGCCGCCGACACCGCCCGCCCGCGCTCGACCGCCCGCGATCGCCAGAAAGCGGCGCTCGACAGCTTGCGGGCGATGATGCTGATCCGCGCCTATCGCGTGCGCGGTCATCTGGAAGCCAGCCTCGATCCCCTGGAATTGAAGCCGCGCGGCAAGCACGCCGAGCTCGATCCCCGCACCTATGGCTTTACCGAAGCCGATATGGACCGCGAGATCTTCGTCGACAATGCCTTCGGCTACGAGAGCGCGACGCTGCGGCAGATCGTTCATGCTGTGCGCCAGACCTATTGTGGGTCGATCGGCATCGAATACATGCATATCGAAAACCCGGAGCAGAAGGCCTGGCTGCAGAACCGCATCGAAGGCAGTCGTGCCCAGCGCGAATTCACGTCTCGTGGAAAGAGGGCCATCCTCGAACGCCTGACCGCGGCCGAGATGTTCGAGCGCTTCCTCGACAAGAAGTTCACCGGCACCAAGCGCTTCGGCCTCGATGGTGGCGAGACCATGATCCCGGCGCTGGAACAGGTGATCAAGCGCGGCAGTCAGCTCGGCCTCAAGGAGGTCGTGATCGGCATGGCCCATCGCGGCCGCCTGAACATGCTGACCAATTTCATGAACAAGCCCTTCACGGCGATCTTCTCCGAATTCCAGGGCAACTCCGCCAATCCGGAAGATGTGCAGGGCTCGGCCGACGTCAAATACCATCTCGGCACCTCGGCCGACCGCGAGTTCGATGGCCGCATCGTCCATCTCTCACTCAATGCCAATCCCTCGCACCTGGAAGCGGTCAATACCGTGGTGCTCGGCAAGGTGCGGGCGAAGCAGCGCCAGCGCGGCGACAAGAATCGCGAACAGGTGATGGGCCTGCTGATCCATGGCGATGCCGCTTTCGCCGGCCAGGGCCTGGTGCCGGAATCGCTCGATCTCTCCGAGCTCAACGGCTATCGCACCGGCGGCACTATCCA